>Ga0222718_10000113_pt1:10000-78746 | contig 78746 bp, 57 predicted proteins | sample C33_27DmetaG_FD_165045 | JGI IMG/M metagenome (GOLD analysis project Ga0222718, IMG submission 165045) | Estuarine water microbial communities from San Francisco Bay, California, United States - C33_27D | ecosystem: Environmental > Aquatic > Marine > Unclassified | place: USA... | reverse complement strand
CCGCCAGATAAACCCAACCAGTTCGCGTCGGTAAATACGTGATGTCGGCCACCCACTTTTGATTGGGAGCGTCTGCCACGAAGTCCTGATTCAACACGTTGGGTGCGGGCTGTCGACTCGGATCGGTGACGGTGGTCGTCGGCTTAAATTTCTTAGAAACCCTGCTTTTCAAGCCCATTTCTCGCATTGCAGTGGCCACCGTGTTACGACAGGCCGAGTCCATTTGATCATTCTCTTTGAGGACTTCGGCGATTTTGTAGCTCCCGTAAATGCCTTTCGAAGAGGTATGAACTTGCCGCAGGGTGGGCCGGCCAATTAATTGGCCGGGTGATGAAATCACAATATGACTCATCATGATCGTTCAGTTGTGTGAGACATGTGGCAAACACAACCCGTAACTGCAGGACGAATCATCTTGTCGCGTTGCGAGACGCCCGGTTCAGGACGTGCCACCCAATCGGTCATGACATTGGCCTCTTTCCCGTTTGGCGAGCAAGCCGGGCGCAATCTGTTACGATGTCTGGCTCACATCGAGAGACCAGTGATCGGTGCGTCCCAGATTGTCGGATTACGGCTCGCTTCGCTCGGCTAATCCGACCTACGGCTCTATGAGTTCTCCGCGTTCTCTGCGAACTCTGCGTTTCTAATCATTTCTCTACGCTCTTGCGAACGCAGCTACAACCATTTCACTCTTTGCGTTTCTCTGCGGCTTGGCGACTTTGCGTCATAATGATTTGATCCGTGACAATCCGTTTTTATCCGTTTCATCCGTGTTCTATTTCTACCAATCGACTCGACAACACAGTTGACTCGCACAACGGCTCATTGATTCCTCCGCGTCTCTGCGCCTTTGCGTGAGATGATTGTTTCATCAATAAATTGTCGGATTACGGCTCTATGAGTTCTCCGCGAGTTCTGCGAACTCTGCGTTTCTAATCATTTCTCTACGTTCTTGCGAACGCAGCTACGACCATTTCACTCTTTGCGTTACTCTGCGGCTTGGCGACTTTGCGTCATAATGATTTGATCCGTGACAATCCGTTTCTATCCGTTTCATCCGTGTTCTATTTCGTAGTCTGTCTGCGTGATTGCGATGGCCAACCGAATATGATTCGCACCTGTCCCGACTGCTTGCGCAGTTCGGGCTATGATCACTGATGATTGGTCTTGCCAAACGCGGGCTACCAGAGATACGGTTCGGAGTTCGCCGACAGGCGAATCGATATTTGGCAATTTGAACGTCATCACAACCGTTATTTGAGCCGCCGACAGCAGTCGGCAGGGGAATGTCGAGCGAGTTGGTACAGGTATTCGTGGTTTGAAAGTCGTATCCGCGATCCCCAGCGTTCTTACGAACGCGGCTACCCCGCCATAGCCAACGAGCACAGATTTCGTAGGGCCGGTTCCACCGGCCATGGATGATTTTGTTGGCTTTTCATCTCGTCGCGTGTTCAACAATGACGACCCCTGCAACGTGAAAAAGGAGACGATTTCGCGTGGCGTGGAAAATGCGCACCGACATTGGGGTACTTTTTCACTCCCCACGCGTTTTGACGCTAACCGAACCAGGCCAACAACTTGCTCAAGATTCGGGAAGATTCGGAATCAAGATTTGGGAAGATTTGATTTCAAGATTCGGAAATAGCACACCCCCAAATCATCGAATCTTCAAATCTTGAATCGGCGGTTCAGCGTTTGGGAATCTCAAGGCAAAATAAAACGGGGTGGACCGTGAAGCCCACCCCGTGATTGATTGTTTTGTTCTTATGAAAGTTACTCTTGAACAAACTTGTAAATTCCTCGACCACTGGGAGACGGAATCATCACGTAGACCTCGCCTTTGTCATCTTGGCCAAAGCTCGCGATGGGCTGTCCGTTCCAGTCGACTGAAACATTGCGGACCACTTTTCCAGAATCTGCATCGTAATGCAGAGCCCACAACTGGCCACTTACATAATCTCCATAGAGATAATGACCTTCGAGTGCCGGGGCTGATTGTCCACGATAGACAGTACCACCAGTGATTGATTTTCCGATCTGATGATCGTATTCAAGAATTGGTGCTATCGATTCAACGGCTGCCGCTTTGGGAGCATTCCCGAAAAAGTGTGTTCCTTCTCGAACGGACCAGCCGTAATTACCACCTTTTTTGACGACATGAATCTCTTCCCAGAGATCTTGTCCCACTTCTCCCGCCCAAAGATGTCCTGTTTTGGGATCGAAGTCGAGCCTCCAAATATTACGGAAACCAAGAGCATAAATTTCCGGGCGAGCACCCGTTTGATTCACAAAGGGATTGTCTGCAGGAATGCCGTAGAGTCGGTCGCCCGTCTGACTGTTCACATCAATCCGCAAGATGGAGCCTTCCAGTGTTTCCAAGTTTTGACCATTACCGAGCGGATCATTTCGGCTTCCGCCATCACCCATCCCGATGTAAAGGTATCCATCGGGACCAAAGGCCATCGATCCTCCGTTATGGTTGGGAAAAGGTTGCGGAATTTTCAACAAAACCTTCTCGCTGTCTGCATCCGCTTTGTTGGGATCAGAATCGGAGACTTTGAACTCAGAGATATAAGACGTGTGGGGCTTCTCTTCCGATGTGTAATAAACAAAGACACGCCCGTTCTTTCCATATTCGGGATGCGGGGCAAACCCGAGTAAGCCCTCTTCATTATCTTTTTGCCAATCATGAACTCGTCCACGAATGTCGAGAAAGAGGTTGGCCTTTTTGACATTAGCGTCGTTCTTGAAAACATGAATCATGCCGGACTGGCTCATTGTAAAAATTCGACCTGTCCCGTCGTTTGTGCTGTTTAAATCGAGAATCCGCAACACCTGCGGTTTCCCTTTTTCATCGACCGGCGCCCAACCTTCCCATTGAATCTTGGGGAACGCCTCGACTGTTTTCACGCCTTCGAGTTTTCCATCTGCAATGCCCGGCTTCGGACCATTCGGTGGTAATTCACGCACTTTGATATTTCGAAAGGAAACAACATTCCCGTGATCCTGCAAACAGAGATGCCCCTCACCGGCTTTGCCAAACTGTTCAAATTTGGAGAACTTGCTGGCGGCGACTTTTTTGTTCCAATCATCGCTGCCGACTTTGAATTTGAAGTAACTGACACCATTCATGCAGACTTCGCCATCGTTCGGTGTCACCCGCAAATAGAGATGGTTCCATTCACCGGCCGGACGTGTCGCGTCTTCGACATCGGGCCCTTTTGTTCCAGCAGCAGACTCCGCTTTTTTCACCCAAGCTGGCTTACGTGGCTGATAAAGCTGATACAGCCAACCGGCCTTTTGAGGATCGTGACCGTCCACATTGTCTTGAATTTGAATTTCTGGACCTGAATGCCAGGGGCGTGGATTATCCTCCGTCACATGGAACATCAAACCACTGTTACCACCCTTAGAGATTTTGTATTCCAATTGCAGATCAAACGAGCCGAATTTCTTTTTGGTGATGATATCACCAGCACCATTGCCTTCTCGAATCAAGACACCTTCTTTGATGACCCAACCATCACTGACTTGATCTTTCTGAAAGTTCCGAAAACTGTCGGCAGATTGGCCGTCGAACAGTAACGTCCATCCGCTTCTCTTTTCGGCATCTGTCAATTGATTGACGGGGGTTTGTGCTTGAATCGCAGAGACCGTCAGTAAGCTCGCCAAGGCGACGTTCAAAATTGTGGTAACACTTCGGCGCATGATCAGTCATCCATTATCAGAAAACGATTGAAGTCGAAATTCACTATAGGGAGAGTTAAAACGACTCTCTCAAGCCTTCCAGAATGACGAATCCCGAATCGGAAAGCAAATCTTCTCTCAGTAAAGATTTCCTTGGTGTTTCTATGATTTTTCAGATAATCTTCAATTCTCGGGTCTGTCAGCGCTCGGCAGGCTCTTTTCCTTCAACGGATCGGAGGTCCTATACGGGGCTCATTCACACGAAAGACTCTGAAAAACGATGAGGAGTCAAAACAATGGACTTTGAACCTGCCGAACCCTCAGAACAGACGGAACGGTGGTTCGTCCCCAAAATGAACCTTCGCTTTCGAGTCATCTGTTGCTCGGTCTTGTTAGCACTACTGGCCATCAGCCCCGGCGGTTTATTCGCTAAAAGCATAGGACAGCTACTGATCACATTTATGACGGGGTCGTTTCGCCGCTCATTCATCGACGCCGAGATCGCCCATGTTCAGATGACAGTCTGTTTCATTCCTCTCAAGATAAATCGCTACCGACTGAAACGATTCTACCAGATCGAAATTATGCTGGAAGAGCCGGCAGGCTGGTGGACATTCTTTCTTTTTGGTCCGATTCAATGGCTCTGGTTTCGCATGCTCGATTTTGCTATCCCGTGGTTAGGAGGGATGTATCAAATCTGGATTGCCCGTGGAGACAAGAAAGTCATGCTTTGGCAAGGCGGTTTTGATGAAGACTATGAACAGAACCTCGAAATGCTCAAATCCATCACAGGGTATGAGGTCATACGCTCCGGGGGATACTGATCATAATGAGTCCCTGCTGATCGTTCATTAGCGATCAGTCACGCTGTCGCGGTGATAATTTCTGAGTCAGGCTCTACTTGCTTCACCTCGATTTTCATCGGTGGAACTGCGAAAGGCATCGCAATCGCGATGGGAATCGGGAGTAGCGCGAACACTCCAAGAATTAATCCGTAACTACCCGTCACATCTTTACAGAGACCAATTAAATATGGTCCTAAGCTGGAGGACGCCACCATTCCGGTCATCACAATTCCTCGGATTCGCCCCAAGTGATCGCGTCCGAAATATCTCGCCCAGGTGGGATTGCTGGCTCCAAAAAAAACACCTTGCGAGAGTCCCAATACGGCTCCCGCCACAATGAGCAGAAAGGCAGTCTGACCGCGCCATAACACACACAAGCCAGCGGTAAACAATCCAAGAGACAGAAACATCAAAAGCCGAGCCGCCATGCGGTCCGACAAAAAGCCACCCACAAGATGAGCAAATGCCAAGGAAAACCCGAATGCCGATGTCATCAGAACCGCGTTTGACTCCGGCATTCCACGATCAAGAACGATGGAGACCAATCCAAAAAACAGACCGGTATTGATCATGGCATACAAACAGGTCGCTGCGAGTATCAGCCAGAACGAGGCGGTCAAGACCGCTTCTTTTAGTTGATAAGAACGATGCAAACTTGGCACAAGTATTTCTTGTTCGCGTTCGGACATCGCTTCTTCACCATCAATCTGCTGTCCCATATCTTCTGGCTTATTACGGTACAACCATAGCATGATGGGAAGTACGACGATCCAGATGGTCAGACCAAAAGTGATGTAGCTCCACCGCCAATCTATCAGACGAAGCAATCGCATATTCCCCATGGGGATCACCGCCATTGCACACGCCATCCCCACACTCCGAAACCCTTCCACAGTTCCCAATCGTTTATGAAACCAATAGGAAAGCGTATTCCCGGCCAACAAGGCAACCGATCCTGGCCCCAAGCATCGTAAGAGAAAAAAGGAAAGCCAGAGCGTAAACCAGTTATTGGCAAATGAGGCCAAAATGCAGGCACCGCCGAACAGCAACAGACACCCGGCCATCGTCCGTCGCAAGCCATATCGATCCTGCAACATACCAACAAAAAAGATCGGCACGGCTCCCAGCATTGTCCCGAACATGTAGGCAGCCGAGATTTGGGAATGAGAAAGATCTAATTCGAGGCGAATAGGCTCCGTAAATACCATGACGCCATAAGTTTGGCCGGGGGAGGTAATCACCAACCCCAGAATCACTAACGGCAGCATCACCCAGCCGTAATAAACACGACTCTCTTGTGATAGACAAGCCGTATCGTTCGGCTTGTTCGCATGACTCGAAGTCACAATACTCTTCCTTGATGAATGTTTCTGGGAGCCAGCAGCGCAATTCCCCAAAGTCTATTCGCCCGAACCATATTCTCCGGGACGATTCGTTCTCATAAGCAGTTCGGGATTTTGATCGCGACAGTAATTGTAAGACCATTCATTTTCGAACAGAATCATCGGGGAGTCCGTTTGATCAGTCATGATCCTCGATCCCATTGGCAGTTTGAATTGCTCTGGATCGAATGACTCGTTGTGAACCCAACGTCCGAGTTCATAGCCCAAGCGATCAACCCGTGTAGGAGTGCTGTATTCTGCTTCCAATCGAAACTGAACGACATCAAACTGTAGCTCTCCCACCGCCCCTAATACAGGTTCAAAAGCGGAGGTACGATCATCCTGAAGCATCTGAATCGCTCCCTCTTCGATAAGCTGTTCAATTCCCCGCGTGAATTGTTTCCGTTTAGAAGTATCGAGACACCGAATCCTGATAAAGCATTCGGGGGCATAATTCCAACGAGCGAGATATTCAAAGTTCGGACCAACACACAACGTGTCTCCCAAGCGTATTTTACCGGGGTTCACGATACCAATCACATCCCCCGCGAATGCCTCCTGAACCATTTCCCGCTCTTGGGCGAACAATTGATGAGAGCGTGAAATAGAAATCCGCTCGTCAGTTCGCGTATTGGTCACGTCCATGTCACGCTGAAACTGCCCCGAACAGACCCGCACAAAAGCAACACGATCTCGATGTCGTGGATCAAGGTTTGCCTGCACCTTAAAAACCAACCCGCTGAAATCAGGATCCGTCGGAGAAACTGGCCCGGCATCACTCTCTCGCCCCAATGGAGGAGGTGCGAGTTCCAGGAATCGATGCAGAAACTGCTCGACGCCAAAATTGGTCAATGCACTACCGTAAAACACCGGCGTCAATTCCCCACTCAAAAATCGTTCGAGATCAAACGGAGCCCCGGCCCCTTCGAGGAGTTCAATTTCGTCTTTTAGTTCCTGCATCACTTCGGGTGGATAAACATCATTTTCTGTTTCATCAAGATGAGTCCGTTCAACGGGAACCTCGACGGCTCCTCTTTGAACTTGCGAAAATTTGAGAACCTCTCCTGTCTCGCGATTCACGAGACCTCGAAAATCGGCTCCGACTCCAATGGGCCAGTTCATCGTCGACGCATCAATACCGAGCACTTCTTCGATTTGCGTCAGCACCCCGAGTGGATCACTTCCAGGACGGTCCATTTTATTGACGAACGTCAGAATTGGAACTTTTCGTTCGACGCAAATCTTGAACAGTTTGATGGTCTGCGTTTCAATTCCTCGCACGGCATCAACAACCATCACAGCCGCATCGACCGCATTGAGAGTCCGATAGGTGTCTTCGCTGAAGTCCTGGTGACCGGGAGTATCGAGAAGATTAAGACGATAGCCTTGAAAATCGAATGACAAACAGGTGGCCGTCACTGACACACCACGTTCCTGCTCCATTTTCATCCAGTCGGAACGAGCCGCCCGTTGTGATTTTTTCCCACGAACAGCGCCCGCTTCATCGACACACCCTGCGTACAGAAGAATCTTCTCTGTCAGCGTTGTTTTCCCGGCATCCGGGTGAGCAATGATCCCAAAAGTTCGCCGCTTGCTGACTTCCTGGGTCAGTTTTTTGAGCAAAGCCGCCGGAACTTGGGGTGACTGGTCAGCGAGATCGGATTCGGACATGGAAGAGCCAAGGGTATTGCGAAGCGAAATGTCTACAAAGGTCAGGATTCTCTACTCCTAACAAACTTTAACGCTCGTTGGATATCTTCGCTAGGGAAGCTCTCGGATACGCATGTTTCGGAAGTTAATCGGAGCCCCCTCAGATTCCAGACATAAATAACCCTTGGCGGGAATCGCATCTTTTCCTCCCGAGACCTCTTTTCCGTTTACCCACAAACGAACTTCTCCGTTGATGGCACGTACATAATAGTGATTCCACTCACCCGTCGGCTTGGTGCGGTTTTCACTCGGAAAACTGCGACTGCCATTTGGCGACAGAGGAGGAAAGGGGGTTAATTTCGATTCACCGACCGGAAAGATGTCGCCATGCGATGTAAACCAGTCGGTTTTGGCATTGGGATTTCGTTTCAACACTTTATCGGCATAGCCAACATCAAGCACCTGAACTTCAATTCCACCACGCGGCAGCCCTGGAGCTTTCAAAGCCTCAATTGCCTTAAGAGGAGTCCAAACAAAGCAACCAGAGTTTCCTCCCGCTTCTAGGTGTTGCCACTCATAGACCATCTCAAAATTGGTATATTCTTTGACGCTACGATGAACACCAATCGGCTGCCCGGTGCAATGAATGATGCCGTCCTTGAATGTCCACGTATCTTGATCACAATTGGCCAACGTGAAATCCTTTTCACCGAGCGTTACCAGCCGTCGCCGACCCCATCAATGAAGGCTTGTTTCGCGGGTGGCTCTTTCGCGGAAGTAACTGAGATCATTGTGACAGAAATAACCACGCACATCGCTCTTGAATACAGCATCCGTTGAACTCCAGATCAATCTTGATAAAAAACGATTCAGCCCCACTGTGTCAAAATAGATAGCATGATGCCATAAAAAAACCTCCCCGACGAATCGAGGAGGTTGGAAAACTCAATTGACCAAAGAACCAATCACTCGACAGGTCCTTCAACACCACCGGTGTAATGTTCTCCGTCAGGCTGTTCTCCATGCAGAACTTCCTGTTTGTAGCCACCCATAGCACGGAAGTACAAAGCGATGAGAATATATCCAATCGCCATAGTCAAAGGGACGACTGCCGTCCATTTGAGAGCCATGCGGCCTCCAAACGTAGATGCTTCTTCAACAATGGGCTTATCGGCGTCTGCGTTCGGTTTCCCTGTCTCTTGCCACCAAGCATTGAGTTTGGCGACATCCTTATTCTCTTTTCCGTTCTCCTCAAGAGTCTTGACTGTTTGGGCAAGTTCAGTTCCTGGACCATCCGGGCTTTTGTCCAAAATCAGCCCCACTCTTTGGCCATCCAGGCCTCGAATTTCTGGCAAGAACAGAAAACCGCCTTTAGCATCTTCGGGGACAGCGTACCTTTCATAGGTTTCTGAGGATTTCTCTTCGAGATTTTGTGAAGCGTAATAGTCCTGCTTGTATCCAATACCAGGACCACCGAGCAGTCCGGCAGACAACATTCCAATGCCTCCCATGGCCCCCATCGTCAATGCTCCTCCTTTGGGGAACCTGTCTCCGACAACTCCCAGCATCGTTGGCCACAGGAAGGTTTTCCCTAACGCATAAATTGTCATGGAAATCCAAACCATCACAGCCGCTTCACTCGATCCAATGAGGTAGAGGCCAATCGAACCAAGAGAGGCACTCATGACGAGCAATCCGACCGGGTTGATTTTTTCGACAATTGGCCCCGCAAAGAATCTCAGTACAAACATGATCGAGGAGGCATAGATGAAGAGGATCAAGCCTTGACCGGTCAGAATACTTTCTGTGATTTTAGAAATCCAACTGTCTGTACCGAGTTCGACATATCCGACACAGGCATGCAATACCAGCAGGAACAACAAAAGTGGCGAAGCAAATTGCCCCACCATTTCCCCAAATGAGACTCCCGCCGCTTTGGCCTCTGACTCTGGAAATTTTTCTTTGACAACAATCACACCGTAGATCAAGGTCGGAATCAGGAACAGCGCCATAGGGATTTCCCATTGCAACTTGGTCACGAAGGCTCCCCCCCCCACGAAGCAGGCTGCAAAGATACCTCCAATGATCAACCCACCCGGCCATCCAGCATGCAGGATATTGAGATAATGTGTTTTTTGCTTAGGATAGAGAGTCGCCACCAAGGGATTAATCACGGCTTCACATAAACCGTTGGCAACTGCGAATAAGAACATACCCCAGTAGAGGCAATTGAAAGTCGCTGAGGCACCCATAGAATTGTAGACAGGAGTTGCTGCCAGAGTGAGCACAGCAGAAAGGACGTGTAGAACAAAAGCGATTAACAGAATCGGCTTGTAACCAACACGATCAATAAACAATGATGCAAACAGAATCACTACACCAAAACCAACCAGACCGCCTCCGGTAATTCTTCCCAGCTCCAAGTTGGTAAACCCATATTGAGCACCCCAATCTCCCAAAACTCCTCCACGGATCGCAAAGCCGACTCCAGCCGCAATCAACGTCATAAAACTTGCAAAGAAGATGGCAAACGTTGAACCGTTTGAACCATTGGCTTCTGGACCATTCTCATTCATGACAACGGACTTCCTCTAAAGAATATTATGTGTGTGAATATGTGGAGACTCTTTTGTGTGAAAGAGCTCTCGCTGCGACTTCGTCAGCAAAGTGCTGAATTCCGAGGCTCGAATCCTAACCTCTGATTGGCTCCAGATCCATCAAGAATTCTCAATCTCTTCATCTACTGTCGGGTCTCTCTTGACCATCCGCTGGAATCTCGTGAACCCGCAAACTCAACCTGATTCGCGTTCGAGGAAAATCTTGCCCCGTTTCTGTCGGCAATCGACCCGCCCCGAAACATGAAACCGGTCAGGCGTGTGTACAAGATCTGCCAATCGTTCCCACTCCACAAATCCCATTTCTTGACGCGGCCAGCCCTGTCTCCTCCAAATTTCGACAAAGACCTCACGAACCAAATGCCTTGGTAGCGATTCCAATACCTCGCAAGAAAGCTCAATGATCTCAGAAGAGGAACTCAACAAAGCACGATCCAAAACTTCTTTGACGACCCAAACCAGTGTCTCTTGCACTTCGTCCGCTTGCCGAGAGAGTCGCAGTATCGAGTCTCGGGTCGTTTCAAATCCCTTGGATTCCAGCCAGTTCAAAACCTCATGACGAATGAGATTCCTTGTGTATTTCAGGGAATCATTGGTGGAATCATCTCGGTAAGGGACCGAATTTGCATGGGCGTATTCATTAATTTCGTCACGGGACACATCCAGTAACGGCCGAATCAATTGGACTTTATCGCTGAGCGGTCGTGTCCAATTCATTCCAGCGAGCCCCGCCAGGCCTGTTCCTCTCAGAACATTATGGAGCACCGTTTCCACCTGATCATCTGCCGTGTGAGCTGTCAGAACGCTGTCACAATTATGTTTTCGAGCAGTTTTCGTGAGAAACAGATACCTCTGTTCACGAGCATTGGCTTCTGTCTTCTCCGCATCCGTGGGAGGAGCTTCAGGACGGCCAAGAATACAGGAAAACCCCATTCGAGCCGATTCTTCCATCACAAAGATCGCATCCTGCTCGCTCTCGTCTCGCCATCCATGATCGTAATGTGCAACCGTCACTTTTGTCGAAGACTCCTGCTGAACCTCCCTCAATAGGGTCATGAGCACCATGGAGTCTTTTCCTCCCGAAACAGCCAGCACAATTCCTTTCGATGTCGAAAGATGCCGAAAGAGAGAGGTTTTGAGCTTTGTAGAAAGCGGATTCGTCATCGAACAGACAGCTTCCAAACAGGGAAAATGACAAAATAACTCATGACTGGGGAATATCGTTGACCGGCGAATTCTCTTTGATACTATAAGTTTACGAATTTACCAGCCCGCCGAATTTCGGAGAGCCAGTAATTCGTGTTCATACATACTGTCCACTCAGACCAACATTTATACAACCTTATCGTTATTGAAGGCCCTGCCGGGCATTCCCACATTATTTCGAGTGGTTAACGGTCGAACTGATGACCCGAAAACATTTCAGGTTGTTCGGCTATGAACAGATCTTAATCGTTGTTTGGAAATTCGCATGACCGGTCATCTCGAAGAACTGATAATCGCTCTCACCAGCTTGATACGCAAGTTACTGGGTGTAGAGCAGAGTTCTCGCCAGATGATTCCCGTTCGCGTTCGCTCACATCATGCTAAGATTCTCCGTCAGTCCAAAAAGACTCATGGATATTCGTCTCGTGAGTTCAACGCTATGCCCACGTGGCCCGGAGGTGGCAGTTTCACTGCTCTATCATCCATGTCACGAGGGGAAAACGATCCGTCTTGCCACTCTTCACAACCAGACGGTCTGTAAACTAACCACAAAAGACATCATACAGAGAAGTTGAAGCACTCGATGTTTATGGTCGAGAGCTTGTGATGTGGGAAGTCCCGAAACTCACCCGAGATGACTCCGGTGAGTTCGCCATGGCTTTCGATGCGTGACTTAATAGAAAGCACCATCGATGGACCCGAGTACTACTGGAATCACAGGGCTGCTCATCGGCATTGCCTTGGGATTGTTCTTCGACCGCATCCGCATGGGGTCGGCTTATAAAAACGGCGATGCCATCATCGCACAAGCCCGACTTGAAGCAGAAAACGTCCGCAAGGAAGAAGCCCTCAAAGGTAAAGAAGACCTCATCTCCAAACGCGAAGAGATGGAAAAAGAAGTCAACACTTATCGTGATGAAGTCCGCGATCAGGAACGACGACTCGATAAACGAGAATCGATGCTCGAAGATCAACACTCCGATCTCCGCAAAAAAGAGCAAATGCTCGAATCGAATCAATCGAAACTCGCCGAGCGATTGAAGTCTGTCGATGCGAAAGATCGTGAACTTGACCGGGTTCTCCGCGAAGAAGAAGATTTGCTCCACAAAATCAGTGGACTCGATAAAGACGCTGCCAAGGATATGCTCCTGAAACGAATTGACCGCAACCTGGGTGATGAAATCGGTGGATTGATTCTGAAGCATGAAGCTGAGCTAAAAGACCAAACCGAAAAAATCTCTCGCGAGATGATCGGTATGGCGATCCAGCGATTTGCCTCTGAACACACTTCAGAAACAACCGTCTCCACAATTGATATCCCCAGCGACGATATGAAGGGACGGATCATTGGTCGGGAAGGGCGGAACATTCGCGCGTTCGAGAAAGCGACCGGCGTCGATGTCATCGTGGACGACACTCCCGGCGTGGTGATTGTCTCGGCATTTGACAATGTCCGCCGTGAGACCGCTAAGCTAACTCTTCAGAAACTGATTCAGGATGGTCGCATTCATCCAAGCCGCATCGAAGAAGTTCATGCGGAAACTGAAAAGGAAATGGAAGAACACATCCGCAAGCTGGGTGTCGAAGCATGTGAAGAAGCCGAAACTCGCGGACTTCACAAGAAGATCGTCGAACTCATGGGGCGATTGCAGTTCCGTGTCAGCTATTCACAAAACGTCCGCCAACACTCTATTGAAGTCGCCCACCTCACCGGATTATTGGCTGAACAATTAAACCTCGATGTGAATCTCGCTCGACGTTGTGGATTCCTGCACGACATTGGCAAGGCCGCCGATCACGAAATGGAGGGGGGCCACCCAGCCGTCGGTGCCGAGCTCCTCAAGCGATACGGCGAGGGAGAAGAAGTCGTCCATGCGGCTGCCGGTCATCACGATGACATTCGTCCCGACTACATCTACACAGTTCTGGTCGCTGCCGCCGATGCAATTTCAGCCGGGCGTCCGGGGGCTCGTCGTGCGACTTTGGAAAAATATGTCCGACGGCTCGAAGAACTCGAAGCCCTCGCCAATGGTTTTCCCGGCGTGGAACAAACTTACGCCGTGCAAGCGGGTCGTGAAATTCGGATCATCGTCGATCCCAAACATGTCAACGACCGAGAAGCCGCCAAAATGAGCAAGGACATCGCCAAAGCGATTGAAGACACACTCACATATCCGGGCGAGATCAAAGTCGTCATCATGCGAGAATCCCGCAATGTCCAATACGCGAAGTAATCAAAAGCGAGTATCATATAAGCTGGTGTTAGCCGAGAGCAGCAAGTTGTAACCCAGCATTGGAGGGGGATGCGCAGACATCTGGATATGCTGCGTTCTCCCAACCTCCGTGTTCGAAGGAGTCGTATTTTGGGTAACATCCAACCTATTGATCTCGAACAATTTCTCACAAGCCTCGATTCGTCAGATGAATTCGCATACCAGCGTTCTTGGACCACTTTTGTACTGAAAAGTTACATACCAGAGATTACCCCAGAATTCTTGGAAGCCGCGTTTGTTGCATGGGACCACTGGAGTCAAAAGTCATCTGTCGAAGTGAATCACCACTTAAATATCGCTGGACTCGGTGTGCGCAATGTGATTCAAAAGCATGTGGAAGAATCTCCAGAAGTTGCAGAGATAATTTCACGACGAGTCGTAAAATACTTCAGCTCACCCAATATCGATATTGCCAGTGCCTCAATCACTTTCTTCCAAGAGCATTCCGAGCAATTCGCTTTGGCAGAAGAGACATTGGCTAAAGTAGCTTCCAGCGACTCCCCCCAGCCTGTTCCCGAACCAAGTTCTGGCTCCAAGTCCCTGAGAGCAGTTGCCTATCAGGTTTTGTTCTATAATGACTCTCATTACCTCTCTCACCCCGACACTCGCACGGCTGGATTGGAGTTTCTCCAATCATCAATCGAATGGAACAACCAAAGTCCCTCAGATGAAAAAATGAAATTGATCGCAAAATTAGAAACGATTCTGAGAAACTGAGGCTGCTAACAAAAGTTTCATTCCGGCTCATCCTGATTTTTCTCGATTCCAACCTCAATTTCCGCTATTATTCAGTGTTGATAGTTCCTCACCTGATCTTTGCCGAACATGTTCAAGTTTCTCGGTTTCCTACTCACGATCCACTTATCACTGTTATCGTTTCGCTTAGAAGCGAGTGAGATCGAGTTACACCAAAACTGGACCTCCAACAGTCTCGCAGAGACACGCTATGTCATCACGGGGACCGAGGCACGCAACAACCCACTTCGTCGCTTGCTGAAAAAGCCATTCGTGGGTGACGAACTTTACGTCCGCTATCGCCTCCGCTACGACGCCCAGACACTCGACACACCAGAAACTGACGAAGGCGAATTCTTTGTCCTCTGGCTCGACCGGGAAGAAGGGAGCGACAGTTCGACTCATAGCGGCAACGTGCCGAATATCGGTTTGCATGTTTCCGACGATCAGAACCATTTCATGGTTCGTAACTCATTCTCGGCCGAAAATCAGCACGACGGAGATAGCCAACTAATACGTCTCTTTTTCGACTAGGTTGCCGTCCTGATCCCATGTCGATTTCAACACTGGCTTGCCATCTTTGAAGAGAGTGTCTGTCCGCACTGAACCAGACCGAAAGTATACCTTGTCACTGATCTGCTTGCCGTTGATGTGTTGTTTTGCCCAATTCAGGCGGCCGGGAGCCGCGGAGGACCAACCGACCGACCGACCATGAAGTTTGCCGTTCAAGTAAGGTTCTTCTGACAAGATTGAACCATCATTATAAAATAGGGTTTTCTTACCATGCAATTTGCCGTTCAAAAAACAAGATTCCCATCCCAGTGATCCTTCGCTTTTTGGTGAGACCCCAACACCTGTAAAAGGCTCATCCTCACCCTTGGCGTAGGCAAAACGTTCTTTGTTTGACTCCTCGCGAAAGGCAAGATCGTCGTATGGATATTTCCGTTCAGGAGCAAAACGCACATTGTCAAAGGTTGGGTCAGAATCAGGATTTTCCTTGCCAAGGTCTATCATCTCGCCAGGCTCATCTACCTCTACACCCCGAGGTATGTGAACGGGAAAGGTCTTCTCTTTCGTCAGGTTGCCCGCTTCATCCCATTCCATTCGCAACGTTACACCACCGTATTTGTAGTCGATTTCTCTGATCTTCGAACCGTCCTTGCGGTATTCAATTATTTTGCCATTCCACTTTTTGAGCCTTGTGCCGTCTTTAAGTTGGTAGGGCATCATAGAACGGTACAAATTTTCAGAACCGGGTCTCCTCAGGCCGTCCTTCAGAATATTCATATCTTCCGGGGCGATCGATTCGAGTTTCTGGATATTTAAAAAGGAGCCTTGAAATTTCGCCAGTTCGCCAGCCACCCCACTATCCATTGACCTGACATAGTTAAGGTTTAGGTCGCCAGTACACTTGGCCAGTTCGCGTGCCACCTCTTTGGTAATCGAAGTCAGGCCATCGAGGCTAAGGCCTTTTTGAGGGATATTCGTGCCCGGCCAGTAGTACCATCCAGGTCGTTGCGCCGTCAGTTCATTAGCCACTTCCTTCGAAATCGAAGTCAGGCCATCCAGTAAGATTCCCTGCCCCTTATAATAAGACAACTCTCTGGCAACATCTCGATCTATCGAGGTCAGCCACTTAAGGTCTAGTTGAGATTGCTTGCCATTGCTTGCATTCGCCTTCTCAATCAGTTCGGTAGCCTGCTGCACAGTCAATGTGCCGGTTTTCTTTTGATTGCCTGGTAAATTCTCAGCCAGGCAAATACCATGGCAAAGAATGAAGAGTGTGGCGAATAAAAATCTCATGTTGATTTCTTTCTAAAAATTATTACAGCAGGACTCCTGCTGGCCGTTATTTCATTGTGGTAAGGTCTCTTTCTGGATAAGGCTGCCGTCCTTATCCCACTTCAGCAGCACCGACTTTTTGCCATCGAGAAAAGAGTACTCCTTACAACGCTTGCCGTTTGGATGGTTAAAAAACCCCAGCCCCGTGAAAGGCTCATTCTCACCTTTGGCGTACCAAAGAGCACTCTGTAGATTAGACGTCCAACGAGGGTTTAGGTCAGTCAATGGAAGTTCCCGCTGAAGGTCCGTCACATCAGGCATTTGAACGCTCTGCTCATCTGCATCTGCATCCGAAGATTTGTGTCCGGGAGAGGTCTCCTCTTTAATGAGGTTACCCGTTTCATCCCATTCCATTCGCATGGCCACATTGCCATTCGTGTAGACAGTTTCTGTGCTTTTCGAACCGTCCGTATGGAATTCAGTGAGCGTCCCATTCCACTTTCTGGCATCTGTGCCGTCGTCGAGTTTCCACGGCATCATCGCCCGGTACGAATCTGAAGTACCAGGCTTTCTAAGGCCGTCCCTCAGAATATTCAGATCATCCCGGGTGATTGATGTGACGTTATAAATATCCAGGCTGTTGCCTTTGAATTGTGCAAATTCCCGGGCCACGTCGCTATTTATTGACCTCAGCGCATAAAGTCCCAGCTGACCATGAAACGCGGCCAGTTCGTGTGCAACATCCCTGTCGCACGAAGTGAGGCCATCCAAACCAAGGTATTTTGATGGGCCTTTTGGTGCAGGTGAAAACTTGGCCAGTTCGTGAGCGACGTCCTTGGAAATCGAGTTCAGGCCTTTGAGCGAAAGCCTGAAGCCTTGGAAACGAGACAATTCATGGGCCACCTCTTTGTCGATGGAAGAAAGCCGATCAAACGACAGTCCGTTTCCCTGTCCCTTTGCAAATTCCTGAGCATCTTCCTTATCAAGTGAAGTAACTCCAAGGACGAGCCAATCCCCTTTGAACTTGGCCAATTCCTTCACGGTTTCTTTGTCAGTGTCGGCGAGTCCGTCAAGCGATAGCTTTGCACCCTGAAATTTGGCTAATGATTGAGCCACGTCTATGTCCATCGAAGTCAGGCCATCAAGAGAAAGCTCGTAGCCCTGAAACCGAGACAGCTCTCGAGCCACCGCCTTGTCAATTGACGTCAGGCCATCCAGTGTGAGATGGTCGTTGTTGATGTTTCTTCCATGCTTGGCCAATTCCCTAGCAACATCCCGATCAATTGACGTGAGCCAGTTAACGCGCAGGTAATTTTTTTTGCTTTGAGCATGCTCTCGAACCATGGCGGCGGCCTGCTCGGCAGTTGTTGTGTGGCTCATCTGACTGCTGGGCACATTTTCAGCCAAGGAAATGCCATGGTACAGAATGAAAATTGTCAGGGTGAAAAACTTTGTACGCATCGTCTTTTGCTCCGTTAGCTAGGTGTCTAGCACTCGTTCAGATTTGTGTAGCCGTTACATCCCTGCCTTGCTGATGGTCAGGCATTGAGGTTGAGGCCTTATTTTCGGTTACTGTTCGTCTCCACGATTTGCGTGTTGTTTTTATTGCCTCACAGTTCGACTTGAGCCAGCAAGGGAAGCCGTTCGCGGCTGGAAACCACCACGCCCCCCGGCTTTTCGATAGTGATCGCAAACATGTACGGTCTTGCCACGTCCAACTTCGCCGCAATTGGCACAATGACCTCATCAGCGCCTGGCGGAATATCAAATACTCCACCGTCGATGGGGTATCTCTCGTCCTGTTGACTGTCGAAAATCCATAGCTGGTATTGGCTCTGTCTGGGGTCGTTGGCGGCTAACCCTGTGAACCGCATGTAGCCTTCTTGTGCAGTATTGCTCCACACAACATCCCCAGCAGGAGATCGGGCCGCCTCGGCGTCAGTCACCGTCCAGTCCACCCGTAGAGAGTCATCAACAGTTGCCAAGAGCTGAGCCCGAGCCTCGTTGGGCGTCAGTTGGGTAACCTGCGGACGATTCTTGAAACTGGGACCCATAAAGGCGATGAGTATTAGAGCAGCCGTTACCCAGCCGCCCCAGCTAGCGGCGTGTCTCATCCAGTCGCGTTGAGAGGTGTGCGTAGGTTCAACGACTGAGCGAGTAAAATCACCGCTTGGCATAGCCAACCGAATCTGCTGCTGCAGGTGGTCCGGTAGCTTTAACTGTGTCGCAGGTAGGGCTGACAATTCTATTTCGGCCGCCAGCACATCCATTTCGTCTGCTTGTACGTTGGGATGTTTGGCAGCTAGCTCAGTCAACTCATGCTGTTCACCTTGATCCAACCCAAACAGAGCTTGTTCACCCATCAGTTTTAGAAGGCGATCGAAGTTGGACGATTCAGCCATCATAGGTCACCTCCTTTCACCGGCTTAGCCACTCCCACCAACGAACGCAACCGCAGCATGCCTCGGCGGGCATGGGATTTCACGGTTCCCAGTGACATTTTGATGTGCTCCGCAATCTGTGACTGGGACATGCCACGATCAATGGCGAGTTCAATGACCCGCCGCTCATCGTCGCTAAGTTGTTGCATGATTTCACGAATTCGAGCTGCTTCGTCATTCACTTCTACGTTAGGCAAATCGTCGCTGGCTGGCTCGGGCACTTCTGTCAGTGGAGCTGTGTCGACCAACCGTTGTTGACGGCGACTGCGATCGATCAGGCGACGACGAGTGATCATGGCAATAAAGGTTGACTCTTCAGCTATGCTGGGATCGTAGCGGTGAGCGTTTTTCCAAATATCCATGAATACTTCCTGAACAACATCTTCAGCGTCTGCCTGGAGTGGGCAGCGTCGTTTGACCAGCGCCCACACCAAGCCGCCATATCGGTTGAGACATTCATCCATGGCGGACTGATCGTTCGCCGCCACTTGCTGAAGGATGCTAGGTATCACCCGAATATTTTCCTATCTATAAAGCCGGTCACGAAACCTGCCGTCAGGTTTCGTGACGCTTACGTTTCTCGCGTAACCTTACCCCACGCGTACCTTACATGGCCGCGTAGACTTGGTCGAGTGCACGACGGAGCGCCCAGGCTCGACTGTCCATGCAATGCATTTCATTTGCTTTATCCAATGATACCTGCAGATGGTCACGAACATTGGTTGGCATCTCGCCAGCGTATTCCGTCATCAAACGAGTAATGGCGAAAGAGTAGGTCATACAACACCGACCCGCGTGACCAACATTATATTGCGGAGCCCCCTGCGCAATGGCGGTTTCGATGACGTGGCGAGGCGACACCTGCGACGTCTTCTCCGGTGGTAGAATGACTGAGTCAATTACGTGAATGACACCATTGGAAGTTTCAATGTCGGTCTTGATCACGGTTGCGTCATTGACCTTCACTTGGCCGTCTACCACCTTAATCGCGATGGTGGAACCCTCGACTGATTTCGCTTCCGATAGGCCGACCACGTCCTTTGCCAGCACTTTCCCTGGCACGACGTGATACGTCAGGATCTCAATCAATTTCTGCTTGTTCTCTGGCTTCAATAGACCTTCAACAGTGCCATCTGGAAGTTTGGCGAACGCGTCGTTCGTGGGCGCGAAGACGGTGAAGGGCCCATCACCCTTCAGTGTTTCGACTAGTCCGGCTGCCTTCACGGCCGCAACGAGGGTGCTAAAACTTTCGTTCCCCGCAGCAACATCCACAATGTCCTTAGCAGAGACCGTGGTGGCGCTGACCACCAGCATGGCGACGACGGTCATGTGTTTTGCGTAGCGTGTGAGCATTTTTCTTTCCTTCAATCTTGATAATTAGAGGGGCCGCTTTGGACGGCGGTTTTGCGAAACATCTATTGTTGAATTCGCACGGGCAGTGGGATTGGATGCAAAATTATTAAAAATGCCAGATTTCCCAAGGAAATCATGCCTGTGGTTGCAAAAATTTAGAGCAACTTATCAAGTAAATCTTCAACCCAACGCCTCTCTTTAAGACACAATTTGTGTCGGGTTGAGCTTGCGGATCGTTCAACAATGGCAGCAGTGATTGACCGTCGAGATTGTTCGGCGTATCCAGACCGCACAAGTCGATGAGAGTCGGATAGAGATCGATCAGGCTGACTGCCCGATCACAAGTTTGCCCGGCTTTGGTCAGATTGGGGACACTGACGACAAGCGGGACGCGGGTCGCCTCTTCCCACAGAGTAAACTTGTGCCAATGGTGCTTCTCTCCGAGATGCTAACCGTGATCCGACCAGAGAATAATGATTGTGTGATCGGCATGCGGACTCTTTTCTAACGCTGTGAGCAACTCTCCGACCATCGCATCGGCAAAGCTAATCGAAGCCAAGTACGCCTGCACGGCTTTCTTCCAGTGATTATTGGCTTTCAAATATTCCCATTCGTCACCGCGATACTCGGCCATCTTGCATCCCGCTTCAGGGATGTCATCGAGATCATCATCGGGAACACGCGGTAACTCAACCTCATCCAAAGGATACAAATCGAAGTATTTCTTCGGGGCATACCACGGTAGATGCGGGCGAAAGATCCCCGTTGCGAGAAAGAAGGGCTGATCGTGCGATTGTTTAAGGAACCGCTTGGCCCAATCGACCATTTGGCCGTCTCCCATCTCTCTATCCGATTTTGACATCGCCCCCCAATCGAACTCTTTGGGATTGGCGGGAGGTCGTTTGCCGTTCTTGACGTTAGGAAGTTGATTCAGCGGAAATCCAGCGGGCCAATGAATCCCTTTGACGGGCAAGGTTTCCAACGATCCCGGACGATGCCAGTGATCGTCGAAGACCTGCAAAAAATACTCGTTCCACTGCTCGGGAGGATTGAAGCCCGGCGTGTGATGGAAGACTTTTCCACCTCCCGCGACCAGATAACCACCTCGCTGAAAACATTCCGGCAATGAGACAACCTCAGGCAGAGCAGGTCGCCACCACGCGCCATTATCATAAATCCCAGTCGTGGAAGGCCGAAGTCCCGTTAAAATCGCCGTCCGTGACGGATTACAAACCGGGGCAGGGCAATGCGCATTGTTGAACAACATACCCCGCGCTGCCAATTTGTCGATGTTGGGTGTGTGGACTTCGGCGGAGTACCCTCCCAAACAGCCCACCCAATCGTTCATGTCATCAACCGCGATGAATAAGACATTGGGATGACGCTCCGCCGAGTGACAATCTGGAGACACAATGAGGCCTAATGTCATTATCAGAAAGAGAGATTGTAGCGAGGACATAACTCGTATCCATCAAAGGGACTTCTAATTCAGAACTCGTTCCGCAGCGGCTTCACCACTCGCGATTGAATCGGGGATCCCCACGCCGCGATACGCATTCCCGGCTAGTTCGAGGCCCGGCAGATCTGCGACTCGCGACTCAATTGAGGCAACGCGGTCGAGATGCCCGACGTGATACTGGGGCATCCCGTTCTGATACCGGACCACTTCCGTAAAGTCCGGTTCGCCCGAGACACCTAACATCGCAGCCAATTCCTTGCGGACAGTCTCTTTCATCTCGTCATCCGCCAACTCCATCATTTCAGGGTGCATGGCTCCGCCAACAAAAGTTCGCAGTATCACTTTTCCTTCGGGAGCACGCCCTGGAAACTTTCGACTTGAAAAGCTGACTGCGATAATATTGCGTTTTTCGATTTCGGGGATCACCAAGCCGAAGGCATCGAGTGGGTGTTTGATGTCAGACAGGTTATGACCGGAAACAACAATGGCCGATGAGGCATATTCAATCGAAGATAAATCTCCTGCCAATTCAGGACTAACGCCCGCCAACAACTCTGCCGCACGATGAGTGGGGAGGGCGAGGATCACCGCATCGAACTGTTCTGTTTCTCCACCGCCAATTATCACCGACCAGCCTTGTTCTGCTTGCTGTACTGATTTGATGGGACAGTCACTGCGTATTGTCGCAGAGGTCTCAATCTTCTCACGCAGCCTGTCCAAAATCGATTGAATGCCGTTCTTGGGTGCCGTAAAGAGTCCGTAACGCGCTCCGCTTTCCGAGTTTTCTGCTTTGGATTGTTTTTTCGCTTGTGAGCGGCTCGCTTTGATCAGACTGCCGTATTGTTGCTCCTGATCGAGAAAGCGGGGCAGGGTGGCACGCAACGAAAGTTTCTCAGGGTCTGAGGTATAAATTCCTCCCACCAATGGTTGCACCAATCGTTCGAGCAACTCCTGCCCAAACCGGCGTTTCACAAATGAGGCCAATGATTCGTCTGAGGTATCGGACGACTTCCTGGCAGGGAGAAACCTCTCCCATCCCATTCGCAACTTGCCTCCCCAACTGAAGATCGGACTCTTTAAGATCGGCCACACTTTGGCAGGGGACAACAGCATGAATCCTTCCGGCACTTCAACCGGCTTGCCATCCTTGAGGACCAGCGATTTTCTCCATTTGTCGATGGTGGGAATCAGTTCGTTTTCCATTCCCAGACGCTGACAAAGAGCGACACCAGCAGGTTTGTTGGTGATAAACGAATCAGCCCCCAGTTCCACCAGATAATTGCCAATTTGTTGAGTGGCGATCATCCCCCCGGTCCGAGACGCTGCCTCAAAAAGTGTCAGGTCGAGCCGACTTTCCATTGTTTTCGATAACTCAACCAACCGATGAGCAGCCGACAACCCGGACAGACCACCACCCACAACAGCAACGCGGAAAATTGGTGCAGGTGTGTCGTTCATGGAGTCTCTACCTTGCTCCCAATTCGTGGACCATTTCCACCACGGCTTTGACATTGTCGGGGTTCATGTCGGGCATGACGCCGTGTCCCAAGTTAAAGATATGTCCGGGTCGGTTATCAGCCTGATCAAGAACATCCTGAATTCTCGCTTTTAACACTGGCAAATCGGCATAGATAGAAACCGGATCCAGATTTCCTTGCACACCTCGATCATGACCAACCAGCTCCCAGCCCTCTTTCAGGTTGATGCGCCAATCGAGACCAATCACATCGCCACCTGCTGTCTTTTGAATGGGTAGCAAACAGGGATTGCCTGTTAAAAAGTTAATCACCGGAGTTCCCGGCGTGATACCGTCAATCATCTTTTTCAGATACGGCAAGACATACCGCGTGTAATCACCAGGCGAGAGTGAACCAGCCCAACTATCAAAAATCTGAACCACCTGACACCCCGCGGCAATCTGGGCGTTCAAATAATCGATCAGACTCGGCACCAGTTTTTCCATCAACGACTGCCAAGCTGGCTCGTCGTTATACATGATACTTTTCGTTCGGACGTAATTTTTTGAGCTCCCCCCTTCAATGGCATAAGAAGCCAAAGTAAAGGGCGCGCCAGCAAAGCCAATCAACGGAATATCGGCCGGAAGTTGTTTACGAATCAGCTTGACAGCATCGAACACATAACCAAGGTCGGCAATGTTTTCGACGGCCTTCACTCGGTCAATCTCGCCAGCAGCCATGATCGGATTATGAATCACGGGCCCCTCGCCTTTGACATACTCCAGATCAAATCCCATCGGCTGCAGAATCGGCAATAAGTCGGCAAACAGAATTGCCGCGTCAACGCCGAGCACCGATTGAGCCGTCAGTGTCACCTCGGCAGCAAGTTCCGGAGTTTGGCACAGTTCGAGAAATGTCACTTTACTGCGAACAGCCATGTATTCCGGCAGATAGCGCCCCGCTTGGCGCATAATCCACAGGGGAGTGGTATCGACCGGTTCTCGACGAACCGCCTTCATAAAACGGCTGTTTTGTAATTCGGGTGTCATACATCAAGTCCTTATTTCTCAAAGGATTCTAGCATGACGGGCCAGCTCGCGAAACGGTATCACCCCGCAGACATCATCTCCATCGCACCACGTACCAACGGGCCCATTTTCGGGGGAGACGCTTCAAAATCGACCTTCAGACCGTTTTCGACAAGTGTCTCAGAGCAGGTCGGTCCGACAGAACAAATGCGACTATGCACGACTGAGTTCCGAAACTCTTCCGGATGGCCCAGTTCTTCTGCAACTTGCAGGACATGCCGTATCTGCTGAGCCGACGTGAACATTAATACGTCAAAGGGATTTTTGATCTGTTCATTGATCGCATTTTCCAGTGGACCTCGATCCAACGGCAAATCCCAACGATAGACAATGACCGATTCGACTTCGGCACCAGAATCTCTCAAACTCTGCAAGAACTGCTCATTCGAGATGCCATATTCCTGGACGGCAACTCGCTTCCCAGACAGGTCGAGTTCCTGCCGCATCGCAGCAAGCATTTCTCGCCAGGTATTCGGCTCGGGAGTGCGGACATGAATCGGCACATCCCACTCTTTGAGAACAGCGGTCGGTTTCGGACCTCGCACAACAATCGTCAGGTTGTGTAGTGCAGCCAAAAATTGTTCCCCAGAGAACTTGGTGCCAATCGCGTCTGCCATATGTCGAGTTCCCACACCCGTCATGAGCACAAGAATATCGATCTCACTGGCAAAAAGCCTCTCTGCGAATTCGAGAGTTGCCGTTTGTTGATCGAGAGGAATCTCACGCATGGACGGTGCGTTCGTCGGGATTCCACCAAATTTTTCGATGAGCTTGCCAATTTCGCTGGCACGACGGCTCTCGAAAGTGCAAATACGCGGGGCAGAATGAATCATGATTCGGTTCCTTGTTGGACCATTATACTAAGGACACAGGAACTGTTCATGCTTTACATCGCTGGGCAAATAGAAAATCATGGAAGACGATTGCCGAGAATCTTATGCAGCGCAAAAAAGAAACCTCGCCCAGGGTAGTCGACCGGAAGCAAAGGCGCTCGCCCGGAAAGGTATCCACACAGATACACTCCGGCTTTACCTCCGGCCGAACTACACCCAGAAGACGAGGTAACTATTCAGTCATCATCCGTGGGCCTTCCAATGATGACTGTCTTCCACACACAAAGGAGGGTAATTGCATTTGCCGTACCACCTTGAAAACAATTCTCGTATTTCTCGTTAATCACTACTGTGATGGAGTTTACAACATATTAAAAAAACTCGATATCATCTTTGTGTCGCTCAGATGACCATCAGGCAGGCATTGTTTGCACATTCGCTGCGCTCATCGAGCCTGATAATTCAGATCAGCCACTTTTGACATGTCGCGAACCCATCGGGGAATCAAATTGCGTCGTCTGATACGACGAAGAATTCGTCAAGCTGACTTGCCGAGATCACAAAAAGTCCGCATGATCGACCAATCAATTGGCAGACTGTGGTGAGGGAATAGTCACGATGACAAATACTGCGATTCCAAGGATGACCCTCATGGGAACGTCCACGAGCGTTGGAGTTCCCATCGTTGGCTGTGATTGTGCAGTGTGTACTTCGACAGACCCCAAAAATCATCGCTTCAGAACCTCTGTCCTGGTGAATGCTCCCGAGGGCAACCTCGTCATCGATACTCCTCCCGAGTTACGGTTGCAATTAATTCGGGAAAAAGTCTCACTGGTTCATGCCGCACTTTTCACTCACGGCCATGCCGACCACATTTACGGCCTGGACGACCTTCGCATTTTCGGATATCGCCTTAAGCAGGATATTCCACTGTATTGCGAGCCGATGGTCGAGGGGCATTTGCGAAAGGCTTTTTACTACTGCTTCGAAGCACCAAAATTCAATTCTCACCACTTCGCAGTACCTCAATTGACATTTGACAACATCGGACTGGAACCATTTGATTTACTCGGTTTGAAGATCATTCCCATCCGGTTGATGCATGGGAAGATGCCGGTACTCGGCTTTCGGATCAATAATGTCGCGTTTTGCACCGATGTCAGCGAGATACCCGAGGAGAGCTGGGAGAAGCTGAAAGGACTCGACACTTTGGTAATTGACGCACTTCGAGATGAACCGCACCCCACACATTTTTCGGTGGACCAAAGTCTCGAAGCCATCGAAAAGCTGAACCCCAAGCGTGCTTATTTGACACACATCTCGCACACACTGGAATATACAGAATTGAACAATCGCTTACCCGATCACATAGAGCCGGCTTACGATGGATTGCAGATTGAGCTGAACTGATCAATTTGGACTCACTCATGGAGACCATTCGTGCAGACTCACGAACGACAGATGCTGGCATTCGCGAACCTCGCTGGTGAATCACGCCGCAAACACCAGGAACAGGGAGAACTACGATTCCTGTTGCTCACTGGAGCAGCCGCTTGCAAAGGAGGCTTTTCAAATGTGACTCGTCATTGCTATCAACGTGCCATCACGTTAAATCCTCACCATATGATCGCCAAGTATGAATCATACGAGGAGGCATTCCGCTCCGATGACTTCCTCTTATTGATCAATCGACTGGATCGCTTTTGCACCTACGAACACGCCGAACTATTGTTGGAGAACATTCATCCCAGTTGGGAGACGGAGGGCTCCAAAGAAGTCGAAGCAACATGTCTCGTCAAACTGAATGCAACTGATTAGCGGGCAGGATCAATGGGCTCCAGTCCCTCCAAAGAGGGCAACCCTTCGTTCAAAGTTGCAGGACGGCGACTCTTTGGAAGAGAGGGCATTGTTTTGTCAGGACTTCTTTTATCTTGTGTCCCACGAAATTCTTCAAGCGTTCTGCGAGCAATAGGTTCGTTCAGTCGAACCCGCTTTGGCACAATAATCCTCGGATCTCGGACTGGTTCAATCCGTTGAGGAGTCGCAGCAGACGGGGCCTTGTTAACGCCATCATTCTCGTCAAGTTCCGGTTTCACTTCAACAGGCGAATCAATTGTGATGGGATCGAGTTGTAGCGGAATTTGTTCCTCAATCACTTGAGAAGATTGTAAGTCTTCGGAAAACATTTCTGCGGCAAGAGGTAACTCCTTGGGAGGATTACCTTCCGACTGAACGACAGCTTGTGCGGGTATTTTCACAGAACGATTCTTATCGGAGAGAGGGTCGGAACTTGCCACATCCTCGGTAGTGTCGGGAGTGGACACCGTAGAACCACCAACTTCCGGCTCATTTAAAAATTCGAATTCCGGGTCAAATGTGGGTACAAGGTTCTCGTCAACGGATGCGATTTCCGTCTCGCTGCTCAATGTTTCTGATTCCGGGGCAACTTGCTGAGGATGATCGGCAACTGCTGGTAGATCATGGCTTAAGTCGATCTGACCAAGCCTCAACTCGGGTTTGAACTGATGTTCGAACTTCTGCAAAGCAGTTGATTGCTGATCGACCACAGAAAGTGAATCCGAGATCTCGCGGTCAAGTGCCTCTACCGACTGTATTTCCGGTAAAGGATCCTGAAAGGTCGGTTGTTCGCGAAAATAGAAGGCACTCACAATGCCTACCAGAAGTATACCGAGACCTAACCCGACTTTGGTGTCGTGATTCATGAGAATGTCGCCCAATCACTCGAAAAGGAGTGTGCAATGACATCTCCCTATCGTAATTATGGGCCGACCATCCTGTCGACACAGCACTTGCTATCAAGACAATCGGATAGCGACGTCTGTTTGGTGAGTGGATCTCTCGATTTGGCCTGAAGCGAACCAATCCGAATCAGATAAGGTTCTGTTAAGCGAGTCATAGCGGTTATGCGGTCGGCGAATATGAGACATCGGAGTCATCATCACCGCTCGTGGCGTTGGAATTGCCCCCACTCACCTTTCGTCCAGACGCGTCAAACTCTCCGGTATCTTCCTGATCAACTTCGTCATTACTCTCCACTGGTTTGTCGGCATGCTTGAGTACGAGAATTCCCAATGGCGGCAAGAACAAAGACACAGACTGTGGCAACCCGTGCATTGCGACGGCTTCGGAAACCACTCCTCCAATATTTCCCAAATTGGACCCACCGTAATGCTCGGAGTCTGAATTCAGCACTTCTTCGTAGAAACCTTCCTGAGGCACACCGATGCGATAGTTTCCACGTGGCACTGGCGTGAAATTGCAGATCACTACAACTGTTTCGGAATGATCACGATTTGTTCGTATCCAAGAGAACACACTATTTTGCCAGTCATCCGCTTGAATCCATTGAAAACACCCAGGCTCACACTCTCCGTCGTACAACGCGGGCTCTGAACGATAGATACGATTTAAATCGCCGACGAACCTTCTGAGGCCATCATGGAACATGTGTCCTTCCAGAGCCCAGTCCAACTCCTCATCGTGGTTCCACTCGGTCCATTGCCCCAGTTCTCCACCCATGAAGAGTAATTTTTTACCAGGGGAGGTGTATTGATAGCCATAAAGCAAACGGAGATTGGCAAATTGCTGCCAATAGTCGCCTGGCATCTGCGAGAGCAGGGACTTTTTCCCATGAACGACTTCATCGTGCGAGAGTGGCAAGAGGAAGTTTTCGGTGAATGCGTACATCATGCGGAACGAGAGTTCATTTTGATGAAACGAGCGGTGTACCGGATCGTTACGGAGATAGCTGAGGGTGTCATTCATCCACCCCATATCCCATTTCATCGTGAATCCCAGGCCACCGGTATAAACGGGCCGAGAGACGCCTCCCCAAGAGGTTGACTCTTCCGCAACTGTCAGAATACCGGGAAAGTCTCCGTGCAAATGTGTATTCAATTCCTTCAGGAACTCAATGGCTCCCAAGTTTTCTCGGCCGCCGTATTTATTGGGAACCCACTCTCCCTCTTCACGGGAATAATCGAGGTACAACATGGAAGCGACAGCATCAAATCGCAAACCATCTACGTGGTAGACATCAGCCCAAAAACGGGCACTCGACCACAGAAACTCACGCACCTCGAAGCGGTCATAATTGAAGACCAATGTTCCCCAGTCGGGATGAGCGCCCTGCTTCGGATCCGCGTGTTCATAACAGGCCGTCCCGTCGAATTGCCCCAGAGAATGTCCATCTCGCGGGAAATGTGCAGGAACCCAGTCAATCAGCACTCCCAGGCCAGCCTGATGACATAAATCGACAAACTCCATGAAGTCCTGCGGCGTCCCATACCTTGAGGTTGGCGCATAGAAACCTGTGACCTGATATCCCCACGAACCATCAAATGGATACTCGGTGATTGGCATGAGTTGCAGATGCGTGTAACCCATCTGTTCACAATACTCAATAAGCTGCGGAGCGAGTTCCTTGTAGCTGAAATAACGCCGACCATCATTGGGTTTTTTCCAGGAACCCAGATGCACTTCATAGACAGAGATCGGTTCGTTGTACCAGTCTGCCTGTTGACGATGATTCAACCAGTCCTGATCTTGCCAGGAATAGCCACTCATGTCCCAGACAATCGAACCTGTTTTCGGAGGAGTCTCACAGTGAAACGCAACTGGATCTGACTTCTCGATAATCTCGCCGGAGTGTGTTTTAATGGCATACTTATAAATGTCACCATGTTTGACACCCGGCACAAACCCACTCCACACACCTCGATCCGACGATGAGAGGGGAGTGGCACCGGGAGTCCATTTGTTCTGATTCAACAGAACAGATACCTCAACGGCATTGGGAGCCCACACAGAAAATTTCGTCCCGGACTTTGCGTTATCCGTGATAAGATGAGCGCCTAAATCACGATAACGACTGGTTGCCGATACCGGACCTTCAGAAAATTCGACGGTCATAGGTAATCCTGTTAGGTAATCTTGGAGAAACCTATGTGCCAGCGATCAACGCAGGCTGACACCAAGCAACTCGCTTAACGATACGGGCTAGCAATCACCCTATAGATAAAGCATTTTGAAAGAAAACGTCAACGGCTGATACCCCAGAGAAACCCGCAAACAGACGATTATCCACGCCGACGCCGTAAATCCCGAAACAGATTGCGATAACGGGGCTGTGGTTCACTCTGGGGGAGATCTAGTTCAAAAGTGGGGCGAACCTTGCAAATGTCAGGAATCGCTTCCGGTTCTATCACATCGTATTCGTGCGCAAACTCCTCATCTTTGACCTCCAAAGTGCCTTCCACTTCCTTTTCAGCAACCTTCTCGACTTCATCCGTGATGATCCGCCGCACCTCTTCCAAGAGTGCTGTCGAGGATTCAGGCGAAGAAACCCGGTCGTCAGCGGGAAACGCTCCTGTTGGCAGATCGTTTGCAAAAATATCAACGGGGTTGAAGCTGGACTGTAGATATTCACTACTCTTGTCAGCCGACACCAAATCGCTGTTTTCTGGCGAGTTTTCTGCCGACGCAGACTTCGCAACGTGAGATGGCTCTAATTGATCGCTTTCCATAAGCTCTACCAAATCTTGCACATCTTGATGAATAACCTCTTCATGATCAACAAAATCGCCCATAACCGCTTCCTGTCTTTCCGACACACTTGGATGACTCTCTTCTCTCAGACTATTCTGAGGTGTGTTTTGCGAAAGATCAAGAACCGATTCCTGGGAAGGGATCGACTCCATTGATTCATCGGCTCCTCCGAGCCGACCATCAGAATCTTCTTCCTCACCCCCAAACTCTGCCACAGCGTACTCAACCCCCGCTTCTTCCGCTTCTGACTTCAAATCCGGGATGGAATGGTGCGGCTTGAGTTCCTTGATGATCGCCGCATCAACACGACTGGATGACGCTGGCCCTTCTTCTGCATTGTTGGCATTCGAGGCAGAGGACGCATCATCAGGCCAGGCATTCCACTGCAATGGCAAGTGCCTGACATCTTCGTAAGCCTCACGAACACAATCTTTATCGACAACTTCAGCATGCCTGTTCATGGCGATTCGAACGGCTGTCTCCGCGATGCGGTTGAGGCAACGTGGCACACCATCGCTGAGATGCGTCATCATCTCGACAGCATCCTCAGCCATAATCGCTTCGATGTCATTGCCCGCCCAAGAGACTCTTCCGGCCAAGTAATCGGCGCTTTCGGCCCTTGTCAGACTTTCAAGAATCTGATGGGTCCGCACCTGCTGACTCAAGCCCGACAGACTTCGTCGTGTCATCAATTCTTCCAACTCTAACTGCCCTGACAACAACACCTGCAGGCTCACGGAATGACTTTGAGACAAAACCTGAAGCTCCTGCAACATGGACTCATCCATATCCTGAGCACCGTCAATTATTAACAGTAGCCGGGATCCATCATCAGCAAGATCACGAAAGACTCCTCCCAATTCGAGACGGAGTTCGTCTTCATCCAAGCCTGCATAATTGCAATTTAACTGAAAAAGCACTGCCTTCAGAAACGAGAGTGCATTGGGAAAGTTGCCATGTGGTAAAAGAATGACCTTAATCGTCTCTTCATATTCTGCCATCAGACGATGACACAATAATGTTTTCCCCAAGCCGGCTATTCCCGTCAGCATTCCAAAGCCTTCTCCCTGTTCAACCCACTCTCTCAAGCCTTTGATTGCCTGATCATGGATCGGAAGAGGGATGAAGCAGTCCACATCGGGAACTGAAGAAAACGGCTTGTTTTCGAATTGAAACGGGGACTCTGACATCAGTGGCTCACTTCCCTGTGCGCGAACTTGAACTCTCAGCAACGAGATTGCCTGCTATTAGGATCGATCATCAAGACCGGATTCTTGAAGCAGATCGGATTGACTCATTTAGGCGGCACAACCGTCACATTCTGACATTTCCAGCCATCCAAAGAATGTTCGAATTTCAATCTGTGATTCAAAAGACCATCCGTGACCGATCAGTCGGAATAACGATTCGAGGTCGAATTGGCTAAGATTGACCCAAAGAGAAGTAATTCATGCTCTCATTCGGCCAGAAGACTCATATTCACGGTATCCTCTTTCGTCAAAAGCACTTAGGCAACAAGGCTCCTGCGAACCGTACCTTCTTCCCCATTGTCGGGAAAATGTCTCGAATCCGAAAATCTCGGCGAGACACAGCTTTCATACCCCGAAATTCGGGGATAAAATAAATGACGGACGTTCTGTCGCTCTGGTGAGCGAAGACACGAGGTCATTTTGGAACAGACCCGAGGCATCGAAAACATCATGACAGAGGCGATCATTTCGTTCGACAACCAGGACCAGCTACGAACTCTCTTCGGGTCGCGGGATCGCTACTTGAAGCAAGTGAAGGAAAATGTTGGTATTGAGGTGGTCATTCGCAACGGCCAACTCAAACTGTCAGGCAACAAAAATGAAGTTGCTCGCGGTGTCGAGATTTTTCAGGAATTGCAAGCGATCGTCAAAAAACACGGCCATCTGGAAGATACTGAAGTGCGCGAAATTCTCGAAGGACCGCGTTACGATGCAGCCCCCGCTTCTCGAATTAAACTGTCAGAAAATGCTCGCTCAATCGAACCCCGAACAGAGGGACAAGCCGTCTATCTGGATGCGATTAGGAATAATGAAATCATCGTCTGCACAGGACCAGCAGGAAGCGGTAAAACATACCTGGCTGTTGCAAAGGCGATTGAAGCAATTCGACGAGAAGAAGTCCGCCGCATTGTACTGGTACGCCCAGCGGTAGAAGCGGGTGAGAAGCTTGGATTTCTTCCAGGAGATATGTTGGCGAAAGTCAATCCTTATGTTCGCCCACTCTTGGACGCCCTGAATGATATGCTCGACTTCGAGACAGTGCGAAAATATATGGAAAATGATGTAATCGAAATCGCACCGTTAGCATTTATGCGAGGACGCACACTCAACCACACATTTATGATCCTGGACGAAGCCCAAAACACAACTGTCACACAGATGAAAATGTTCCTGACCCGAATGGGGATGGGGTCAAAAATTATTATCACTGGGGACACAACGCAAAATGACCTGCCACCTCATGTCACCTGCGGACTCACGGATGCCGCGACTCGATTACAAGGAATCCCCGATGTAGGGCTGGTGAAGCTCAGTGGTGAGGATATTATCCGCAATCGACTGGTTCGCGACATCGTGAAAGCCTACGATGATGAAGGAACAGCATGATAATTTTCTCACTGCTCTATTTTGCTGTCGAAATCCCCATGACCAATTCATAGAACCAAGCTGACAACAAGAAACTTTTTTCTTTCTTTCCTGACACGTCCGAGGCGGTTAACGCCCGGCAGAACATCCATGTCTCTTTTCAGCCATAAACGATCGCGGTCTTCTAAAGCGGCTTCCATGCGCGAAGCATCAAAGCTCTCGACACGGATGGAGATCGCGCTCAAAGATCGACGAATACTGAGCAAGCTGGCTCTAACGCTATTCACATTGCTCGGTTTGCTCTTAGTCGTCGAAGGATGGCACACACCATTTCCATATCGCTTAGGGGACCATGTTCCACACGGAATCATTGCCCGCACACAGTTCGCAGAATTCGACAGTTACAAAACAGAGCAACTCCGACGACAAAAGTCCGATGAAGTTCCTTATGTCTTTCGCACTGGCATTTTTCCGATCAAGTCGCTTTCCGCACGTCTTCGTAGCTATCTAACTGACATTGCTTCGGAAACGTCATACAACAATCTCGAGCCAGAAACTCAGGAAGCTTTTGAACTCACTCTCACTGCGAATGGTTCTAATAACGTCGAGCAACGCGACCTCTCGCTGGAAGAAGAATTCCAAACCATCAAAGCCACACTCGATTCGACGGGATTCAGTATCAGCAGTCGAATTGACGAAACAGTCTCCGATTTTGAATCGTTACTAGCTCCCCTCGAATCCACCGGATTACTCGACCAAGCCGAACTCGACCGGCACGACATACCCATTGACGCTTCCCTCGCGATTCTTCCTCAAGTTGAAAACGGAGTTGACGAAGAACTTCCTCCGCTCAGCGAACTTCAAAGCCAAATCAAGTCACCAGTGGACGTTTTACTGACCGAACAGTTATCAGAGTCGGGAAGAATTGGTCGCTCTTGGAACTCCTATCCCAACCTCGAACCATTGAAAATCGCCTTAACGCGCTGGTTGATGGCCCAAGCTCCCGCATCCCTGTTTTATGATGGTAACACAACACAAAAATATCGATCACTTGCTCGAGAATCTGTTGAAAATCAAGGAACCACTTACGAACAAGGGTCCGAATTGGTTGTACCGGGATCGGTCCTCAAGGACACAGACCTTTCCCTGTTACGGTATGAATTCGAGAAATTTGAATCCGAGATCGGAACAGAGCGTCATATCATTCGTGCTGGCACAGTTTTGGCCATGTTCTGTGTCTTGGCAATCCTGTTCTCTTATTACCTCAAGAACACAGAAATCCAGCTTTTACAGAGTTTTTCCCGACTGACAATCTATTTGGGTGCCGTGCTTGTGTGTCTGTTTGTTGCTCGCCAACTCTCTTACGATCCTTGGCGGGCAGAAATCATTCCGGTATTGGTCCTAACGATGGTAATTGCCATCGCATTTAACCAAGTTCTTGCCAGCCTCACGGCGTTTCTCGTCTCGATGATTCTGACACTTTCAACGGTTCAGGATATCGGGCATTTTGTCATCGTCGTCACAGTAACCGTCTCCGCGGCAATTGCGTTGAAATCAGTCCCCTCACGTTCAACATTGATTAAAGTCGGCTTCATGTGCAGCATCGCCTTCTTTAGCGTCACTTGGGGCATTAATGTATTGCAAAGCCAGGCAGTGACCGATGTCTTCACAGATATCGAGCTTTTGAAGGCTTCTCTCCGCGGTGCAGGCTGGTGCCTGGTCGCCGGTTATCTCGTCGCAGGCAGTTTGCCATTTGTTGAATCCGCGTTTGGAACAGTCACCGATATCTCACTACTTGAGATGAGTGACATCTCGCACCCACTGCTACAAGAACTGGTCCGCAGTGCGCCGGGAACTTACAATCACTCCATCGCAGTCGCCACTATCGGCGAAGCCGCCGCGGATGCCATTGGAGCCAATGGATTGTTGGTCCGTGTGGGCGCCTATTTCCACGATGTCGGAAAGATGATCAAACCCGAATACTTCATTGAAAACATGTCTGGAGATCAAAAATCTCGACACGAGAGTTTGAACCCCGCAATGTCAACGCTGATTATTATCGGCCATGTCAAAGATGGTGTTGATCTTGCCCATCAACACCACCTGCCTCACGCCATCATTGATTTTGTTGAACAGCACCACGGAACAACTTTGGTTGAGTACTTCTTTCGTGAAGCCGAAAAAGTAGCCCAGGAAGAAGAGACTGGCACCGTCGAAGAGGCCGCATTCCGATACCCGGGACCAAAACCGCAATCCAAAGAAGCCGCGGTCATGATGCTTGCTGATGCTTGCGAAAGCGCAAGCCGAACATTAGTCGAACCGACCGCCAAGCGAATCGAATCTTTGGTGGATGCCTTGGCAATGAAGCGACTGCTGGATGGACAATTTGAAGACAGCACACTCACGTTGACCGAATTGAACACCGTCAAAGACACTTTGACGAAGTCATTGATCGCGATTTACCACGGACGCGTCAAATACCCCGATCAAAAGTCGGCATGAGGACCATTGACGAGATGTACGAGATCGAGGTGACTGATCGACAATCCCAAACGGCTTTGGATGTTGACTCTCTAATACAGGTGACGAAACATTTACTCTCAGCCGAGCAGGTCAAGTCTGCAAAAATCAGCTTGGTTTTTGTCGATGATCCCGAAATCCATCAAATCAACCGGGATTACCTCCAACATGATTACCCAACCGATGTGATCAGCTTTCTACTGAATGAGAGACAAGTTGAGAATCTTCCCAACTCAACAGAGATTCCCCGAGGTCGAAATCAGGTTGTCGAGGGGGAAGTAGTCGTGAGTACCGAAACCGCTCAACGCGAGTCAGAAAATTACAATTGGAGTCCTGAAGAGGAAACGGTACTATACGTCATCCACGGCCTGCTACACTTGGCAGGCTACGACGATCTGACCGACGCAGAGCGCACTCATATGCGTCGGCGAGAACGTGATATTATGAAACTATGTGGCATGGAGCCTCCTCAATCCGAAATGGACGAACCTCCCGGAGAATCGCCCCCTACTGAACTTCCCCTCAACCAGAAGGGGAAATGTTTGTGACAGGGAACCAATTGGAAATAGGGGTCGGTGCATCGCTCACGATTGCATTTCTGCTCGCTTGGATTTCTTTCGCTCTCCGAGATTTTTCTCGCAAAAAATTAGACGATCTTTGTCGCCTACGAAACCATCCTGAACGGTTTGGCGAAATTCTCAAAAATCACGAGCAAGCCGTCTGTCTTCTCGATCTTCTTTCGGCAGCGACTATTGTTTTACTGTTAGGTTTAACATTCACCGAGCTCAACCATCTTCAACCAGAAGCAGGAACCTTCGCGGGGTGGACCGCTTACCTGATTGAAGTTGGATTGATCGCTTCCATTTTTCTTATGGCAACGATCATTTTGCCTTGGACACTCGCCCGCGTCGAGGGTGAATCGATCATGGAACGCTTTTGGCCATTATTGAAAATCTGCTTGGCAATTGGTCGTCCTTATTTATCGTTCCTCGCTAAAGTCGACCAGATATTTCATCGACTGACGGGTGTTGATGAACCGATTGAAGGTGACACAACGATAATCTCCGAGGAGATCTTGACGGTTGTTGACGAAGGCCAGAGAGAAGGGCTGATTGAACGCGAAGCGAGAACTATGATTCATCGTGTGATCGAGATGCGTGAAGTCGATGCGTCGAACATCATGACTCCACGCACCGAAATCATTTCCATCTCCATCGATTCCACTCTTGAGGAAGCGCGTAAACTATTGATCGAAGAAGGACACTCACGAGTCCCCGTGATCGGCGAAAATACCGATGACATTCGAGGAATTCTTTATGCGAAAGACCTTCTAAAAACGATTAACGGCCAAACGACCGGAGAAATCCCTCTAAAAGATGTCATTCGCGATCCTCTTTATGTCCCCGAAACCACGGGAGTCGATGCACTCTTACAAACCATGAAAACTGAACGTGTCCAGATGGCAATTGTGCTTGATGAATACGGCGGTGTCTCCGGTTTGGTCACCATGGAAGATGTGCTGGAAGAAATCGTAGGGGAAATTGATGATGAATACGACGACATCGAAGAGACGGGTATCCAAATCATCAACGAGCATTCGATCCAGGTGGAAGGACGCATGCATCTCGATGAACTCAACGAACTCGTGAACTACGACCTTCCCGAAGATGGGGATTACGATACCATCGCAGGGTTTGTTGTTTCACAACTCGGACACATCCCCGACCCCGGCGAGACAATTTCGTGGAAGCATTATCGAATCTCGGTCCTCGAAGCTGATAAACGCAAAATCCTGAAGGTGCAGGTTGACCGTGACCCGTCACTTGAGGAAGTCGGCAGCGAAAATTAACACTCACCAACGCTCCACCGGTCCCGATGGGACAGGAATATGAGGATCGGGCAGAATGCCGTCTTTGGTTCCTCTCACGGGCCCTTCTTCCTCAATCACGACAAGCGCTGCGTTGAGTTCTTCGCGTGTTTTTGCCATCTGGAAGTCACCTCGTAAACGCTTCCGAACTCGCATTCCCTTTAAGTACCAATGTCCCATTTTGCGGAATCGAATGATCGCATGGTCTGCCGAAAAGCGACGTTCGAGATACGCAAATTGTTTACGAAGCAAATTTAGCCGGTCGAGAAATGTCCCCGCCGGACCGTATTCTCCCGTCTCTTCCCATTCGCCTAATTGTCGGAAAATCCAAGGGTTTGCCAGTGCTCCTCGACCGACCGAAATACCATGACAGCCAGTCTCTTCAAACATACGACCGGCATCGGGAATCGAACGGACATCACCATTCCCGATGACGGGGATATTTTTCACCGCTTCGACCGTCTTGCGAATTCCTTCCAGGTTGACGTTTCCAGAAAACCCTTGTTCTCGAGTTCGTCCATGAATCATGATGGCGGCAACCCCAACCGACTCAAATGCAGCCGCAAACTCAGGTGATGTAATTTGTTGATCGTCCCAGCCAAGCCGCATTTTCACTGTAACAGGAACCGATACTGATTCCACAATTTGTCGAACGAGCTGAACCGTTTCCTCCTGCTGACACATCATCGCCGAACCCGCCCCCCCTTTGGTGATACGATGCACGGGACACCCCATATTGATGTCGATTGCATCGACACCATAATTCTCCAAAAACTGAGCCGCCTGACACATAATGTCTGGTTCGCTCCCGAAAATCTGCACAGAGAAGGGACGATCCTCTGCACACGTCTCGATCATCGAGCGCGTGCCTTCGTTGCCGTGCAAGAGGCCACGAGCATTCACGAGGTCCGTCGTTCCCAGACTCATACCACCCAGTTCGCGGACAATCAGCCGAAATTCGAGATTCGTAAAACCGGCAAGAGGAGAAAGAAGATAGCGAGAAGGAAGTGTGAGCGTTCCATACTGAAGGGGAGGCCGTGCCGGTGGCTTCGGATACTGATAACGTATCGATTCGATTGACACTCGGCCACCTCGAGAACAACGACAAGTAGTGCGACCACTGATTGAAGCAGTGGCTATAGTAACGATAGAGAAACTCTCCGCGTTACCTCAAAGAGGCGGAGAGCTCTCGTTTGCAAGTTTCAATAATTTGCTGTTGCGCTACGTCTACTTCATCCCCGGTCAGTGTTCTTTCAGAAGACCGGAAAGAAACACTTAACACATAAGACTTCGAATCCGCGGCAATTTGTTTCCCTCGATACTGATCCACAAACTCCACCTCGCTCAACAATTCCCCAGCAGACTGCCGAACAGTCTCTTCGAGTTTTTGCCAAGGAACATCTTCTGGCAAGACAATATTTAAGTCACGTTCAATCGACGGGTATTGTGGTAAGGTCTCAAATGCGGGCGTTAACTCACACACCTGTTCGAGCACAGCGAGCGAGACTTCCGCAGCCGAAACAGCGTCGCGTAGATCCAGTCGATCTTGTACTTCCCGTGTTAACTCTCCACAAACACCCCATAAGGTTCCGTTCACAAGAACTTCAGCAGCGCGACCCTCTTCAAATTGAGGACGTTGACATGGCCGAACTTCCAGCTTTACATTTCGGTTGATACTCGACAGGATCGTTTCCAGCACTCCCCGCAACTCTCGAAAACTCCATCCCCCCACGAATCCTAATGTGCGTGGCTGTGCGTCTTCTTTGGGCACCGCCTGATCGGCAGTGTGATAAACTCGGGAAATCTCAAACAGACAGGCATTGAACTGCGAATGTTTTTCATTTTCACGACGCCATTGCAACAACGAGGGAATTAAAGATCGCCTGAGAATATTTTCCTGCTTACGCGAAGAATGCTCAACCGACATAGGGTCGTTACTGTCACCCGGATTCCACAGTTCGTACTGCTCCCGAGTCACGAAGCTCAATGTAATCGCTTCGTAGAGACCTAAAGAGGTCAATGAATGTCGCACCTTGGAAGTCACTCGATCAGCCAAGGTTCGGGAAGACGCAACCACATCAATCGCGACATCAGTTGGGATTCTTTCATAGCCGTGAATTCGAGCGACTTCTTCGATGAGATCAACTTCCCGTGTCAAATCACGACGCCAAGACGGCACAATATAGTGGCCAGACTTCTCATCACCGCCTGATTTTATCAATCCTAAAGAGTCCAGAATTTGGTCTGACTCATCAGCCGTCACTGGAATACCGAGTAGACGCTGGACCTGTCCGTATCGCAATGTGACAGGTTCTGCCTGAGCATCAATGTTTGCTCCCGCAACAACAGAACCTTCTGCAAGTTCGCCACCAGCCAATTCGAGAATCAGTTCACAACAACGGCGGGATGCCCAATCAAGCTGCTGCAGGTCAACACCCCGCTCAAAACGGTATGAGGAAGGGCTATGAAGATTTAATGCTCTTGCAGTATTCCGGACACCCAGTGGCTGAAACGCGGCAGTTTCAACCAGAACATCAACAGTGCTTTCGCTAATTTCTGTGTCCAACCCACCCATCACACCGGCGATTGCAACCGGTCGGTTTTCATCCGCGATGACACAGGTTCCTGCGTCGAGTTTGTATTCCTTTTGATCGATAGCCGTGATTGCTTCATTTTTTGTCGCTTCTCGAACGACAATCTTTTGACCGCCGAGTTTACTCAAGTCAAAAGCGTGTAAAGGCTGCCCACATTCCATTAACACATAGTTGGTGATGTCCACAATATTGTTAACGCTCGGTTGGCCAATTGTCGCCAATCGTTCGACTAACCATGTCGGTGAGGGACCGACCTTTACCCCTTGGATCACCCGAGCGATATATCGAGGACACAATTCGGGAGCTTGATTTTCGACTGTCGCCAAATCGGAAACTTGCTGAGAGCTTTCGGGGGGCTGTGGATTGGGAACCGTTAATTGCTTTTCGAACAACGCTCCTATCTCACGCGCAACACCAATATGCCCTAGGCAATCAGGCCGATTACTGGTCACTTCCAAATCGACACAAACGTCATCGCCAACCTGCTCAATCCCTTCAAGATTCAGACCGCTCATGGTCAGCTCGTGTGTCACTTTTTCGACACCGAGATCATGTTCCACGTAATCTTTAATCCACTTCCAACTGACAAGCATTGTCGGGCTTTCGCTATCAGAAATCAAAAAAGTATCAGGAGCGGCGTCCAATCCCCGGACCCACTCTCTCTGGTTATAGATTACTGTAACTGGACCTCGAAAAATGGGCAACCAGTCCAGTCTAAGTAGCGAACTTTGCTTAAGCAGCCCGTCGGAGACCGTCGGTTGCCGGCATTTCTGGTAAATGGACCAAATCAAGAATGGATCCACTCATCGCACTGGCCGAAAACTGCTTGTCGGGAGTATGAATCTGAACAGGAACAGGTGTCGTGGGTGCCAACATCGTCGAAATCACGTTTGCGTTAATCTCGACATTCGGAACCACAGAAAGCCGGAAGGTTCGCAGGATTTTGGGAAGAATTGAGCCCATCGAACGCATGGCCATTGGGGCTCCAATACACATTCGCGGACCGGCTCCAAACGGAAAGTACTCGTAAGGTGTCGGCGCGATGTCATCCCAACGCTCAGGACGGAACTCTAAGGGGGATTCGTAAATTTCCGACCGATGGTGAGTCAAATACTGACTGAAGAGAACGCCGGTCCCTGTGGGCAAATGATACGGCCCCAGATCAACCGGTTCGGAACAAAACCGCTGCAAATAAGCAGACGCGGGCAACGACCGCATACTCTCTCGCAAGACGCGATACCCCCAAGAACTTTTATCATCCCAGGTGCGGTCAATTTGATCAGCATTTTCGAGCTCGTCATGCAACTCTCGCATAATGGACGGTGATTGTGCCAATTGGAACAATGTCCAGATGAGTGTGTGGGCCGTTGTCAGATGGGCTGCACCAAAGAGCAGGGTGATGTGGCCAATCAATTGTGAATCGTCAATAGCTCCATCGCGACCGTGAGCCTGCATCAAAATTGAGAGAACATCCTGCCCAAGCTCTCCTGAATGACGACGTTTTTGGAGAAGATCTCGAATGCGTTCTTCAAGATCACTCGCGAGTTTCAGAAGCTCTTCGTATTGATCGCTGAAGCTCCCACTCACATACGCCGCCATGCCGGTATCATGATTGAGTCGCACCCAGCGATCCGTCGCATGCCCAATTTCCTCAGACAACTCGGGGTAATCCATGCCAAACAAAACCGCACTGGTTAAACGACGCATCAAGGTTGTCATCTCTGCTTCGAGATCTCGAACCTCTCCCACTTTCCAATCGTCGAGCATCTCGGTCACCAACCGTTCGGTGATCTCATCATAGGCGGGAATGGAAGGGAGCGCGAACGGCTTCATAACCATGCGCCGGTGTTGGCGATGATCGCCACCATTCATTGTCAAAAGCCCGTTCGTCAGACGGCGTTGTGCAGATTTCTTAGCTCCACGCAATGCAAAGAAGTGGGAATGAAACCTTTGGGAGTCTGTCAGAACCTGTTGAATCAGTTTTGGCTCGAAGACACATACGATCTTGCTGCCATCTTCTTCGATCGCGGCGATTTCTCCACACTCCTCATGAACCTGTTGCAAACAGGCGATGGGGTTATGGGGAAAGTCGCTCAATTTCGCCGACGAGACCGGGATTTCGCGAGGTGAGTTAATATGAGTTGATTCAGCAGACATCCTTGTCTTTCCTCAAATCGAAATAAAACGTGGCTAGTTATCCGTTCCGTGGAGTGATTGTGCCGCGTGTGGATGCGATTGTTCGTAGGTTTCTTTGAGACGCTTGGTGCTGACGTGAGTATAAATCTGAGTTGTGGTCAAACTCTTATGCCCTAATAACTCCTGCACACTGCGAAGATCGGCCCCACCATCCAGCAGATGCGTCGCAAAACTATGTCGCAAGGTATGAGGGCTGGTGATCGAATCGAGCCCGGCTTCTTTAATATGTTTCTCCAACATGCGGCCGACGCTGCGTGTCGTGAGCCGTTTCCCAAAACGATTGAGAAAAATCGCTTTCTGATCGCTGACTGTCCCTTTGGGGGAAGGGTCGCGGAACGAACACCACCGTTCAAGAGCAGTCGCCGCAAAAGATCCAACGGGTGACATCCGCTCTTTCTTGCCTTTACCGAAGACCCGCAAAACATCGGCATCGCGATCCCAGTCTTCGACATTTAGCGCGACCAACTCGGCAACACGTAAACCTCCTGAGTACATCACTTCGAGCATTGCCCGATCACGAAGACCGAGTGGATCGTCTGAGGGAGGAGCTTCCAGAAGTGCATTCACTTGCTCGGTTGTCAGAAAGTGAGGCAATTTGCGACCGGCTCGCGGCGTGCGAAGCGCTTTCGCGGGATTGGTTTCAACCAACCCTTCCCGCGAACAGTATTTGAAGAAGCTTCGCAGACAAGCCAAGCGACGCGCAATCGTACTTCGAGCATACTCACACTCGTGAAGATAACTGACATAAGCGCGCAAGAGACTGACCGAAACTTCATCAGGGGAGGGGATACGACCGAGTCCATCCGTAAAAAACTCCAGCAGGCTTTCGAGATCTTCCGCGTAAGATTTGAGCGTCAGTTCGGAGGAATTGCGTTCAATCTTCAGATAGCGAATAAATCCATCGATTGCTGCGTGCATCGTATGAGTTTCTTAAGGTTTAGGGCTCAGTGCCTCCTTACACATCGAGGGATTAGATTTTTAGTAAAAAAGCGTTTCAGCGGGAATACCCAGTTACGTCATCTGGAACAATTTGTGCTTCTTCTCGCAATTTTCGCACACGCTGGCTCAATACGGCCGCGTCATACCAAGTGAAAGAAAGATCGGGATCAGCCGCATGTTGGCCAAGCTGCTCCAATAACTTATCAATGCTGTTCGAATCGTAGAGAAAAACGAAACGCTCCCCTCCCTTAACGAGTGCCAATACGTTCACTTCTTTCTGCATCATGCCGTCTCCCTACGGATGCCTCACTCTCGGTTTCCGAAGTCCATCCTGGCTTTCGGAGGGGTCCAGTCTTTAGTTATCGGCATTTACACACAATCCGCTTGCCCTCATTTTCAATCAACATATCTCATATCACAGAAGGAGTTTACGCCCCACCAAGCCTCGACAACATAAAATCAAAGACCCGATCTTCGTTTCCTCACTCAAAATTTTGGCCTCTGTTTCCGATTGCAGGATAAATGGTTATGATTTCAGACTTTGATGCTCAAACGTCGGCTGACGAGTTCTCTCCAAGGCCGAACATCGGACGACCTCATGGATGATACGCTGAACCTATTCCTCAATGACGCCTCTTGGCCACTTCTTTTGGTCGTCATCGCTGTTGCGATTGCCGTTTTGGGAAAATCAGCCGACTGGTTAGTCGAAGAGGCCGTTACGCTTTCTGAAAAATCGGGAATTCCGAAAGTGATCATCGGAGCGACGGTCGTTAGCTTGGGAACCACGGTTCCCGAAACCGCCGTCTCTGTTTTGGCTGCATTAAATGGAGAACCCGATCTGGCACTGGGCAATGCGGTAGGCTCCATCATCTGCGACACCGGCCTGATTTTGGGAATCGCCTGCCTGATCGCGCCGTTACAACTCCCTCAAGGTGTCGTCAATCGACAAGGCTGGATTCAACTCGGTGCAGCCGTTCTGATGGTCTTGCTCTGTATTAACTGGACCGATCCGGCCAGCGTTTTTGAATCGGGGGGAACTTTACCGCAGTGGGCCGGATGGCTTTTCCTGGGATTATTGGCGGCTTACCTGATCATGAGTGTGCGTTGGTCACGTGGTGAAACGGCGATTCACTTGGAGGAAGTCGAATCGCCTGCCGGAGAACCGATTGCCTGGGGAATTGCAAAACTGTTTTTCTCGATTTTGATGGTCATTATTTCCTCCCATATTCTGATCCCTGCGGTTCAAGTGGCGGCAGTACGACTTTCGATCCCACAATCAATCATTGCCGCGACACTGGTCGCGTTTGGTACATCACTCCCCGAGTTAGTCACAGCCGTCACCGCGGCACGACACGGCCACGGCGATTTGGCTGTCGGCAATGTAGTAGGAGCCGATATTCTGAATGTTCTTTTTGTGGCGGGGGCTGCGGCTTCGGTGACATCGGCAGGCTTGCCGGCAGATCCTCATTTCTTTGCCATTCTGTTTCCGACCATGTTAGCAGTGCTGATCGTCTTCCGACTGGGAATTTTCTTTTCCAAAGAGACACTCAAATTCCGCTTCGGGCTTGTCCTACTGGCTTGTTACGTGGTGTTTTTGGCGATCAACATCTCGCATCTTCAGAAACACTAAGAATCCACAAGTCAGACATTGAGTTCCGAGTGCCTTCGGATTTACCATAGAACATTCCAAGGCGAGAAAATCTGACTCGTCAGTATTTACCCATTCATCCAGATTAGATATTCGGTTGAGCATTTCGATTTCCTTTCACGACATTCGATCGTTTCCGTCAGCCAACCTTAAACGGCTGGAAGTGACACCATGATCAAGGCCGGTATCATAGGACTAGGCCCGGTTTGGGAAACGCGCTATTGCCCGGCCCTCGAAGCCCTTTCCAGTAAAGTCAAAGTCGCGGCAATTTATGACGGGGTTGAGGAACGCGCAAAAGTGGCTGCAAAGCGTTTCGATGCAATGCCTGTCGGTGGAGTTGTCTCGCTAAGCCGTCGTGCCGACCTCGATGCTTGCCTCATCCTCGGCAAAGATTGGACCAACTTACCGGCCCTTAAGTTTCTCTGCGAAGCCCGAAAGCCTGCCTACATTGCCGGTTCTTTGGGGCATGAAATTCCGACTGTCGGAGAAATCCATCTGCTGGCGCTTTCTGAAGGCCTGACCTTCATGCCCGAATTTGCCCGAAGATACACGCCCGCAACTGTTCGACTACGAGAATTGCTTGCGACACGCATGGGAAAAGCGGAAAGAATTTTATGCGATGCCCGCCTGCCCCAAGCGACACGTCGCGATTATGTACCCGGACAAGCCGATTATCAGGACTTTTTAATTGGCCTGTTCGACTGGTGCCTGCATATTCTCCCCGGAGAGGCTCAAGATGTCCTTTGCCTGCCGCTCGATTCTGAAGATTGGCCAGGGGATTCAACCCGTATCCGCTTCCATCATCGCGATCAGAAAGCGTCGGCCACATTGCGAATCTATCAAACGGAGTTTAAGGGCGACGAGAAAGCCTCACTTGAGCCGGGTGACGTCCGCTTTGAAGTCCATTGCGAGCATGGTGTTGTTCACATTGATGGTCCCAAAAATATCTCTTGGGAAGTCGCAGGAAAAACAGAATCGGAAACACTCGAATCTGACCGAACCGACGCCCTCGTTATGCTGGACCACTTCTTCCGCCGTGTCGTGGGCGGTTTGATCCCGGTCGCCGATCTCTCAGACATCTGTCGCGCGATCAACATTTTTCGCGCCTATGAGGGAAGCAAAGTTGTCCGAAAAACGGTTCCCGTTCCCGGGCAGACAAAATCACATTGATGTGTACACTGTGTTTGAGGTCATCATTCAATCATAATGCCTTACATTATTCTTTTGATCATGAAGGAAAACGATCATGAACTGGTTTCTCTTGGCACAAGCAAATCCTGAAGAAACAGCAGAGAAAACCTCAGCCATCCCATCCAGTGCAGAACTTCTGGAACTCGCACAAGACAAGGGGCTTGAGTTTGGTGAAAATTTGATTTTGTCGATCATCATATTCTTTGTCGGTCGCTTCGCCGCCAAAATTCTGAAACGTGTTATTGAAGGAGTCATGCGACGGGCCAAGTTCGATGAAACATTGCTGCAATTTCTCGGCAATATCGCTCTCGCTTTGATGATGACCTTCGTTTGTCTGGCATCCCTCGATATGCTCGGCGTGAACACCACGTCACTCGCCGCAATCCTTGCCGCTGCGGGGCTTGCCGTCGGACTCGCTTTGCAAGGATCACTCTCGAACTTCGCCGCTGGAGTGATGTTGATTTTGTTCCGCCCCTTCAAAGTGGGTGACTTTATCGAAGCGGGGGGAACTGCAGGAATCGTGGACGAAATCCATATTTTCAATACCCTCATGAAAACACCCGATAACCGCAAGATTGTTGTGCCGAATAGTCAGATCACAGAAGGTAACATCACCAACAATTCGGCCATGCCAACTCGCCGCATCGATATCACCGTCCAATGTGGATACAACGACGACCTGGCTGCCGTCAAAGAGTTTCTGTGGGAACTTATCAGAAGCGAAGAACGAATGCTGCAAGATCCCGAGCCATTTGTCGGCGTCACCGAATTGGCAGCCAGCGGCGTCAATATTCTGATTCGCCCTTGGACAAAGTCAGAAGACTATTGGCTGACCAAATGCGATCTCACCGAGCGCATCAAACTCGGTTTCGACGAACGCGGATTTACAATTCCGTATCCCACGCAAGAAATCCACATCCACAAAGAGAACAACCCGGAATAGGTCAGGCAATCTCATGAACTCAAAAACGATCTCGCTTTGTGTCCTCTCCATGATCGTCTTGCAGGCTGCTGGCATAGATTCTGTTTCCGCACAGCCAGCAAAGCATGAGAAACCTGCGTCTCCTGAGGGCGCAGCAGAGTTCACCCCCGACATCCCCGATCACGCAGGCCAACACCTGGCGTCGTCGGTCAAGAAACTGAAAGACGGATTCACGCCCGAACGTCCGTTTTTGATCTGGGCACTCGGATCGAGTTACACCGCGCGGCTTGGGAACGGCGAAATCCTGATCCCCATGCTAAAAGCAAAATTCGGAGAGGACCGGACCTTTGCTTACAAACGAATGGTCGGTAATTCGTGCCCTTGGCAATATCTACGCGGCTGGGCGCGACAAATGGTCATTGCCGATCAACCTGACCTGGTGATTGTAAATACCATCGGCAACATTGATGACCTCGAAAAACTGATTGTTCTTTTGCAATCGCACACCACTGCCGACATCATCATCCCCAGTATCCATTGGCGTGAACGTGGAAAACCTAACTGGGAAAAAAGTCTGGAAACGGCCCCCGATCAGGATGTCCCCGCGTTACGAACACTCTGCGCAAAGTACGGGGTCGAGTTTGTCGAACTGCGCAAAGAATGGCGAGACTATCTGAAAGCCAACAACCTCCCCATCGAAGCACTTCTGGGAGACCCCGTCCATCAATCCCCCTATGGCGCATGGATGGTGAATCACATGCTGGCAGAGCATTTCAAGGTGAGAACCACTTACGTCTACGATCCCCTGTCGCGAGAACAATCGTTTCTTCCACCCGATCCGCGAAAAGGAAACATCGAGTTTGAGTTCACCGGCAATCGAGTGGACATGATCGCCCGCGGAGGGAAGGGGAGTGTGAGAGTCTTCATTGATGGCAAGCCGACTGAAGATCACTCCGCGTTCCTGATGACATACATCCAACCGGCGAAAACCAACTTCACAGAACGACGCAGCCCTTCACGCGATCAATCGCCCCACGGCGTAAAGCTCGGCAAAAACATCGAGCCGCAACATTGGACAATCACCATGCTGGACGACCAAGGCAATTACGAACTGGCAGGATCAGTCACCGGTAAAGATGGTCGCGGCAATGCTTACAAGTCGTTCACCAGCAATTCAGGACAAATCATCATCCCGCCCGACGAATGGCGACGAGCCGACAGAAACAAACCGGGCGACAAATTTGGCTGGGATGTGGAGCGTGCGACAGTGGGTAACGTGGTTGATTTTTCCAAGTTTGACGAGAACGAACTGTTTCGGTTACGACTGGCCGAGAATCTGGAAAACACGAAACACACTTTGACGATCCAATACCTAACTGACTTCGTCGTCGATATTGAGAAGTTGGAAGTCTTTACGCCTCCGAGTAAACGATAGTTGCTCAACTATGGATCAGTGAGAACCGGAGCTGGTGGGTATCCAATGAACGTCTCAGAACGAACAGGTTCATCAGTCACCTGAGCGAACAGCCATGCAAGCTGATAACCCAAAGGAAATAGCCCTATATACCAGGAATAAAATTCATTCACACTCTTTGATTGTTCGCAGGCCATAAATACAGGTTCGTATGCCGTCATAATCACTAAATTATTGCTTGTCACCGATAACAGCAGCGGCGGACTGAGTAAGTACAAAACGACAATCGTCATCGCGATGACAACCGATTTCCACAACCAGTGCTGCTTCTTTTCATCCTCAGTTTGATCAGCCATAGACATTATTTCTTTGCCTGAATCTCCAAAGCATCATCAAAACGGACCCGGTGCCAGAATCTCGCGGTCTCGCGAAGGGTTGAATTTGATGCGGGCGCGATAGGTGGGGCCGTTCAATTCGAGATAACCGGCAGCTCGTTGATAGCGGGCTTGGAATAGTTGGCTGAGTTGATCGAGCGGCACAAAATCGTCGCTGACTCCTAAAGTATTGCCGTTCTCTTGCGAGAGAGCTTCAATGTGCAACCTCCGTGTGTTAGGAACGCGTTGTTTCGTCCTCCAACTGAGAGTCGTCAGGAAGGGGGGAGATTCATAAGGCGTATGGACAATCGAACAAGAATTGAGCATCCGATCCCAACTCCTTTTGCCGGTTTTCTTATCAACGGCAATCAGCAGGCCCACAATATCGGTTGTCGGCAAGAATGGATTGGAGGCAAAGTTTGAGAAGACCCGGTCACCGCCGACTCCTCCGACTCTTTGATGGTCGTCCACGCGCTGAATGTTGATGTAATGATTGCGGGCATCTTCCATGTAATGCAATCGATTCACACTCGTCGATTCACCCATCTCTGTCGGAATGGAGACAAGTTCTGCCCTCTGCATAAGATCGATGACCCTCAAATGTTTTTCATGGTCAATAAGCACCAACCGATCACCGTCCAGATGACTGCAATATTGGCTCCAGTAAGGCGAGGCAAAGACCTCCTTCCCGGTTTCCATATCGACAACGGAAACACTCGGACGGCGTCCATTGGCATCAACACCACGACTTTCGCCGACATAGCGAATCATCACCATCAAACGACCGACAGTTCCCATTGATCCGGTTTTCGGAATCGCGTCGGAAACGGCCACCTGCTGCCCAGTGAAGCTTCGATAAATTTCATAATCGGCCTGACTTCCCACCTGTCGAACCACCACACGTTGATCGCCAAACAAGGGGTGCCGGGACTTACTTCTTGCATCCGAGTACGGCACCAGATCGTCACGCCGCCAGAAAACGCGGCCGTTCCGCGCGTCCACAGCCAGCAATGTGTTCTGATTGCGGAATAAGATAATTTCGCTATCGAACGGCCCGACTTGCAGAATCTCTCCCATTTCAGGGTCCAGAAATGACCGCGTCCAGGCAGGTTTCCCCGACGCAGTATCGAGAAGAGAGACCCCACGAATCTGTCCCATGCTGCCATACGGAAACAGATGGCCGACCACTGATCGACTCGAATCCCGCTCGTAATCTCCACGAATTGGCAACGACATTCGAGCCGCGACAACACCTTCTGATCGTGAGACAATTTCCAGCAAATGATGGGTACTCACCTGTTCGGGATGTTCTTTTGCCAACAAGTCAAAAGCACAACTCATCGGCGTGGGATAAATCCTGCGATAGCCGTCGTGTGACTCTTTCAAAATTGTCTGTGGACGCCCGGGCTGTAAAGATTCGACCGTCACCTGCGTCAATTCTTCTGCCGGCAATCCCCGATTGAATAAGGCAGCTTTGATTTCGGGCGTTGACTGAAAAGTCGTGAGCTGATTCTGAAATTCCCCAGAAAGCCCCGACACTTCAATTTGATCCAAATTATCCAAAAGAGTCACAGCTTGCTCACTCAATCCAAATTGATGCCACAATTGGGCAAGTTGAATCGTGGCTGCGGGTGAGAGACTTTTCTCTCCCCGATTCATAACCGCCATCAACAACATTTCCGCTTCATGATATTGTTTTTCCGCAATGCAAAGAGGAGCCAATTCTAACCGAACACTATCGAGTTGACTCACTCCCGGAAATTGATCCAACAAGCGTTCCATCTGATCTTTCTGACCGGTGGTGACTGCTTGTTGAATACGGAGACTCAGATAATCCTCAAAACCTGCGCGGAGTGGGCCTTCGAGTTCAGCCTGTGACCAGTCCCAGATTGACCTCATCCATGCTCCCAAGGAGACGGACAAGCCACGTTCGCCCGGGACTTCAAACAAAGACTCCGACTTCAATTCGCCAAGCTGTTTCAAAGTGAACAACAGATTTCCAGCCTGCTGCTGTTTCATCTGCTGAACGCTAAGATGAATCAACAAACGGATTTCATCATCTGTCGATGCCTGAAACTGCTTGAGCTTTTCTGCGATTGAAACAATCCGCTCTGGCTCTTGTTGAATGAGTTCAAACAGGTCGTCTTGATATTTTGCTTCGATCCGTTTCCGCAATTTTTCTTCCAGATCGGCAGACAATAGACTTTCAAACGCATCAACTCGTTCAGTTGCCGTCATTTGAGGTTCGAGTTCGATCAGCCGAAACTGCTGCTCGGCGGACAATTTGCCCGTAGCCTCCATTCTTTCCAACGCATCGAGATACATCACCGGTTCGGGAAGGGCAGTGAGAGAGTCAATCCCCAGCGAAATCAGACGGTCATTGGCGACCAGCAAATGACCAAACAAAGGAGAAGGAGCGGGGTGATCTGCAATGGCTTGGTCACCCGAAACACCCGACAAATTCACGGCAGGCGATGTCTCTGCCTCACGGCCCAGGCTTATCGTTCTGCTTCGCCCATCGGGAAATCCAATTCGCAGAATCTGGCTATTTTCAAGAGGTAACAGATACTCGCCATCCTGCTGTACTCCATGACCGGAGATTCGACGATGCCGACTTTTCCACAACTCTCGTCCATCCTGCGTAGAAACGCCTCGCGTTTCCTGAGAACCGACCACCAATAATACATTCTCCCAAACGCCGCCAAGATATTCGTCACCCGCACTCTCGTCGGATGACGAAGTCGGTTGATTTCGATTCACTTTCCAAAGAAGACGACCTGTGTTTAGATCGACACAGTGCAATTGTTTCGACTGACGAGGTAATAAATACAGGTGGTGGTGATCGACTACTGGTTCATCAAGAAATCCGAGAAAGCCCAACGATTGATCAAGATCGCGGCCACGAAATGCAAACTGTTGTCGAGATGGAGACTGCCCCAAATAATAGACCCACTCCAAAGTTCGACGGACCGGGTCCATTGCCACCACCAACCCCGCCTGCGTAGTAACAATCAGCTTATCACCAGCCGCCCGAACGACGCAGCCTCGAAAACGGCGGCTGGAATCCTCGTAGAGTGGCGCCATCGGAAAGCCCAAACCTTGGCTCCATAGTAATCGTCCATTGGATGGGTCGATACAAAAAAGCCTGATGGCTTCTTCCTGTTCGCCCACTGTGTAAAGAGCCCCATCAATATTGACCGGGGGAGACAAAAAATAGACTCCTCGAAAATCGTCTTGTTCTTCATCGACTGAAGAGAGCTGCCAGACCGGCTCCCAAGCTTCCGAGGTTTGAGCTTCAATGTTCTTGAAAGGCAAGGCAACCAGTCGATTAAACGGAACCGGAGCGTTTGCAGGATTCCGATTTCCTTCTCCCGGACGAACCCGGAATTGCTCACCCGGTCTTCCCGGACGTGTATCCTGCCAGGAAGGATCATCTTCAATCAAATAAACATGGCGATGATCGGAGGAGAGTTGAGTGTGCAACGTATTCCAGACGAATGACTCATAAAACTCTGCACGGCTCGACAATCGGCCCCAGCGCTGCTGATCCAATCGACTTTTTTCAAATTCCGAAGCGGCCTGTTTGAGATTAGGCGTCAGAGGATAATCGGCCTTGAATTGCCCCGTCTCTGTATTGATCAGATGGAGACCATTGTAGCCCCGAACGATCATTAAATTTCCCTTCACAACGGCAGAACTGGCAATGCTCAGTGTTTTTCGATTGGCCCAATCCTCTTGCCTCCAGTCATTCAACAGACTGATTTCCGTCTCTGACAGATTTTCGACGAGCGAGACTTGCCACTCCTCGACCAAACGAGGAGAGTGCGCGGACGGAACAAAAGAACTCTCCGAAGCCTGTGTTCTCAAATAGTCTTCCAACTTGAGACTGAGTTTTCGCCCTTCTGCGGAATCGACCAGGCTGTTCATCAAGACGGCGGCACGCTCACCATGACCGGCCAGACGATTGGCGACTGCCGCTTTGAACAAAACTTGAGCATCAATACGGCTGGAATGTACGGGCGAATCAATCGCGTCATTCCACAATCGGGATGCCGTCTCAAATTGCCCCAGGTCGAGAGCTCGCGTCGCCAACCAATCCACGGCCCGATATCCACTGGGAGTGAAATAATAGCGATCCACCAACTTCAAGTAGTCAACTGCGGCATCCGACTCTTCCGCATCATCCAGAAGAACTTCAGCGTCAAGCTCCCATTGCTGTTGGTATTTGCGGAACTGCGCGTAAGGCAAAGACTCTAAATAATCGAATGCAAACTTTTTAAGACTGTGCGTTCTTCCATTCTGTTCCGCGACGAAATGATCTTCTTCCGCCTGAAGAATGGATTGCGCCAGAGCAACAGCCCGCGTTTCATCATCGGATTGAACCGCATACCGAAAGTTCCGGTACAGAGAACCGTTCCGTGCATAAAGTTGCTCAAAAGGAATCTCACTCGACACTTGTTGTGAGACCAAGCGAGTGGCCGGTTGATTGGCTTGCAGTGTCCAGTCACGCAGAGACCAGAGAGCCACAGCGCAGAAAGCGGCAGCCAAACTTCCGACCAAGAAACGTGATGACCGATCATGGTCAAACAATGATCTCATAGAGGCTAATCCTGACTGCATTTCTAACAAGAGCACAATTCCTCTATCATACCATTTCAGTAAAGACTGTCACAGATAGAATTCGAGCTGGAAGTCGTCCCTAAAGCACTGTATTAATGGGAATACTGTCTTTTTTTCAGCACGGAATGATTCTTCATGAGTAATCGCATATCACGAACAGTTCTTTTCGCTTTTCTCTGCTGCATGAATCTGTCGCTCCCGCTGCATAGGGCTCAAGCGGAAGACGCAAAAAAGCCGCTCAATGTGCTTTTTATCATATCTGATGATCTCACGGCCACAGCGTTATCCTGCTACGGCAACAAAGTCTGTCAGACCCCCAACATCGACCGAATCGCCGCACGAGGAACCCTGTTCACGCGCGCATTTTGTCAGGGGACATATTGCGGCCCCTCACGAGCCTCGTTGATGTCTGGCTATTATCCCCATGCAACGGGTGTCCTCGGATACACGAATCCACGTCCACAAATTGGCGATCGAGCCACATGGCCTCAACATTTCAAAAACGCGGGCTATTACACAGCCCGAGTCAGCAAGCTCTATCACATGGGAGTCCCCGGAGGGATTGAAGCCGGATCTCATGGAGCCGACGATGCGGACTCCTGGACAGAACGATTCAACAGTCCCGGCCCCGAATGGAAAGCACCCGGTGATGGCGAAACACTGGAAGGGAATCCCGATGGCAAAAAACCGGTTGTCGGAGGAAACACGTTTGTTGTTGTCGAAGCTGACGGAGACGACCTCGTCCATTCCGATGGAAAGACGGCAGCCAAAGCCGTCGAATTGATTCACAAACACAAAAACGATCCGTTCTGGATGGGTGTTGGCTTCGTACGTCCTCACGTCCCTTTCGTCTCACCACGTCCGTATTATGAACCTTTCTTGCCGTATGAGAAAAACAGTCTTCCTCAAAAGTATCCCGGAGACTGGGATGATATTCCCAAGCCGGGCATCAATTACAAAACCAGCGTCAACATGAAGATGGATATTCGCCGTCAGAAAAAAGCTGTCGGGGGATATTATGCCTCTGTTGCCTACATGGACGCACAAGTGGGAAAAGTTTTAGACGCCATCGAAGATGCTGGTATTCTCGATAACACCATTATCATCTTCACCAGCGACCACGGTTATCATCTCGGAGAGCACGACTTCTGGGCAAAAGTGAGCTTACGTGATGAGTCCGCCGCAGTTCCTTTAATCATTAGTGTTCCCGGCAAGCACGCCAATATCAGCCATTCACTTGTCGAACTGCTTGACCTCTATCCCACAACGGCCAAGCTGTGTGGCCTGGAAGTTCCAGAACGACTCCAAGGAATCGACATTTCCAAGGTTTTGGATGACGAAACACTGAACCTCCGCAATGCGGCATTTTCAGTCGCCCCCATGAGAAAAGGATTTCTCTTAAGAGAACACGATTGGGCCTACATCCAGTATGGAGAAAAAGCGGAGAGTGGCGTTGAACTTTTCGACATGCGAAATGATCCACAGCAGTTTACCAATCTCGCCGAGAAAAAGTCCCACGCAAATATTGTTGCAAAGTTTCAACAAAAAATGGCAGACAAACTCACCGATGTCCGCAACAATGATCTCAAATAGCAATTCATTGATCACTCTCGATCAATGCCTATTATTGCACCTTGCAAGGCCATTCGTTCTTGGCTCACCTTATGCGTGGCAGCCAAATAGGGATTGCGTTTTTCGTCTTGTGATTGTCCGGGAACATACACTAACTCCGAATAGCCAATCCCCTTACGATACGCATAGATTTTTACCGCTTGCCGAAAGTCAGACAGAGGAAGCCGAATGCGAAACCCGGCCTCATGCACATGAGGTCCATAAACCCGCTGCGTATAATCACTGTGAAATCGCACGACCGGAAAACGAGACAATCCTTGATCGATAGCGGTGTACACAATCAGTTCATCAACCAGTTGCCTCTGTCGGGTATCAACGGCCCAACCTTGACAAATCACTTCACCCTCTTCGATCTTCAAAGCATTCCATTCACCACGGAGCAGCATGGGATCATTGACGAATGAGTCCCCCGTGGCCGACTGAACGCATTGTGGAAAAAGATCCAATACTTTTGCCCCCACCCGCATATTATAAAGAGCATCATTACAGTACTCTCGCGCTAAAATCGCCAACAGCAAATGTGAACAGATCAAGGGCATCATTCGGCGGGAATCAATCCACATCCAGCACCAGAAACATCCTCCCGCAATGGTGATCAACATCAGGTACGGATTGGGAGAGTGAATCATCCCAAACAGAAACCCAGAGAGAACAATCCCTCCCCAACGTTTTTTGAGAAGAGTGATACACGCAGGTAGCAGACAAAGTTGCAATGCAACTTGTTGGGCAACAACTGTTCCAAATTTTCGCTTCCACCAGGTTTGATCAGCGACAAATTTCGCCCAGAAACTGGAATAGGAATCGAGATTAATAACACCCAGAACCCATGCGCAGAACATAAGAATCGAAGCGAGCACGACAGACCCCACAAGTGCCTTTAACCATGACTGCGTAATAGACGTCTTGTCGGGTAATTGATGTCGATGATTCCAAACACTGAATCCCACTGTGGCCACGATGGAAATGACCGCCAGGTTTTTGGAAAGCTGATAAGAAGTTCCTTTGAGGAACCAGAGATAGACCTCAATGAGACCGACCACGACAATAATTTCCCCCAAAGCCAGCCAGCGTGATCTGGGGGATGAGTTTTGGAGGGCGTCTGAATCCACAATGAAGCCTTAATCTCGAAAGCGAAACGCAATTGCCGAGAAAGATAGATCTTCCGAGAAAACCAGTCAAGTGGATCACCAGGCCATGCTTACCTCATTTTCAGATGTCATCAGTTATTGCTCGAAGGTAAATACGCCCATTCAATGAAGCAAATGAAAGAATCAATGGGGGCGGAACTCTCGGAGATGCTGGTCCCGGCGTTCCCGTAATTGTTCAAATTTTTCGGCCTGGTTGTGAGCCAGGTTTTTCTGTTCGTGTGGGTCATTTTTCAGATCAAACAGGTATTCTTCCCCTTGATCATCCTGCAAATATTTCCAATCTCCGCTACGAACTGCCGTCCAGGCACCTCGTTTCAATCGAACATGGGCTCCAAGCTCCCAAAAAAGATCACGTTTTGCTAGCTGCTTTTGATGGAGAATCACGCCTGACAAATCAACACCATCCAAACGCTGTTTCGTGACATCAACACTGGCAAGCTTGCAGAAGGTTGGGAAGAGATCGAGTGATGTGATCACTTCATCTGTTGTGCTGCCGACTTTGATTTTCCCCGGCCAACGAAAAATGGCCGGCACTCGCAATCCCCCCTCAAATAAAGTTGCCTTGTCTCCCCGAAAAGGACGATTACTTCCACCGTAGACCGGATCGCCTCCATGATCGGTCAGAAAGACGACCAAAGTTTCTTTTTCCAATCCGTTTTCCTGGAGTGTCTTCAAAACTTTGCCAACTCCATCATCGAGCGACACAGTCATCGCGGCAAACTCTCGTCGAATCTTGTCATCGATTCCATCCACACGAAGAAGATCATTCGCTTGCGGCTGCATGATGTTGACAGTCTCCCCCGCACCGGGACTCCACCCTTTCCCAAAGTGTGGAGCATTGTAGGAAAGATAGAGAAAGAACCGTTTTTCATTCGTTTTTTGATTCCGCAGAAATTCAATCGCATCGGCAGTAATCACATCAGTCGCGTAACCGTTCACAGAGACATGTTCTTCTCCGTGATACCAGTCCGGCATGATGCCGTATGTCATGGTGAAATAATCGACACAGCCAGCCGTGTGACCGCGAAACAGATCGAAGCCGTGCTGTGTCGGAAGGAACGATTTTCCTCCATGCCCCAAATGCCATTTCCCCAGCACAGCCGTTTGATAACCGGCGCCGTGAAGAACTTCGGCAATCGTTGTTTCACCCGGTTGCAATCCCCGCTGAGCATCTTCTTCTCCCAGAAACATCAACGCGCCTAACAACTGATCTTGAGATCGACTCGGATTCTGTCCGGTCAATAATCCAAAACGGGACGGTGTGCAGATCGATGACGCCGAGTACCAATTTGTACATTTGAGCCCGTCGCTGGCCAGTGAATCGATATGGGGCGTCGGAATTTCACTGCCGTAACAACCAACATCGTTGATGCCTTGGTCGTCTGTGAATATCAGAACGATGTTGGGTCGATCATTGGCAATTGTGACATCTGGCAGGTACGCAAATATCAGAGCTTGAAGGACGAAGAGTGTTGTCAGAGCGCGGACATTGATCATCGAAGAGAGGCTTTCAGAAGCGAAATCGGATTTCAGGACCACGACAAATCGTGATTTTTGATCGGAAGATCACGAATGCGTTTTCCAGTCGCAGCAAAGATCGCATTGCACAAAGCCGGAGCAAACGAAGGGACGCCCGTCTCACCCACTCCCGCCGGAGCGGCATCACTCTCCACAACATCCATATGGATATTTCGGGGAGCGTCTGCCAGTGTTGTCATTTGATAGGTATCGTAGTTCGACTGATCGGCAACACCGTCTGTGAATGTGACCTCACCGTATAACGCTTGTGTCGCTCCCATGTTCGCGGCACCTTCCAATTGCGCACGAACACGATTCGGACTGACAATGGTGCCCGAGTCAAGAGAGACCCAGACATTCGGGATCTTCAATGTTCCCTCTTTGGTCACTTCGACTTCAACCACATGCCCTGTATAACCGAGAAATGATCTTGCACAGGCGATTCCGAAGCCGCGACCTTTCGGCAGGTCTTGTTTTTTGTCCCAGTCGGCCATTTGAGCCGCTCGGCGAGTGACATTTTTGAGTCGCCCTATATCATACGGATAATCTTCAGCCGAGGCGCCCCGATTCCCGAGTCCAGCCGCCTTCAAATCAATTTTGCGATCTTCGCCCAGAAGTTCGAGCAAATACTCCAACGGATCGCGACCGGCGTGATGGGCCAACTCATCGGCAAAAGAACTGACGGCAAAGTTCTGCGGAATGTGACAAACCGAACGTAACCAACCAATCCGGGTATGCGCGACCGCTTCCCCCGATTCTATCTGGAAATTCTTCACTTTAAACGGAAAATCGGTAAAGCCCATTTCCAATTCAAAGCCGACGGGAGATTTCGTTGACGCATCGAATGTCGATCCGATCGAAGGGTATGCGGCCCGTTGCAGCCATGCTTCCGGCATTCCCTTTTTATCGAGTGCTGCTTCAAAATGCATTGCCGTCGTCGTGTGGTAATAATCATGCTGGACATCATCTTCGCGAGTCCAGGTCACATGCACCGGACGCCCCAACTTGCGGGACAGCATCGCCGCTTCCACACAGTAATCAGGCTTACTCTTTCGCCCAAAACCGGAACCGAGCAGAGTCACATTGGCCAGCACTTCAACGGGATCAATGCCCATGGCCGGACCGACAGCTTGCTGAACGGCTTGAGGATTTTGTGTCGCCGAAAGAACATGACACGAAGTCACCTTGCCGGAAGAATCGGTCTTCACATCGGCCACCGCACAGGTCGGTTCCATCGAGGCATGCGCGAGATGTGGCGAATAGTAATCGGCTTTGATCAGGTTCGTCGAATGGTCGATGTATCCCGGCGCGTCACCTTCTTCTCGCGCGACTTTCCCCGGCTTGTTGACGGTCTCTTTCAACTGCTGCTGGTAAGCGTCTGAGTTATATGACGTATTCGCACCGAGATTCCATTCGATCTCGAGTGCCTCACGCCCTTTGATGGCGTTGTAAGTGCTATCCGCCAAAACGGCGACACCACCAAGTGGTTGAAACACGGGAGCCCCTTCAAACTTGGGAATCTCGATCACATCAACCACACCAGGAGACTTCTTCGCGGCAGTCGCATCGAAGGATTTCACTTGACCACCCACAACAGACGGCCTCGCAACAACGGCAAACACCTGATTTTCCATGCGAGCATCGATGCCGTAAACAGCTTTACCCGTAACAATATCATCCAAGTCGGTCATCGGGACACTCTTGCCGATGTAGTTCCAGTCATCGCGTGATTTGAATTTCAAATCTTTCTTCGCGGGAATGTCGAGTTTGGCAGCGTCCGCAACAAGTTGCCCAAACCCGAATGAGCGATCACTCCCTTTGTGTTTCACGCGATGATTCTCGGCATAGCATTCGGACGCATCGACTTCCCAGCGTTGGGCAGCGGCACGTTCCAACATTGTTTTCGCCGTCGCTCCGGCAACCCGCATGCGATCAAAGAAAAACCGGATGCTATTGGAGCCATCCGTGTTCTGATCACCCAAGCGTTTATCACCGGGAGCTTGTTCGATTTTGACGCGTCCCCAATCGGCTTCCATTTCATCGGCCACAATTCGGGGTAGGGCGGTACGAATACCGGTTCCCATCTCCGAACGATGCACCAAAATATTAACCGTTCCGTCGGGTAAGATTCCCACGAAGAAGTCGGGCTGAAACTTGCCCAAATCATCTACGACTTCTGACTTTTGGATCCCTTCAGACGCATTCGCGATCAGCACGAGAGAGCCTGCCGCCGCAGATGTCGCCAGAAAATCGCGACGTGTGACCGCTTGCGACCAAGTCCATTTGGCTTCCGTCCAATCCGAGAGTTGTGTGATTTCGTTCATTTGCTCTGCATCTCCTTCGCAGCGGTATTGATCGCAGCTCTGATTCGAGGATATGTCCCACATCGACAGATGTTCCACATCTCCGCTTCGATTTCTTCGTCGCTCGGATCGTTATTCGATTTGAGCATCGCGGATGCCATCATCATTTGCCCCACCTGGCAGTATCCGCATTGAGGAACATTGTGCTCCTTCCAGGCTTTTTGAACCGGGTGCGAACCGTCTTCGGAGAGGCCTTCGATCGTCGTCACTTCCGCATCACCCACATCGCTAAGAGCGGTGACACAGGACTGAGCCGACTCGCCATCAATATGAACCGTACAGGCTCCACACATTGACATGCCGCAGCCGTACTTGGTGCCTGTCATCCCGAGAGTGTCTCGGAGCACCCACAACAGAGGTGTATCGGGAGCAACGCCACTAACATCGTGCTCCTTCCCGTTGACGCGTATGGTGGCCATTTTTGCTCCTTCAAGCTGCTGGAAGAGTCCAAGTGTGTGTCAGACTTCAGCATAACGACTCACGATTGATGAGTCTAAATAGATTTTGGCAATGCCGGAGAATTTCATATTCACACAACAATTCAAAGACAAAATTGTCACGGTTGAGCGATAGATTCTATTGGGACCACAGTCAGGCCACACTCTTCTTTGCCCATCGAATAGACCACATACAGCTTGCCATCATGCTCGTATGCATACGGATAAGACCACTGTTTGCTCTTGGCAAAGCCTTCAAAACGCGGAGCTTCTGAGCGTCCATGACGTAAACGCCGCATCTGATTCAACGTCAGTTTTCCCGGCTTGCCAGTTGCAATCACCAACGTATCCCGATTTTTGAAATTCGAGACGAGGTACAATTGCCCGGTTGAGAGTTTTCCCAGATACGCCTTCGCTCGCGGCATCGGATAATTGCTGGGCTGAGCAGTCGACCAGGTCTTACCAAAGTCCTGACTTTCCGACACCCACGCAACGCCACCACCTCCTCGAATCACGGCCAACACGGTCGACCCTTCCGCCCAGACAGTCGTTTCGGCGAAACTCGGTTTGAGATCGGGATGATACGGCAACAACACGCTGTCCCATTTCGTCAAGTCATCACCATGACTGACGGCCACCACGGGTAAGCCATTTTTGTCTTGACCGCCCGTGATGTAATTGCCGTTCTTCATTTTCACGATTTGATCATAAGGCCAACAGTTCTCCATCACGATTCCTTTTGATTCCCATTTGTCCGTCTCGGGATTCAGTACGAACGCTTCCGCCTTCAGTCTCGGAAATCGTTTCGCTTTCTCGCCGACACCAAATCGCGCACAGATTGTCCAGACACGATCCTCATGCACAAACAGGACGCCATGACTGTGACGGTCGGCACCTTCGAAACCTGGTCCGATCACTTCCAATGGTGACCAGGTCTTGCCGCCATCCGTAGACCACTTTCCGCGTAATGTTTCGTGAGGTCCATTTTCATTGGTCGGGCTATTGGCCCAGTTCGCGTAAAACACCCCATGATGTTCGACGATGGCTGCACCATGTAGAAATTTATGCTCGTTCTCGTCTGGACGATGAATGACTCGATGTTCGATCCCTTTTGCAAAAGGAATCTTTGCGGGATCGGTGGGCAGCTCGGGACCCGTCCATAATTCAAAAGGCTTCGGCAAAGGCTCGACCTTGCCGGGCAACGGGACTTCCGCACCACTGCGAACAATCACATCATCTACCAGATACCAGGCATCCTCAGCGATCCGCGTTCCTGAGACCAAACTGATCCCACCGAATTCAAGATCAGTACGATAGCCGGCCACTGTGATGGTGGGATGTTTCGGGAGCTGTTTACTGCCGGGGGATGAGACCCAAACATCAATCCCCTGCATGTCGGCCTTCATCACCGCACGAATCCGATGCCAGACAGGTTGATCGAGACTCGTTGAAGGTTTGATTTCAACGGGAAGAGTGCACCAACTCCGATTTCGCCCATCAAATTGCTGGAGTTTCCCGTTCTGCACACACAGATTGAACTGACTCGCATCCTTGCCCTTCGGTTCCTGCGTCCAGATGTGAAACGTCCGCCCTTTGCTGGCAGAGACCGCTAACGAGAATTCGATGGATAAATTCTGACGAGGTTCTGCAAACCAGTGGGAAAGAGCCACCAAACCACCAAACCACCAAGGGGTGATCGCTTTCCTAACAGAGCGCCATTGTGACCGACCACCTGAGGCCTAGTCCCAGATGTGAAGCTTTCCCAACCGGTTGGAGCGTTTCTGGCTTGAACATGATTGAATTCGGACTCCAGAATCGTCTCGGCACAAACAACCCGCCCCAGAAAGCATATCAGAGCAAAGCAGAACCCGATTTTGGATGTCATGGATTGTCTTTCTTTGGAGGCTCGATTCCAAATTCGCCAGAATCGCTTTGGATCACCAAATCGGGTCGCATTCTTTTAACTCTTTCGATCCCTTCCCGCGTGACTCGTGTTCCTCGCACGTCAATCGATCCCACCGGTCCATTTTCCGAAAGTTTAAGAAGCCCGGCGTCGTCGAGATCGGAGCCTTCCAAGTAAAGTCGACCAATTGTGATATGGGACAGATACTCGACAATCAGGTGAGTTTGTTTCATTTCGAGTGCCGAGAGATGCGCTGATATTCTGATCGGCCGCATCAATTCCAATGTTGGCTCTGTCATCGTGAAGCCTTCTGGAAAAAAGAACTTCTCTATAGAAATAGGAACGTCTGCCTTTCGTGGATCGACATCATTCGAACTCCAAGCTTCGCCGTTCAAATAGTTTCCCTCAAAGCGAAACCCCTGTTCCATTAATTGACCAACCGCTTCCGCCACGGGATCTTGCCCCAAGAGAACATATCCCTTGGCGTCCGATGTCCAGATGATACGCAGATCAGGTTTCGCTGCCTGCATATTTTTGATCAATGAATCTCGTGGACGAATGGTGAAGGGTAGTTCGAGTGATTTCAGTCGAGACGAAGCCAGATTCCCACTGTCCACAAAACTTTGCAAAACCTGCTCCGAAGCACCATGCAAGATGAGGTTGTGAAGACGAGATGACCGTGTAAGGAACTCACCCGCGTCATCAATCTGGTCATTACTGATTCCCAGACGGTTAAGCGACGGGAAGAGTGGGGAATGGCTCAGCTCGGAGGACTTGACGGGGTTTTCCTGAAAATGTGCCATATAGAGACGAGGATGATCACCAAACGATTGCAAAACATCTTCGCTCAGGTGCATTCTGGCCGCTGCCAGCGTCCGCACGTTCTGCAATCGGCTCAACTGACTCACTTTTGCAGAATCCAAGTTTGAATCCCAAGGGAAATATATCCTCACAACATAAAAGGGTTGATCCGGGAGATCCTCAATAGCCCCCAGCTTCGGGGTGCTTTCTCCTTGTTCCGTTAGCAAAGTGACCTGACCTCCCTCTTCAATCACCCACTCGGCGACTTCACGGTCCACAGCCCACGAGTCATTAGCATCCGTGGGGAGTTCTGTCTTGATAATATTCAAATTGCGATCAACGCGCACCCACTTAGCACCGTTAATCGTGACATCATGATTGTGGCCAGAGGAATCAACAGCGACGTTCCCTTTCCCTTCGTTCAGATGAAGCAAAAGTTCGGTCTGCTGATCGGTCTCGAATTTCTCCTTCGGTACAAAATTGGCCTGATACCGGTCGATAGAAGAGATCCGCAACTCACGAATCGTTCCCGAAAACCGATGGAGGTCGTTTGGGTCGAGGTCGTCGCGCCACCCAGCGAGGCCCAATGAGTATTTGGAGGCCGTGTTCTTTTCCAAAACGATTTTCTTTGCAATCAATTACCCCTGGAGATAGAACGAGAGCGTTTTACCATCGAAACAGACTGCCAGGTGATTGTTTCCGGGTTCTAATGGGGTTTTCGATTCAAGTCGATGGGTCGTGTCAGGACTCGTTAAATATTTCATATAAACTCGTGCTTCTTCATCGGTGCGAATATATATCGATCCACCATTCGCTAGATGCATTGGCCTCGGTGACTCGCCACCATCCATCGAGAACCAGAACTCCATGGTGAAAGGCTTGGTCGTATCAGGGACATAGTGTGGAGCTTTAACCCAGTCGTCCCTTCCATCGAAATAGAGCACCTTCGATTTGATAATCTCAGTCGCGGGATGACTTTTCGCTGGGCGATCCGTCGGCACAAGGCGCCCCTGCCAGATGTCCAACCCACCTTCACCACCCGGTCGGTCAGAACTGAATACCAGCGTCTTTCCATCCGCCAACAACCGCGGCTTCGCGTCTCGTTGAGGAGAATTCAACGCCTCCAGAGGAACCGGAGTTGACCACTCAGAACTCTCGGAAGTTCGTAAGGACAACCAGAGGTCGGGGCCAATGATTTTTTGATCGGGGCCACGGTCGGGGCCTCGCTGAAAAATCAGCATGCGGCGATCATTGCTGATCGTCCCCGTGTACTCGTCTCCATTGGTATTGATGCGAGAGCCAAGAGGAACGGGCTCTGGCCAAGGCTCTGAGGTTGACGAACGTTGCGACCAGAGTAAATCATTCTTACCCCTCAGCGTGAGACGACTGACGATCATGGTTCGCCCATCAGCGGTGAGATTGATGGATGCGAAGGGGCCACTACCCGGCAACTCAAATTTCCTCGGGGGTGTCCACACATTTGTGTTCAAGGCACGTTGCGACCATTGAAGAACCGTTGGAGGAACCTTTCCGGGTCTGTTCGTAAACAAGAGCCCACTTCCGTCAACTGTCAGGACGGGATGTTCCAAAGCCTGTTGAGTATTAATGGATTCGGGCAACCTCACCACGGCATTCCAATCGCTGCCAACAGAATCGCGAGTCGCGATCCAGAAATCTTGTGCATGCCAATCTCTCGACGTGCGTGCCACAACTGCCAACTTTCCGTCCGCCGAAATATCCGCGCTCTTTTCCTGATCAGGAGAGTTGATCACCGGTCCCAGATTCTTTTCAATTCGCCACTCCCATTTACCTGTCGCCAAAAGATCGGCTGCTGATTCCTGAGCCTCCGACGGCAACCACTCTACATCGGCTAGCTGCACGGGAATTTTTGGCTCGCCAGCGAGATCACCGACATTGTTGTTTTCGTTGTTGAGTTCAGTGTTTTCAGAAATGGTTGGGGACGGTTTCTCGCCACCACGCGGTATCAAAAACGCCGCCACGATCAATGCCAGTATTCCCGCTCCAACACCGTACACCCACTTCGGCAACTTGCCCGTGCTGATCGCTTTCATGGATCGTGATTGGGTCGGAGCAACACTGTCGGCAGGCTGACCGATGACGGTCGCTTCATGCGGATTTGTATGAGACTTGGAATCTTCATGCTCCATATTTCCCGAGGTGGGTTTCGGAGCCTCAACGTCTTTCATGAAGCTGGCCAACTTCGGGTCCGCCGCCATGGAGAGATCACTGGAACTGCCGGACGAAGACTTTCGGCTGAGACACCGTTGCAAGGCATCGATCACTTCCTGCATCGACTGATAGCGGTCGTCCTGTTGCTTGGCGACCATTTTGCGAAATGCCTGCTCGACAGAATTCGGAATTTTGGCCGAATACTTCCTCAGACTGGGAATCTCTTCGTCCCGGTGGGCCAGCAGCTTCTTCATCATCGTGTCGCCGCTGTACACGGACTTTCCAGTGAGCAGATACCAGAACGTGCAGCCGAGCGAATAGATGTCGCTGCGGGCATCGGCTGTCCGTGTATCGAGTGATTGTTCGGGAGCCATATAGTCAATGGTCTCCATGACCACGCCCGTCCCGGTGAGTTCGGTCAGTTCGTGATTTTCGGATTCCATCTCGAATCGGGCCAAACCCATGTCGAGAACTTTCACGTTGCCTTTCCGATCAACCAGCAAGTTCGCCGGCTTGATGTCTCGATGAATAATGTTCTGCTCGTGTGCATAAGCCAAACCCTTCGCCGCCTGGATGATGCATTTGATCGCCTGTTTGAGACTGAGAGGCCCTTTCGTTTTCACATAAGAAGAGAGATCGCGACCATCCACAAACTCCATGACTAGAAAATGCAGACCATCCTGCTCACCCGCATCAAAAGCGCTCACAATATGCGGATGCTGTAACTTGGCAGCCGCTTTAATCTCACGATGAAAGCGAGCCACCGCGTCTGGGGAATCCATCAACTTGGGAGTCAGTACCTTGAGAGCCACGTCGCGGTCCATCGTTTTATGTCGGGCATGATAGACTTGCCCCATTCCCCCCTCACCAATTCGATCAACAATCGAATAAGAACCGAACTCTTGCCCCGGACTTAATTGCAGTTCCACGACAGAAGAGGACGCTTGGCGTGAGATACGCGTCTGATGCCGATCATAACTCGCCTTGATCGACTCCGTATGTTCGGGAAGCTCGGCAAGATATTTTTCAACGGGAATCGTCCTTCCGCTTTCCCCCGCCAGATCGAGATCGATTCGAATCAATTCACGCAATAACTGTTCACGCTCTTCGAGGGTTTCGACCTGCTGCAGAAAGTCGCCAATCTGCGGATCTTTCCCGGCCCGTTTTGCCTGTTCAAAACGGTCGCAAATTTGATCGATTTTTTGCCAGCGACTTTGGCCGGAATCTTTGTCCGCGGGATTCATAAGTCAATAATAAAGCGACGCACCGTGAAGACATCCCCAGCTTGAGACAAACGAGGGAATAAAAGGCTCACGCAGCATACTCGAATCAGGAATCGTCCCTCAAGATGATTCTCCAAGTAGAAAGGAAGTACCAACAAATTCTGCACCACAGAGCAGGGGAGACGGCTTCGATCACAAGGCATCAAGAAGCAAATGGGAGTCAAGAAAGCCCGAAAGCTATTGAATCCGAAGACCGTGGCATTCTAGCCGTGTCGGAGGCTCTGACTTTTCTGCCAGCTTGCGAATGACTTGCTCAGGAACCGGATGATTGCGTGATCGATTCTGACGCAATAAAACGTCGAAAGTTGGTTCGATGTAGACGATCTCAACGCGGGCATTGTAATCCGCGAACAGATCCACCCAACGATCACGGGTCATCTTCATCGTATTTGTCGCATTAAACGCGAAGGAAGTCCCGGAACGAAGATATCCACGGCATCTCTCGCGAGCCAACTATGCAACCTGTCCCTGATTATCGGTCGGCTGTACTTTCAGTTCAGCCCGAAGCTCGTCGAGCGAGACGACCGGTATTTCAGGACAATTCGCTGACAACCAAGTATCCTTGCCGCATCCCGGCAATCCCACCATCAGTGTCACTTCACAAGAATACTCTTCATGGGGAACATAATGAAGGTTCGGCTCAAACTGTCGGAAGTAAGTAAATCTTGCATGATCTGTGGTAAATGGATACGGCCTGCTTTAGCAACCAGCTTCTTCTGATATTAGTTTCCAGAAATGCAGATTTTCCTCCGGCCGACTCATGGAATCGGTGTCGCGGCCCCTCGTATCGGCTAATGCAAACAGATACAGAAGCCGGTTATTGAGCAGCCAGGACAACTTCACAACTTCGTGAGTCGGATCGTCTCGCTCCATCAGAAATGCGGGACGACCGTGATATCTCACCAGACTTGCGATATGCTCTCGAATGATCAAATCGCAACCAAGGTCGCGCAGAATATTGCGGGTGATGTGCTCTGCTTTCACTGCATGCTTGGGTGACCTCACCTTTCCCGTTTCCACGTCTAACTCTGTCGTTATTGGTTTGGCGACATCATGAAACAGTGCCGTGAAGATCAGGAGGATTTGCTCATTCCGTGAGAGCGAAGGCCATTCTTCCAGTTCAGTCAGTTTTTCAAGCACCATCTTGGTATGTGTCCAGACATCACCTTCCGCATGCCATTCTGCGTTCTGTAAACAGCCGGACATCGCTTGAGACCATGCTTGGGATTCTGCCCAACTGATAATGTCTTCGAGGGTCGCTTCTTTCAGTTGAACCCAATTCATGACCAGATATCCACGCCGTCTGCCAATTGATTCGGCACCATCTGCTGATGCTGCCAATGAGTGCTCTGCTTAATTTTCTCGACAAATTCTGGGCGAACAAACTTTGCCCGACCTGTCACAACTCCATCCCTTTCTGTCCGCAGGTAAAGCCCCTCCATGAGATTGTCAGATCGCATAGAGATTGGATTCTCAAACTGGCTTTCGAATTTCGATGGTCCAATCAGGTCGTCGAGCTCTTCACGTTTTAGCGAACCAACATGGATTATTGGGACTGTTTGTAGTCCAGTTCCTTTCAAGAGCGTCTGTCGTTGCTTCAATGAGAGAAAACATTCCTTTGACTTGTCATAAACGTCAAACTCGTAAAAGTAATGACTAAGACCACGATAATAAACGGAATGTCGAGCGTAGAGCCATTCTCCAAACATAATGAGCTGGTCCTGGAGAATATCTTTGAGGACATTTTTTTTGATGGCTGTCCATTGCTTGAACAGGTCATATTGCAGATGCATCCCCTCGGTAATGAGGTGGCCACGACATTGGAGCATCAATTCACCCGAGGATGAAAAATGAAGTCCGACATTGGTGCCGTCAAGTTTCTCCTCGACAATGAGCGACTTGTCCGCAAGAAACTTCTCTGAGTCTGCGTGACCAAGATGCTTATCGTCGTGTGTCCCCTTTGAACCAAACAAGTGCGGAGTGCGAGGGTATTTGGTGAAGTCTCCTTGTGAGATACCCATTTGAACCACACCTTGCAGAAATATGGAGAGATTAGAGATAGTCGTCATATTCTGGATGAATGCGAAATCACCACACCTGACTTGTCACTACTGGACACGAAGTTCTGATTCAGGTTCAGAAGCAAATACTGAGATGACATTCCAATCCCAAAATTCTTGCATGTCCAAACATGCAA
>Ga0222718_10000113_pt1:0-5000 | contig 78746 bp, 57 predicted proteins | sample C33_27DmetaG_FD_165045 | JGI IMG/M metagenome (GOLD analysis project Ga0222718, IMG submission 165045) | Estuarine water microbial communities from San Francisco Bay, California, United States - C33_27D | ecosystem: Environmental > Aquatic > Marine > Unclassified | place: USA: California... | reverse complement strand
CAAAAATGTAGCTGTGTGCGCGACTGGAACCGTCAAAGCCATCACTGTCTTCGGTGCTCATCGCGGCGACCATTAATGGCCATCCCGCTCCGACACCAATTAACATGATGACAATGGCTACCGAAAAGATCAGAGCGAGTCCCATCAGAACGGACATGATCACAGGGCCAACTCCGGGGACTCTACCGAGAGCACCAATCCCCGCACAAAAACACAACAGCACAAAAATCCCACTGAGTGGCAATAAGGGAGCCGAGAGAAACTGAACCAACTTGGAGCAGGAAAACTTCACTCCGCCCAATATGCTGAGTTTTTGATCTTTCACAAATTGATGAACGGCCATTCGCGTGATGGCGCCGCCAAAAATCGACCAGACAAAAGCAAACCACACGAGCCTGATCAATGCGTCCACGGAACCGGCAAATCCATGATTGTGGCTCTGCGTCAAGACAAACGCGGGGTGTAGCGCGCCCTGCAGGACAGGGTCGATCAGTAGGTTCCATTGAGTAAACAATTCCACGACTGAACCGGGATCTGTCAGAAGCGAAAGAGGTTCCAGCCCCTGCGAGGAGACGTCTTCCACACCTCCCTGCCAAGGATACAGGCCTCTCTGCCAAGGGTAGGAATGAACCGGAGCGGGAGTGGCTTCCTGAATCGCGTCAGTTTTCAAACCGATGGCATCGATGGCGTGGTTACCGCCGCTGACGAAGCACAGCCCTAGTACCGCCAGAATGAGCTTGCGCGGATCGATGGCGATCCGAAATGCACCAAAGAGATACAACCATGAAAATAATTGACGCCATTCAACCCGGCGTAGATTCGTCGATTCCATCAGCCTTGCATCCTGCAAAAAGTAAAGGGAAGGCAACTTTTTGGCATGATAGCGGATCAATTGTGCGAAGTCTGCCCCGCATACATTTTCAGTTCCCAGCCATCACTTACACAAGTCATACCCCGCTCAATTTGAGGGAATCGTTTTAACCTGATAGACCTACACTCCAGTTACATACCTTAGTGTGAAAATACTCTCTCAAATCATCAAGCATCCTCGACTTCGTCTTTCTATGGTTTCTTTCGTAAGATAATTCTGTACAGTGGAGAATCTGATGAATAGACTCAATGTCGAGTTTTGCGATACCTTTCAATATTCAAGCAGAAATTTTCACATGGGCAAACGGATTCGTATTGCGTTTATTGTTGTGACCTTGGTCTCGGGATGGCTTTTTTCTGGTTCAAAATACAAAGTATATGATGTGGGAACTGTTACCGTTGATCCCGATAGCTACTCATTTTACGAAATAGAAAGCTCCGACCAGACCTCTCTAAAAATTGAACTCAGTGAGCTTAGTGACTACAAAAGATTCGATGCATATCTGCTAAGCGAGAGGCAATTTCTTGAATTACAGAGCTGGTCCCCCACGCAGATCAATGAAACTCCAGAATTGGAACCAATATACTCATGGGAAAACATCTGTAAGTTTGAAGTGGAGGATGTCCGCATTAATCAAGGAATCTATTACCTCATGATCGACAACACGGAATTTGGACAGCCGAATGTCGACGGGTACTCACTTTCTGTCGAATTCGAAATTTCTGAATTACGAGCCCCCAAAGAAAAGTGAATAATTCGAATAAAGCTGAATGATTGCACTCAGAGACTATCGGAGACTAAATGTTAAAAACGATTCTCGTATTCCTGGCAATCCTTCTTCCCTCAATCTTATCTGCCGAAAATTGGCCTCATTGGCGTGGGCCAAATCAGGACGGGACCGCCACGAATGTAAATCCTCCGTTGAACTGGTCTGCGCATGAGAATGTCAAATGGAAAGTTGAGGTGCCGGGGGAGGGGAGTGCGACTCCGATTGTCTGGGGCAATCGTGTCTTCGTCCTCTCAGCCGTCGAGACTGACCGCATTGCAAAGATTCTTCCCCAACCACACCCTGAAGACAGGACTGTTCCACCCCGGAATCTCTATGAATTCACAGTTTTCTGCTTCGATGCCAATACGGGCAAGCAACTCTGGAAAAAAATCGCCTGTACGAAACAACCTCCCTCTGGTCGCCACAAAACCAACACGTTCGCAGCCGGCTCTCCCACCACCGATGGACGACGACTCTACGTTTCATTCGGCTCGCTGGGACTCTATTGTTACGATCTCGATGGCAACAAACTCTGGGAACGTGACTTCGGCACGATGCGGACCCGCCGCGGCTGGGGGGAAGCTTCGACTCCTCTCGTGCATCAGGATTCATTGATTTTACCGTGGGACCAGGAAGACCAATCACAGGTCTTTGTTCTCGACGCGGCCACCGGCAAAACAAAGTGGGAGAAAGAACGCGACGAACCGACCGGTTGGTCCACACCTGTCACGGCAGACTATGGCGGGAAAACACAGCTCATCTTGAATGGAACGAATCGCATCCGTAGTTACGATCTCAAATCAGGTGAGATTATCTGGCAGGCTGGCGGCATGACGGTCAACGCAATCCCAACTCCGCTAATTCACAACGATGTCGCCTATGTCATGAGTGGTTATACCGGTTCGCTGGCCATCGCGATTCCGCTTTCAGCTCAAGGAGATATTACGGACGGAAAAAGCCTTCTCTGGAAACATACTCGCTCAACTCCCTATGTTCCCTCTCCGGTCATTGTCGGGTATCAAATTTATTTCACCGCCAGCAATGCGTCTGTCTTGACCAGTCTCGATCTGCAGACTGGCAAGCCCATCTTCGGCCCCGAGCGGATCGGAGAGCTTGGCAATGTTTACGCATCACCGGTTGCCACGAAAGATCGCATTTACCTGACAGGACGCGACGGCACGACAGTGGTGATCAAACCGGGAAAAGAACTGAAAATCTTGGCAATCAATCAATTGGAAGAACCGGTCGATGCCTCTCCCGCCCTAGTCGACGAACGAATCTACATTCGCAGTGCAAAATCGCTCTTTTGCCTCGAAATGCCTTGAATCTGACAGTTTCCTTCTCTTTGTCTGATATTTTCTACACAACAGAAGGCATATTCCTCGCTGTGAGTCGATATTAGCCGCATTTCGCATAGGGCTCCCCCTTAGTGCTTGACCCTGCCCGAACATCCTCCGACAGTATATATGCACTCCAAATATTTCCCCTGCTTACTCCATCATCACAGAGTTCCTTCATTTTTCGCGCCTCATCGAGAATTTCAGCAGGCCTTTGGAATTCTTTAGCATGCAGCACCTCGAAATTTTTCTGGACAGACCTCCCCTAAATATCGAGTTTTGATGAACTCCGAATCCCCGTCGAATGACGACATCAAGAATAGCCGGGACAACATCGTTCAGTCTCAGGAGGAACGTGCCGCTGAGCAAACCAGCCCGGAAGGCCACGCCGATTCGGAAACTTCGGTCTCAAAGACCAAGTCAATCGCTTCATCAGACTCTCTTTCTATCCCTGAAACATTTGGTCGCTATGCGATTCAGAAAGTCCTCGGACAAGGTGCGATGTGAGCCGTCTACCTCGCTAAGGACACACAACTCTACCGCGATGTCGCCCTCAAGATCCCGAAATTCGGTGACGACAAAGGGGTCGATGCAGACGAGATGCTCGAACGCTTCTACCGCGAAGCCCGTGCGTCGGCGACCATCAGAAGCCCGAATATTTGTCCGGTTTTCGATGTGGGAGAAATCGATGGCCAACACTACATCACCATGGCGTTCATCGAAGGACGACCGCTTCGCGATTTCACCAAGTCGAAAAAATCACACTCGGAAAAGCAGGTCATCACCACGATTCGCAAGCTGGCTCTCGGGCTGGCCGAGGCCCACGAAATCGGCAAGAAGAAACCGATCGGCTGGGGACTTCACGACATCCACGGGAATGTCTGGGAGTGGTGTCATGATTGGCATGGAGGAGGATTACAGGGAGGGATCGATCCGCAGGGGCCTGTCGACCCAACTCGCAAACTCAAGGTTTATCGAGGAGGCTGCTGGGACGGAGATTTTCAGGAATCCGGTCGTTCGGCAAATCAACATCGATATGGACAGGGTCATAAGCTACCAACACTCGGCTTCCGGGTTGTATTATCATCAATGGCTCAGCCTGAGTCGCCTTAGCGTTCACGTCAATTTGCATCCTGTGTCTCTAAGACAATAGGCCGTGATAACTCATCAAATATGATCCGCTTGTCTTGTGGAACTGTCGATTCGTGATCATCCTGTGAAATCATGGCCCCACATACCCCTGAAGAGGGTGATCGTTAAGACAAAACCATAGACTCTGGAATTCTTCGGTTCCTGCGGAACTCTCCCATAAACGGCAAGTTCCTGTTCGCCAAAGAATTTATGACAGGCAATTGCCAGATGCGATGCTCTCACTTGGATGAGCATGTAAGTTTCATCCGGGAAATCCGCATGATCCGCGATCAAACTCTGGGGGCTCACTGCGTTAGAAGCAACATCTCATTTCACGAGCCGGGCGATCTTTATGATTTTTCTGCGTCACCGCGCCGCTGCGTGAGTTTATTTCTTTCATCTGGGGCTATGGTTGTGTTTGGAAACTCAAAGTCTGCATGGCAAGTCAAAGTTCAATATTCTTTCCACACTGATGAGAGCCCTAGCCACACATCTTGTCATTTCTCAGCGAACTCTGCGGTTTGAACTCATTCCCAAGCCCACTACCTTTGGCGGCAATAATCACTCCCACCCTTTGCGTTTCTTGGCTTCTTGGCGTCAAAATAATGATCGCTCAAAGTCATCTTGAAATTTCATTCGTACCAGAGTTAGTGTTGGTGGTTCGCCAGACGGCGATTCGATCTTTGGCAATTTGAACGTCATGACAACATCAACATAACCCTACTGCGCAAGCAGTTGGGGCAGGTTCAAGTGTCATTGTGTGTCGCAGGTGATTTGTACGAGCCCGCAGTGCTCGCGCACTACGGCTATGCCTCTTGTGGCTTCGGCACCGCGTTTGATGAGCGTGGTGTGTATTACTTGGGTGGCTGTGGATGACCGTCAGGTCACCCAC
>Ga0222718_10000112_pt1 | contig 78996 bp, 74 predicted proteins | sample C33_27DmetaG_FD_165045 | JGI IMG/M metagenome (GOLD analysis project Ga0222718, IMG submission 165045) | Estuarine water microbial communities from San Francisco Bay, California, United States - C33_27D | ecosystem: Environmental > Aquatic > Marine > Unclassified | place: USA: California... | reverse complement strand
GTCCAGTTGGTGGTTCTCATTCCAAGGATTCTTCTTGACATATTAGCTCCATTTTATTGGTGGGTTGGGGTGATTATATTATATCAAACGATTCAAACACTTACACGTGCGGCGTGATAACGAGCACTTATAATGCACGCCAGCGCTGCAGTTAGGCAGTACTTTGGGGCTTCACATGCCGCTATACAGCAGCGCTACGTGACAGCGCTACATTGCCGCCCTACTAAACAGCGCTATTAAACAGCCCTATCTGCAGGGCTATCTACAGCGCTACCCTGTCTAGCCCTCCAGAGGGCGTTAAGCTGGCTGCCCGGGCCCAGGGACTCCCACTCCACTCCAGAAATTTTCAAAAACTTTTACTCATTCCCAGCATTCACAGAGTATAAAACGAGAAAAACGAGCACTTACGAGCAAAAACGAGACCACACAATAAATCAGAGTGAGTGGTTATCTTAAAAAATTCCCGAGAAAATTTGACGAACTTTTTGGCATCAGGTATTATAATTAATACAGTATAATGGAGAGAATATGAAGTTGACCAGAAAACGTTTAAGGCATTTAATTAACGAAATGATTGAGGCTTGGGATCCTTTGTCGTCTTCAGAAGGACATCCGGAGTATATATATCAAGGAAAAAATCCGGAGGATGTTAGGATGTCAAAAGATTATCTACGCTTTCTTAAACGTGGTAGTACTAGTGAAAAGAGAGCACTCGGTTTACTGAGTCAAGAAGAAAGCGAGAGTGAAAAGCAGGTGATAAGAGATTATCACAGTAATTACAAAAAAGAAATTATTAAATTTTGGCAAGAACTTAGAAAACCTGTGGAAGAGTCGCTGATCACCTGCTTGCACTCACCGGGTTATGATGGCTTATATACACAAAAAGAAAGTGACTCTTTGACTCAATTTATTAGTCGATTTGGAGTAACTGGGCGGGATCAAATTTCTACAGTTATGTTTCCTTGCAAGGTAACAGATTTGCATAAGTATTTTTCAGGTGAGCTCAAAGGTCATTTCCTAAGAAATGACAATTCCCAACAAGTTTTACTGACGCCTTCTTTTATTATGCGGGGATATCCAACAATGATGAATTACCAAGATATGATGACACAAACTCGATCAAATTTGCATCCTGATTTGATAAAGTTTCAAGCGGGTTCTGGTGTATCAAAGTCGTTCGGAAAGACTCCTGATATTCACGACTTTAACAAATTTATTAAGGGAAATAAAATTTCTAGTGAAACAGTTCTTGACAATTGGGGAGTCAAAGGGGCACATTTTACGCTGGACTTAGATGTAAGTTGGCTTAATCCTGACGGGCATGAGAGTTTTATTCAAGAGCAAAAGAATTATGTCGAAGAATTAAAGCAAGAATGTATGCAATTAGGCATCCCTCTCTGGATAACAGATTCAATTAATCGAAAAACCAGCAGAGTAGTTTAAAAAGTAAGTTGCGCTCCCTTTGGGGCGCGCCAAAACTGTGCCACTTAGTAAATCAGATTGAGTGGCCATCACAAAAAATTCCCGGAACTTTTGACGAAATTTTCTCTTTTTGTTTAATAATTAATATTATCTTAAAGGAGAACAGATGAAATTAACCAGAAAAACACTACGCAAGCTGATCTTTGAAGCGGTCAATGAATCTCAAATCAAACCAAGTATTCCTGGCCTAGGCGACGCACAATATGACAAGATGCAAACCCTGGCCCGACATGAAGAGCCCGAATTCCGTACACAAGCTTCGACCCTTGCCTCTTCATTAGGTTACGACGGTGATTTTTCCGCTGACTTGGGCCGCTATGATGCTCCTTCAGCATTTGAAACCGTGATGATTTATACTGATAAGGGTCGGGAAAAAAGAGATGTCGAAATTCCGAGAGACTTGGTCGACGGTTTGTTAGATGCTTTTGATAGGTTAAAAGCAGCAGATAATTTTGACCATGGTGCGCAGACCGCATTCCGCGATGCGGCTCTTCGGATTCATGATCATATTGAAAAGGAAATTCATCCTTATACGGTGTTTGAAGGTGGCTTAGGAGTCCATGGATATCGTGCTGATGAATATGAAACTGCAATGTTTGTTGTAGGTGATTATCTGTGAAATTAGCAAATATTTTAAATCTTTGTATGACAAGTAGAGAATGATGTCGAGGAAGAGACCGGGGAGGTCTTACTCGGCAATCATAGAGTAAAAGTCGCGCCGGTGAGAAATCACCTTTTTTTGCGGGTTCCGAACAACCAATCCGACCAAGTTGCAACAACCCCGTAGTTTTCATTGGGATTTTTCATGTGATGATCCCAATGCCATTTAAACCACTTCTTTGTTATCTTAGGATGTTTGTGCATCCACCCATGTATGAAACTAAAGGCGATCGCGTAGAGATACACACCAGCTAACAGGGGGATCGAAAAAAAGTATAAGGGTGCATGAATTATAAGAAGTGCGATCAGGCCAACAGTTTCGACTGGTGATTCAGTTAAGTCGACAAATCCTTGTTTTTTGGCAAGTCTGTGGTGTCCTTTGAGGTGGTATGACCAAATTGAACCTTTTTTCTTTCCCATTTTATGAAATACATAACGATGAATAAAATATTCTAGTAAGTTTCCGTAGAACAAGCCAAGACAAAAATAAGCAACAATTCCCATAAGCAACACCAAAAAAAAGAACCTAATATTACCTAGGTTCTTAATATGTGTTTAAAAATTATTTTTTAATTATGTTAGTAATCTTGTTCTAGGCCTGTTCAGATAGCGGATCCTGTTTTTGCATTGTCCCATTCTTTTACGAACATGTCTGCCTTACCTCCAACTGATTTAATTTGTTTAATAACGTCACTTTTAGTACTGCCTTCAAAACTTCCACCTCGAGTACCGACAGAACCATTATGCCTAATCGTTAACATCGACATGGCAAAAGGCTCAAACTTTCCATCTTTGTTTTTAATTTGCGGTATTTGCAAATCAATTACACCCGGATATTCGCCTCCTCCTTTTTCTGCTCCCTTGACTGGATCGTAGTTTTTAGGTTCTTTTCCGTAAAATTTGTCTCCAAAGTTAGAGTATGGATCCCCCTGAAACCTTGTTATAGGCGATGCAGTATTTGGTTTGACTTCAATTCCGTATCTTTTATTAAACATTTCTAATAATGTATTTTGAACGTCTTTTCTTCCGTAATACTCGTACCAAGTTTGACCCTTAGGTCTTGTAGGTAACTCATTAGGAGAAACAAATTCTCCTTCTTGTTCTGGTACTGAGGAACCGTCAAGGTTGCTTGCCTCAAATCGATCAAGAATTGCTAAAACAGCTGGGTATTTTCCGCCACCATCGTAAAATGGCGTTCCCTCAACCAACTTAATCGCAATTTTTTTCCATGAACCTGGGCCTTTTGATCCTGTCGCTAGTTTATCAAATAAAGGATCGTTTGCTAAAAGATTAAGATTAAACTGGTTAAACAAACCTATTTCAGGAGGTTTACCACCTTCATTAATCATTTTAAGCATTTTTGAAGTAGCAGATCTTGTTGCTTTTCCCCATTTTCCGTCTACTGTTAGCGATTTACCTCGATAATCTTTGAAATTTAAACCATTTAGTTTTTGTTGTATTTCTGAAACATTAGCATCCGGTTCCTTTTTCTTGCCATCATCTTTTTCTGCTTGTCCATCGCCTTTTTTAGCACCGGTTTTCATTTTTAAAAATTGCAATAAGGCTTTGTACTCAACTAAATTTTTTGTTTCTTCAGAAAAACCATTTAAAAGAACTGCCATAGCTTGATCATTGTCACCAGACCTAATATGTCCTGTTACAACATTAACGTTTGATCTTTCTTCTTGCTCATTGTACATTTTATTTCTTGGTATTTTTAAAACTAAATTTCTAGCCATTCCGTAAATGTTTTCTTTATCTCTGCTCGATAATTTTACATCGGCTTCTTGTAATAAAATTTTTCTAATTATTGATCTAACTTTTTTCTCTGTTATTAACATAATTCCTCTTAGTTTATTTTTTGTTTTATTTTGCCGGGATCACAAAATATTTAGTTTTCCCTTGAAATTTCATTCTAAAAAATACCATGCTAAAACCATCTTGCGTCTTATCTATAATATGATTTTTTACTTTTTCACCAATTGGTTTAGTTTTATTGTCCTTAGTATCTAAATAAACAATATTTTGAATTAAAGCTGATTCACGATCTGCCTTATGTATGGGTTTAATTGTTTCAAGGCTTGATTTAATACCGTTATATAAATATCTACTCTTAATTAGTGGTTTTTTGTGAATATAAATATAGTCATTTACTCTATCTTTCCAATTTCTAAGAACTGGTGCATCTTTAACTCTTGTTAAAATATTATTTACTAGTTCCTGTCTAGATTTTTCAATTCTTTGTTTTGATTCTTCTTTGCCTTCACCTTCACCTTCACCTTCTTCTTGATCATCTTTAAATTTTTCGTATTCATCTAAGATAAACAATAAATATTGATAATGCTTTAAGTCTTCAGGTGCATTTTTAACCGAATTACCCATACCATCAGTTTGTGTAAGTAATCCTACAGCACCGGTAGTTTCTGAATTATTTAAGAATTTTTCTGTATCTATTAATGCGTGAAGAGCTACTTTTTTCCAACTTCCGACTTTTCCAGGTTTTGTCGAAAGTTTTTTAATCATGTCATTATCAATTGAAAGAAAATTGTAAAAGTCTTTGCCAGATTCTGCGGCATCTTCCATGGAAGGTGCACGAAAGCGTTTCTCAGTAGATCTATTTATTTCTTCTACATCTTTCGCAAAATCAATTAAAAATTTAGAAGCCGCTGTTCTAGTTCTTGTACCCCACAAACCATCTTCGCTTAATTCCTTTCCTTGATAATCTGTAAAACCTAAAATATTAAGCTCTTTTTGTATTTCTTTAACAACATATAAGGGTTTCTTTTTTGTTTTTTTCTCGCCGCTTCCACCACCTTTTTTACCAGAATTTGCAACTGATCTGATCCCTTGTTTGAGCCTGCGTATTTTTAATTTTATAATCGGGTCATCCCAAGAATTCCAAATTTCACCATACCCTTCTTTACTAAAAAGACTGTTTGCTTTTTTTAAATCTCCTTCTTCGATGGCAGTTATTAACTCTTTCCATCTTGTTCTGTCTTTTTCCGTTGCTCCAATTTGAGGCAATTTTAATTTTTCTGCTATACCATTTGCAAATTTAAGCATTCTCTCTTTAGAGGTAGGAGGTCCTTTCTCTTCCGCTTCTTTAAGTAATGCTTGCTTTATTAAAAGTCTTATTTTACGCTCTGTTATTTTCATTGTTTCTCCGTAAATCAATACTAACTTTTATAATTATTATTGTTATGGGTAATTTTTATTTATTTTAATGTACGTGTGTTAAAGAAGATTTCATGACATCATTTCTAGAAAAACTAGAATGAGAAAAACCTATTGCATGGCCAACTTCGTGAATAATAAGTTTGTGTGCATACCATGGCTTTCGCTTAATAGTGTTAGTATTAATTTCTACAATTGCACTAATTACCTTTGTATTGCTGTCATCATAAATAGGGTGATATTTAGTCGTATAACCATTATATTGACTAACATTTAGAAACCTTTTTCTTTTTGTGATGATTATGCTTCCGTATTCTGATGAATTATAAGATTCGTTGCATTGCTCACGACTTTCTTGTTTTTTTACTTTATCAATTGCAATTCCTTTTTTTCTCCATTCGTTAACAGCTTTTTCAACTTGCTCAACTGTTACTGGTGAATCATTACAAACAATAATGTCAGGTGTATAAACCCATGTATACGGATTTTTATATTTTTCTACGTTGAGGTCAAGAGCAAAAGCATTTGAAAAAAGTGAAATTAAAGAAAAAAGCATTTTATCTCCTAAATTAAAGTTTAGCTTAATAATTATATTAATATTATAACGCTTTTTACAAAAGCTTGCACGTGCATATGAGTTTTGCTAATTACAAAAAAATAAAAACAAAAATAAAGGGAAAGTCTGGTATTTTTAAGCTTTGGGTAGCTGATACGCCTCAAAAGCAAGTAACAGGTTTGTCAAAGATTAAGAGTATACCCAAAGATCATGGGATGATTTTTGTCTATAATGATGACAAACCTAGAACATTCACAATGAAAAATACTTTTATTCCTCTTGAGATTATTTTTTTAGATAAGTATTTTAATGTTGTTTATCATGAAAAAGCAAAACCTAGACAACGTAATTCAATTGAATGTCCATTTCAGTGTCGTTACGTTGTTGAAATCATAAATTGACGTGGAAAAAATAAAAGTTGGTGACATTGTAAAATTTAAATCTGTTAGAAAAATAACTCTAGAAGACTTGGTCGCTAGAAAAGATTATTCTAAATACATGCTTGTTGTTGAAATTATTAGAAATTATGAAAATTCTAGAAAACCAATGGCTGCATGCAAAGTTTTATGTGCTAACGGAGAAGTCAACTGGGTTTCTATAAATAGTATAGAATTATCAAATTGAATTAAATAATTAAGACTGTAATGATAAAAAAGGTAATGTTTATGAAAATTTCTAGAAGAAAAATAAGAAGATTAATAAGACGTCAAATCAAAGAAGCAGCAAGGATAAAAAGATTAGACGAAGTAAAAGGAATGAACTTAGGTAAAACGGGAAGCGGTGCAAAGACTTTTAAAGTCGATAATTTTGTTGCAAGCCACCTTGATGATTTAGTTAATAACCTTAGTTCTGAAAATCCTAGTAAAGGTTATGTAAATAATGCAGTAAAACAATTTAAAAATTTAGGAAATAAAGATCCAGCAAAGTTTAAATCATTAATGGATGCGCTTTTAAAGGAGCCAATGTTTAGTCAGACGACATCTAGTACTCCTGAAAGTATGAAGGCAACAATCGATGCTCAAAGAAGAAATCTATTAAAAATTTTAAATGCGTCAGCGCCAGAAGGTGTGACCATTCCTGGGAGGAATACCAGGCCAAGTAATACATCACCAAAAAAAGCACCGACTAAGACAACTCCCAACCCCAAAGTAAATCCAGTAGAACCGGCTCCGACAAAAGCACCACCACAACAAAGTCCTCGAGTTAATCCAGTAGAGCCTCCACCAACTAAAGCGCCACCGCAAAATCCTGCTCCGGTTCAACCAACTACTAATTCTTCTAGAATGGTCACCATAACCAAAGAAATGATAGAAGCAGGTAAAAATATTCCTGCTGATGACGTAAAAGCTTTTTTAAAGACGTCAGCAGGTGAAGAATTAGAAGCAGGAATGAGGGCTTTGTTTATTCAAATGGAAAAAGAAACAGGCGAAAAATTAGGTGAAAAAGTATTAATTGAAGCTATTGAAGATACTGCTCGAGGCGCTTTAGTTGGAATGGGTCATGGTGGAATTCAAGGTGAAGGAGCAGTCGTTGCAAAGTCAGTTCTAGCAGGAGCCGGTTATAAATCATTAGCGTTTAGATTTGTTGGTAGTACTTTTATTGGCTTAGGTTTAACAGGGGTAGTCAACTGGCTAATGGGAAGGCCCACAGATCAACTTATTACCAAGACAGATTTAGCATTTGCTGCTGGATTTGGTGTATTGGAGCTTGCTCTACCGGGTGTCGCTGCAGCACTATGGCCTCTTGCGATAGCAGGCGGAGCTATAGCCCTAAGTGAATACTTTGCAGGTGACATGAGTGATCTTTATACAAATGTAATGAAGTCTGCTAAGTCAAACTTAGGTTTAACTTACGGTGCTTATAAAGGTGGATATGATTTTACAGCAGACAAAGATTTTGCAAAAATAGCAGCTGAAAAGGGTTACCCAGATGGTGTTTTATCTCCTAAAGACATTGACCCAAAAAGAAAACAAGCAATTTTAGGGTTAATGTGTCTGTGGTCGGCATACAGAAGAAAGCTTTTACCTCCTGCTGAGATGAAAAAATATGAAGGCTCTAAAATGGATCTGAAGAACCCGATAGGCAAATTAAACATGCTCTTTGTTAATGGAGCTCTAAATTTAAATGACTGGTTTGCGCTTTGGAAAAAAACATACAGGCCTAATGATGATGAAGCAAAAGTTGTAATTTCTAAACCTGGTAGTGAAGAATCAAAAACAGGGGACGGGGAAGGCGATGAAAAAATCACAGATCCTGGTAAAAAAGTTGTAAAGCGGTTTGATTGGGATAAATACGTTGGTAATGATCCTGTAGAAAGTGACAAGCAACAAATTAAAGCTTTGTGGATTCAAAGTGTTGCAGAAAAAGTAGGTAGTAAAAAATCTTTTAATTCTTGGGCTAGATGGTACAAAAACCTCTATACTAAAGGTGAAATTGGAATTGACAACCAAAAACTAGAAGACGGGCAAGTTTTAGGTGGTAGTGGTAAGAATAAGAATTTTAAATCAGGAAGACATCTTTCTCCAGATCAAGTCGAATTTATTATGAGAAAAATTCACAAAGGTCAAAAAATTGATAAAGATTTAGGACCGATTAACGAAAATAAAATAACTATTTCTAATCTTCTATTAAATAAAATTGTTAAAGCTATTTAATTCCTGATGTTTTACATCTTTCTTTATAATTATAATTAATTAATGTTTATAAACAGGGGTTTAAATACATGAGAAAAGTAAAAGTTAAAAAAGGTTCAGTTGAGCAACAACTTTCTTCGCTGATTATTGAATCAAAATTTAAATTACTTGAAGAAGACCTTTTAAATGAAGGTTTTTTTGATGACTTTAAAAAAGATTATGCTGCAGCTGAGGCGAATCGAAAAAGAAGAAAAAATTTGCAAAAAGTTGATAATAGGCAGAAGCAAAAAGAAAGAGAAAGAATTCTACTTTTAAGAAAAGGGCTTCCGATACCTGAAGATTTGACTAAGGAAACATTAAAACAATATTATATTAAAAACAGTTTACCAGTGCCTAGCTATTTAGAAGGCAAAGAAAAAGACGACAATACTAGGACAGCAGAAAACGAAGATAGTCTAATTACTAAATTTTCCAATTTATTAGGACTTCACCCAAACAAAGAAGAACAAGTTAGAAAAAGCATAAAGAATATCGGTGGAGGGGCAAAAGCTACCGGTAATTTCTTAAATAACTTATATAAAAAACTAACAGGCGTTCCTTTTATAGGGACTTCTGGAGAAGTAATTGCTACTGGTGAAGAATTAACAGACGGGCCTGATACTTCTGCAGATTCAGGATCAGGTCAGGTTGATTCCGGTTCAACAAAAAGTCAAAAAACTGATTTAAGCGGGATATCTTCTTATGGAGACGTAGAAGGAGAAATTGCAGGAATTGATGTAAACACTGAGATGTGGTACATTTACATTAGTCATGTTAAAAGACGCGCAAAGAAATTTTTAGGAAAATTATTAACGGGTGACGATGAAAAAGACGTTAGGACTTATATAAAAGGAAAAGTAGAGGATGAACTCTTAAACAGCAGCAAAAACGATGTTGTTGTAGATAAAATCCCAGGAAGAAGAAAATTTAAATGGAGTGAAATAACTAAAAACATTAATTCAGATAAAACAAACGATAAGTCTGATTTTACAAAATACGTATCCGGTCATTATGCTGTGGGTAAAGATTCAGGTTCAGGTATTTATTTAATAGAACCTGTGGGCAAAATTTCAGGATTTTCAAATTACGGAGAACTAAGTGAATAAAAAAACTTCTAGAAGAAGAATAAGAAGAATGTTATTAAAAGAAATTAATAACATTGTCGATAGAGAAAACTACAAAAGAGAGAAATATGTAAATTTTTGTAATTTTGTATTAGAAAATAATCGTCCTTTGCTTGAAAATAAAAAGTATTTAAGCAATCAAGAACTTAATGAAGGCATATTTGATACAATAATGAGTTATGGAGGTAAACTTCTCGGTAATTTACTTCCTGGTTTTATTGGAGATCTTAAGCAAAGAATAGCCACGGGCCTTATGAGTGCTTTAGGATTAAATGCACGTAGTAAGTTTGGAAGATTTGTTGTTAACGTCCTAGAAGAAATAGAATACACTAAAATAATGGAATACTTTTCAGATTGGAAAACAGGTTGTCCTAAACTTATTGAGTACTTACTTAAAGCATTTTCAGATTTTATTCAAGAAACAATTTTAGTAGACGTATTTGGAGCTAAAAATCCAGATGAAACGTCAGGTATTGTAGGTACAGCAAGAGAAACATTTACGACTACCATCAATAATGATTTAATTCCAAAAATTCAACCAATCCTTTCTAAGTTTATTTGCAACATGGATGTTTCTGGTATGATGAGTAAAATAAAAGATGTCGCGACAGGAAAAGTTAGCCCTAAAGACTTATTTAAAGGATCACTTTCTGGAGCTGGAAAAGAAATCACAGACGCTATAAAATCAAAAGGTGAGGGTGATAAAAAAGTCAATAAAGCTGCAGACATGGCTGATCAATTAGGTCTAGTGTGAGAAATTAATGAAAAAAATAAATTTAAATGAAAATGAACTAAGAAAAATAGTCAATAGAGTCTTAAGAAGAAAACTGAATGAAGACAAAGGTATGCCGGATCCAAGTTCAGAACCAGAGACAAAAAAAAATAAAAGCAGTACTTTAGACACTAGTAACATTGAAAATGTTGTTGAAACAGCTGGAATTGATGGTTTAGCAGGTACAACGAATAGAGGGCAAACAATTGGTGAGCCTATCGCAACAGCTGCAGTTGCAGGTACTGTTGCATTTGGAGTTGCTACATGGAGCACCGGTGCTCTAGCAACAGCTGCATCTGCATTAACTCCTATAGGACTACCTTTTGCAGCAGCTGCAGCATTAGGAGCCGGACTTTATTATGTTTTTAACAGAGATGCAACTGTGGGCAGCGAAGCAGTTTTGCAAGCTTTAGACACAACACTATATCAGAGAGTTGCACGTGCATTTAAAGAGATGAAAGAACAATTAAGAAAGTCTGATGATCCAGACGTTAGAGAACTAGCTAGCTCTTTTAGTCCAGATAAAGTTTTAGCAAATGGTATTTTAGGACCAACTGAGCAAAGAAAACTAGTTGATGAGATGTATACAGCAACTCAAGGCGGTTTTACTCTTGGAATAGGAACTGACGAAGATGCTGTTTCTGACATCATTAAAAAATGCAAGTCTTATCTTGGCGTTTCTCAATTATCAGCATTACATGCAAAAAAGAAAGGTGGGGTAATCGACGACGGTAATCTCTTAAAAGTATTTAGAGGCGAATTTAATGATGATGATTTTGATACTTATGTAACGGCCCCTATTGAAGAACTTCCTTATATTTTTATTGGATCTAATTCTTATACAAAAGAAGAATTTTTAGATTGGATTGAAGATACAAAAATAAAACTTGACAAGTTAATTTCAGCTAAAAAAGAAGAAAAAACAGGCGGAGGAGAAGGAGAGGAGTCTATTAAAGATTATATAAAAGAAATTCAAAAACTCTTAAATCAATATTGTTCAGATAAAGATTTAGACTATACGCCTATCAAACCAGATGGTGCATGGGGACCTAGAACAAATAGTCTTTGGTTGAATCCTTATCTTCCTCATGTTTTTGATAATCACCCAGAATTTTCAAAATTAGGACTTAAAATTGGTAACGGTAGATGGAAAAGCATATCGGAACAACTTATAGATAAATATCCGGGTTATACTTCCGGAGAGGTTGGCTGTTATAGGTTTTGTACTGATGCATTGTCAGGAGATACAAGTTTAGGACAGCTAGAAGCTGATCCTGATGACAAACCTATCAAATACTTTGGTGGTAAAAAGAAAAAAGGGGAAGGGGGTTCTAAAGAGAAACAAGATGTAACACCAATACCAGTTCCTCCTTCAAAAACAAAACAAAGAAGATCAGATGGTAGATTAGATTATAGAGACATAATAATTGACGTAGACGTCGTAGGTCACAGAAACAAAAATGCTATTGATTCTTTACCCGGGGCTTCCCCGGGAGATTCAAAAGAATTGGCTTATGACTTTTTAGGTAATTTCACTGCAGGTAAATTAAATTTGAAAAATCAAGAATCTTTTCAAATAAATATTTATTATAAAGGAAAAGACAAAATATCAGTTAAAAACGCAAAAGGAACAAGAATCTTTAAAAATATGGGAATTAGAAGGTTTAAAGAAACTTTTACTAGATATTTTAGCGGTTTAGACAGGGCAGGAATGGAAAAACTAGGAATTGATAAGAAAAATCCTATTACTATCAGTATTAAAATGCCTAAAGGTGTATACACAGCAGCAACTGAAAGGCTTCATGAATCTATGAGAATGAGAAAAAAAGTTAAAAAGATATTAAAAGGTAGCTAAATGAAACTATTTATAAGTAATGACCTAGGATATAATTTTGACAAGTCTAGGCTTTTATCAGAGTTTGTTTTGTTCTGTGCTGAAAAATTGCCTATTGAAAATGATTTTAAGGTATTTGTTGTAAACAATAGAGAACCGCATAGTATTTCAACGACTGCAGTTTATGAATGTGGTAATAATACATGCAAAATTTACGGTAAAAATAGAGCCTTAGTCGACGTAATGAGATCAATCGCTCATGAAATGACACACATGATGCAAGATGAGATGGGACTTCTGGTTGGTCATATACAAGATGCAGGAGGTTTCCATGAAGATCAGGCTAACTCAAAAGCAGGTGAGCTTATTAAGTTGTTTGCAAAGTCTAAAGAAGACAGAAAAGCTATTTATGAAAGCAAGCGTGCATTAAGAAAAAAGAAAGTTATAGAAAATATGTTTAATCTTATGTACGAATCAGGAAAATTAGATAAACCTAGGTTGAAATCAGACGCTGGGTTTGGAGCGGGCAGTGGAAGTTCTAGTACGGAAAAAGTTATTATTGGAAAAGAAGATTTTGAATCAGGAAAAGTATCTATAAACAAAGGTATTAAATGGGGCCCAGGAGATGGTGGAACTAAAAGATCGTTGGCGTTTAGAGCTTTGTCTTATTTCTTACCAAATGGTACAGTTCTTACGAGCTGTTATAGAAGTCAAGCAGATCAAGAGAGGATTATTAAAAATTATGCGATTAAAAAAGGTTACAAAGGTGATCAAAGTAATTTTGATAAAATGCATGCGTTTACAAAGAAAAAAGGCTTGATTATTGCAAGAAAAGTAGGTAGAGGCCATGGGGGCGTCGGTGAAACCGGCGCTTTTGATTTGAGTGGTGTCCCTTTAGACCAAATTTGGAAAGGCGTCGAAAATGCTAACAAAGAGCTCGCGGGTAAAATGAAATTTGCTAAACTTAACATGGGAAAAGGAAAGCAATCAATAATAGAAAGAAAAAACAATGCTGTTCACGTTCATTTTAATTTATCAGATGTTAAGTTAACTGACTCTGACATTAAATCATTAAAAAGTAAATAAATTCAAAGATTAACTAGTTTCTTCTTAGTAATCTTTCTATATAATACTGCCTAGGTCCTGCTGATATTTCCGGAAAAATGCCTAGCGTTATCGATATTAAACTAATTAATTCTCCATCTTTGTTGAAAACTCCTGATCCGGAAGAACCGGGTGCTGCAGGTATAGAAAAATAACAAAAATCTGACGGGTATATATTTCTTGAATCACAACCGGCAAAAGCGCCATGGAAATGAAATCTAGTTGTATTTGAATGTATTGATTGTGGTGAACTAATAGTATATAATGTTTCACCTAACTTTGGTTTTTTTCTTGCTAATTTTATTTCTTTTGCCTTGTATGCGAATTCTGATTCTATTTCAAGTAAGCATATATCATTTTCTACATCATAATCGATAATTGAAGCGACATATTTTTTCCCGTAAAAACTAGCGATTAAATTAAAATGTGGGTAATCGTATTCACCATTCTTTTTTTGATAAATTAAACTAATTGCTTCTTCAGTCACTTCTCCACAAACATGATATGCAGTTAATATTTTTAATTTATCTTCTTTATAATTTATGGCTATAGCAGATCCGGTTGAATATGTGGTAAATTCGCATAATGCATCTGACATGTTTTTATCACAAAAAAGACCAGTTGATTTATTTACATAAACTAATTTTTCTAAAAATACAAAATTTTGATTAGGCATGAAATTATCATCATAATTTTTGAATATTTTTTCCATTTTGCGTACATGTACAAGGTGTGGCTGTTTTTTGCTCAAGCTCGTGCAAGCACTAAAAAAAAGTAGTATAATATAAATAAACAAAACAACCCCCAAAAAAATACGATAAATCATTTTTCACCCCTAAATTTACCTATCTCGTCAGGAGCTTTTATGACACAACAAATTCAATTAGGTTATGCATGTATTAATATGGAATTATCAACTCAAAAGCCTCGAATAACAACAAATCGAGGCATGATTAAAAGAACATTTCTTAAAAAAGGCATAGAATATGCTTCTGAGTTGGCTCTATTAAACGTAAGTGATCTCTTGCCTATCTTCCAATGGAATATAAAGAATAAAATTAAAGTATTCAGAATGTCATCCTGCCTATTCCCGTGGGCATCTGAATACGAACTAAAAGATTTGCCTGATTATGACAAAATTCAAGAAAAGCTATCAGAGGCAGGTAAGTATGCTTTAAAGCATGGGCTTCGACTTTCTTTTCACCCTGGCCCTTTTAATATACTTTCTTCACCCACAGAAAAAGTTGTCCTAAATACAATCAATGATCTTTCAACTCATGGTGAAATTATGGACCTGATGCACCAACCTCGAGATCACAGGGCTAAAATTAATGTCCATGCAGGTGGTGCGTATAAAAATCATGAAAAAGCTCTGGAAAGAATGTGTGTTAATTTTAAAAGACTACCTGAAAATGTGCAATGTCGACTGACCTTGGAAAACGATGATCGTGCTAATCTATTTTCAGTTCGACATATTTATGAAAACGTTTCTAAGAAAATTGGTGTTCCAATTGTATTTGACTATCATCATCATAAATTCTGCACTGGTGATTTAACAGAGCAGGAGGCCCTCGAGATGGCGGCATCGACATGGGGTGACACTGTTCCAACCTGTCATTATTCCGAGTCTGCAGCGTGGAAAGAGCAAAAAGAGGCAAAACAAGGAAAGCTTGTAAAGCCAAATGCACATTCTGATTATGTGTATGAAAAGATAAATAATTATGGTATGCGCCTAGACATTGTGATTGAAGCAAAAGCCAAAGAATTGGCAATTGCAAAATATAGAAAAGATCATTGCGCGGCATAAAAAAATGTATCATTAATCACTCTTTTTTGTTTGTTGATTAATGATACACCATTTATTTTAGATTTACATTTATTAATTGTGGATAGGATCATCCGGATCGTAAAACCTACCACCTGGTTGATATTCAGGCATATTTCTTCTTAATTCCGGATCATCTGATGGTACGAATCTTCCAAATTTTTGTTTGGCACCTGTTGGGTCTAATTCTCTCATTCTTTGAGCTAGAGCTTCTCTTCTTCCTCCGCCTGAATATAGGTGACCCAACCCTAATAAACCGGCCAATGCACCTCTTACCATTTTTAGATCCCCTTGTTCTTGACGCATAAATTCTGTTTCTTCAGGAGATGTTTCATGACCTAATGATGCTTGATATGCATCAACATCTCCTGATACAAATGCCTCGTAAGAGCCTTGTCTATGTGTACTGTGTTTCACGGCTTGCTGGGTCGCATTATGAACAATTTTTAAAAGAAATTCTCCCTTTTCATAATCAGGATGCTTAATGCTAATCCTGTTTCCGTGCTTAGTAGACATTTCTTGAATAAAATTCATTGTATGCATTACTAATTCTCTGTTTGAATATTTATGAGGTAAACCAACAGACTTCTGAGATTCAGTTATAGTTTTTATTTCTTTTAAGATCATTTTTCTTAATGTTTTTCTATTTAGTTTCATTTTTTCTTTCCACCTTTTGCTTTTTTAACAACAGCCCATGATTTTGAAGGGTTAGCAGAATTAACACGAGCATGGGCCCATTGATGCGCGGTCATTCCTTTTCGAGATCCTGAACTATAATAAGCTGCTAGACCTTTACGATATTCAGCATACACTGAGGAAGGTGTTAGGCCTCTTCTTTTTGCTTTTTTCTTTAAAGTTTCTTTGGTGGCAGCACTTAATCCACCAGCTGAAGATTTCTTTTTCTTTTTAGAAGACTTTCTTTTTTTACGTCTTTTCTTTTCATCAAGTAATTTTACAAATTCGTCTAATTCTCTTTTCTTTGTTTCTGATAAATACATGCCTGTATCGAACCTCGGTTTATTTTTATATCCTTTTTTCTTTCTTTCAGCAGCTTCAGAATCATCTCGAGCCTTATAGTCTGATTTTGTTAATTTTTTTCCTTTTCTAATTTTATCTGACAGTCTTGCCATGGTATCTCCTCTTCGGGTACCAGCACGTGCTTTATATTTTTTTCTTTGGTAGGTATTTGGTTTTGGTTTTTTTGATTTTCTTTCATCTAAATCTTCAACAAACTCATCTAATTTTTTATCTGCTGCTATTTTTTTTAAAACTTTATTAGGTAAAAAATCCATTTTGGTAACTTTTGGGTTTTTGTCTGCTCCTTTAATTACACTTCTCATACCAGGAGATAATTTCTTTTTTTTAGATCTTTTTTTCTTTTTACGCCTACCTTCAGAGACATTATCCAAAGGTGTACTTTCAAATTTCTCTACTCTCTCTTGCGCTTCTTCGGTAGTTTCAAGATTAACATCAAATTCTTCACCATTAAATTTAAAAGTTTCTTGATTATTCAATCGCGCTTTGGCTTCTGCATAATCTTTTTTACTTATTTCTTGTAAATTTTGTAAACTGCTTATTAATCTATATCTGATGGAGTTTAACATACTGTTCATTATTTAACCTTATTTAACTTTATTACTAATTATACTATAATTAATATATAAATAATTATTTTAAAAACAAGAGATTATATGTCTATATTTAAAAAACATAATACCAATGCAGATCGATCTGCTTCTGATAGAAGAAGACATAAAGAAAAGATAGAAAAAGCAATCAAAGAAGGAATTCATGATATTGTTGCCGAAGAGAGTATTATCGGTCAGTCTGGTAAAAAGAAAATAAAAATACCTGTCAGAGGCATCAAAGAATATCAATTTGTTTTTGGTAAAAATCAAGGTAGTAAAGGGGTTGGGTCAGCTCAAGGCCAAGATATCAAAAAAGGCCAAAAAATAAAAGAAGGAAAAAAGAAACAAGGTCAAGGACAAGGTAATAAATCAGGAAATGAAAAAGGTGAAGAATTTTATGAGGTAGAATTAACTTTAGATGAGTTAGCAAAATATCTTTTTGATGATTTAAACTTACCTGACTTAGAAAAAAAGTCTGATGCATCAGTATTGGCAGAAAAGATTAAAAGAAAAGGATATCGTCCTAAAGGTATTAGGGCAAGATTATCAAAAAAAGAAACTTTAAAAAATAAAATTAGAAGACAAAAACAAGCAGTTAAAAATAAAACATGGGATCCTGAAACCGGTGAAAGATTTACTTTTCATGAAGATGATTTGAAATATAAACATATTGAAATTAAACACAAACCAATTACAAATGCAGTAATATTTTTTATCATGGACGTTTCCGGATCAATGGGTAAGCAAAAGAAATTTTTAGCCAGATCATTTTTCTTCTTATTGTATCAGTTTATTAGATACCGTTATGAAAAAATAGACATTGTATTTATTGCACACACAACTGAAGCGAAAGAAGTAAATGAAGATGACTTTTTTCAAAGAGGATCCTCAGGTGGTACATTTATAAGTACAGGCTTAGAAAAATCTTTAGATATAATAAATGAAAGATATAATCCTAGTTCTTGGAATCTATACGCTTTTCATGGTTCTGATGGAGAAAACTGGATCGAAGATAATAAAAAAGCAAAAAATGCTATGCAAAAGTTAATAGACATATGTCAATTGGCAGGTTATATACAAATAGTTCCTGACGGTGACAAGGTTTACGGAAAAGAAATGGCAGAAGTTTTTAAACCTCTCATAACTGATAATTTTAAAGTGCTCAAATTAGGAAAAAAAGAAGACGTATGGCCTCAATTTTCAAAACTTTTTGGAGGAAAATATGACCTCAAATAACAATTATTCAATTGATGATTTAAAAAAATGGGATGACAAAATATGTAAAATAGCTAAATCTTTTGGTCTAGACTGGTATCCTATTAACTATGAAATATGTGATTATTATGAAATGATTGGTCACATGGCGTATCATGGTATGCCTAGTCATTACAATCACTGGAGTTATGGTAAATCATTTGAAAGAACACATTTTTTCTATAATTCCGGACAACAAGGTTTACCGTATGAGTTAATTATCAATTCAGACCCATCTATTGCTTATTTAATGTTGCAAAATGAATTTTATTTGCAAGTTCTTATTATGGCCCATTGTGTAGGCCATTCAGATTTTTTTAAAAACAATAGGTGCTTTAAAGAAACAGATGCTAAAAACATTGTTTCTAAAATGAGAAATGCAAAAAAAAGAATTCAAGGTTATATTGAAAACCCGTTAATAGGGCAAGATAGAGTTGAAAATTTTCTTGATGATTTACATGCCATTCGTTTTCAAACGCAAAGGTATAACATACCCAGAAAAACAAAATCAGAAATATTACAGTCTGAAATACAGAGATATAACAAGTTAAAAGATCAAGGTATAGAATTAGACTATTCTAAACTAGAGGGAACACTACTTAAGCCTGACCATGATATTCTTTCATTCTTATTAGAATACAAATCTAACTGGAAAACTTGGCAAATGGATTTAATTGAAATAGTTAGAGACGAAAGTTGGTATTTCATGCCTCAGATAAAAACAAAAATTCTTAATGAAGGGTGGGCATCATTTTGGCACTATAAAATACTTCACGAATTAAACTTAAGTGAAGATTACCATGTTCCTTTTATGAAAATGCACAATGCAGTAGTCAGACCTCACATTGGAGGCGTTAACCCATATCATTTAGGATTTTATATTTTTCAAAAGCTTGAAAGAGAATACGGTTTGGAAAAATGTTTTGAAGTTAGGGCAACTCATGATGATGTAGCAGCTATTCGATTATTTTTAGATGAAGAGGACTTTAGAGAATTAAATTTCTTTTCTCATCAAAAACAAAAAAATGGAGACGTATTAATATCAGAAGTAGCTGACCATGATGACTGGAAGGTGGTTAGAAGTGACTTGATTAAAAATACTGGTATAAATACCATACCTCAAATTTACGTTGACAGGATTGAAAAACAGGGTGGCTTGGTTCTTAAGCATGAGCACGATGGAAGAGACTTAGAAATACAATATGCAGATCATGTAGTCAAACACATTAAAAATCTTTGGGGTGAAGAAGTTAAACTTTATACTATACTTGAAGATGAAATATGGGAAGTTTAAAAAAAAATTAAACATAAAGAGTACTTATTGTATATAATTAATCAAGAGATAAACAAAGAGGAAAAATGAGTAAAAAATTCTTAGACTTAATCCAGAAACAAAGAAATAAAAAGAAAAAGGAAAAGTTTGAAGGTACTTTTATAGAATACCTTGAAATGATAAAAGAAAATCCAGAAAATATTAAATTGGCCCACAAAAGGCTTTATGAATCAATATGTAATTTTGGTGTTGACACTGTAGATGTAGATTCTGATTCATATCGAGACATATTTAACGGCGATAAAATCAGAACTTATGATTATTTTAAGAAAGAATTCTTCGGAATGGAATCAGTCATTAACAAACTAATGCGTTTTTTAAAATCAGCTGCTCATAAAGGTGAAGAAAGCAGACAGGTTTTACTTTTGATGGGCCCTGTAGGCGCAGGTAAATCTGCACTAATCGACGGTGTTAAAAAAGCTTTAGAGGTAGCTGAGGATTATTACTATCTTGATGGCTGCCCAATAAGAGAAGAACCTCTTCACTTGTTACCTAGGAGCCTAAGAGGAGACTTTGAAGAAATTTTAGGAGTTCATATTGAAGGAGATTTATGTCCTGTGTGTCGTCATAGATTAATGAACGAATACGATGGTAAGTATGAAAACTTCAAAGTAAAGCAAACTAGTTTTTCCCAACGTGGTAGAAGGGGCATCGCAGTGGTACCACCTATGGATGCAAATTCTCAGGATGTTAGTGTTCTCATTGGAACAGAAGATATATCTAAGTTAGATCTTTACCCTGAAGATGATCCTCGTGTTTTATCTCTAAACGGCGCTTTTAATGTCGGTAACCGAGGTATTGTAGAATTTGTAGAAGTTTTCAAAAACGAGATTGAATTCTTGCACACGATGCTCACTGCCACCCAGGAAAAACGTGTACCATCTCCTGGTAAAAATGACATGATTTATTTTGATGGAGTAATTCTTTCTCATTGTAATGAATCAGAGTGGAACAGATTTAAATCAGAACATACAAACGAAGCTATTTTAGATCGCGTACTTAAAATTGAAGTTCCTTATGTTTTAGAATTAGATCAAGAAATGAAAATTTATCAAAAAATGATTAAGCGTTCTGATTTTAGAAATGCACATATTGCACCTCATACTCTCGCAATTGCATCAATGTTTTCAGTTATGAGTCGACTCAAACCAACAAATAAGTGTGACCTGTTAACTAAAATGAAAATTTACAATGGTGAAGCAATCATAGAAAAAGGCAGAGTTAAAAAGGTAGACATTAAAGATCTTAAAGATGAAGCAAAGCACGAAGGAATGGAAGGAATTTCAACACGTTTCGTAATGAAAGCATTGGATGCAGCTCTTTCAGATTCTGACAAAGATATGATTACACCGATTAACGTAATTGATTCAATGATCAAGCAAGTTAAAGAACAAATTATTGATGAAGATACTAAAACACGATATCTTGAAATTCTACAAAAAACAATTAGAGAAGAATATCTTTCAATTCTCGAAACAGAAATAGCAAAGGCGTTTATCACAGCATACGAAGAACAAGCACAATCGCTATTTGACTCTTACCTTGACAATGCAGAAGGATACACAACTAAAACTAAATTTAAAGATAAGATTACAAGAGAAGAACGTGCACCTGATGAAAAGTTTATGAGGGCAATTGAAGAACAAATCGGCGTTGTAGGTTCAGCTCGAGATGGATTTAGATCTGACGTAACTGCATATATGTTTTCAAAATTAAGAAAGAAAGAAACTGTAGATTATAAATCTTATGGTCCTTTAAAAGAAGCAATTGAAAATTATTTAATAATGTCAGTCAAAGATATATCAAGAATTGTTACTAAATCTAAATCTAGAGATGATGATCAAAAAAAGAAATACAATGAAATGGTAAAAACTTTAATTGATGATTATGATTATAATGAATATTCTGCTGAGGAAATTATAACTTATGCGTCAAACAATCTCTGGCGAGACTCCTAAAAAAACAAAAGTTTTAAATAGGAAAACTATTGATATGTTTATCGAAAATGAAAAAAATATATTCGATAAAATGACTGGTAATTGTATTTATGAAACCGGAGAAATTATCAATAGTAAAGTCTTGAGTTACTTAAATACTAGACCTTTTAATTCTGATCACCAAGTAATTAAAAACATTTTATTATCTGAACATTTTCGCTTAGAAAAAATTTATCCTTTCCTAGGCGACTTTTTAATTAATGATTTTTTTAGTACTAAAAGTAGTATAAATAAAAAAAATATAAAAGCTTTTAAAATTAATAAGTTTCACAATAAAAACTTTATAAAAGAACTAAAATATGATTTAAATAAATCAATTTGTAATTATTTTATAAATCATTGCTCGTTAGAGTATTTAGTAAATGTTAAGTTTTCAAAAGGTAAAGAAATTATTTTTGAAAAATCAAAAGAAAATGTATTTGGTTTAGAGTTTGATTATGATTTTTATAAAAGCAAAGCTTCATACCAGTTATTTGACTACAAGGTTGTTATAATTGACGGGGTAATACAACACGTTAGTGAAATTCATCATCTTTTATATGATTCTTCTGAAAATAATTCAAGATATGCTATTTTTTGCTATGGAATGTCTGAAGAAGTAAAGCAAACTATAATTGAAAATAATAAAAGAAAAATAACTCAAGTTTTTCCAATTTGTCTAAATTTTGATGAAAAGTCTTTAAACGTTTTAAATGACATAGCCGTTCTTCACGGGATAGATATAATTTCTTCAAATAAAGGTCAAACAATTTCAACTGAAATTAGAAAATTAAAACCTATAGGTAAAAAACTTAAGATAGAAAATCGATCTTTTATTATAGTACCTGTTGCTAAAAAAGAAAATATTGATGCTCATAAAACTTTTTTAAACAATAAAATTCAAGAAACTTTTTCAATTGAATTAAAAGATATTCTAAGGGAAAGATATAAAAGACTTTTTGGTAAAAAGTTAACTTTAATTTTACCAGATTACCTTAAAAAAGATTTACTCTTTACAAGAGAATTAGATTATCTATTGAGGTATTTTTCCAATCATGACAAATTTTTTGTGACAAAAAAAATTAATGACAAACAAAGAAAGGTTTATTTTCCTTTGCAATTTTTAAGACTAGTTAAAAGTAAAAAACTTTCATTAGATCATACCTTTTTAAATTTAGAAAAAGTTGTAATTCATTCAAACTTAAGAGTTAAAAATGAGAAAAACTGAAAAATCTTTAAAACTTTCTGAGTTTTTATCTTACATTAAAAAGCAAGTTAAGATTGATTTATTAAAATCTAATGCTAAAGATTTAATAAATTTAGAAAGCGATCAACTTGAAAAAGTTTCTAAAATTGTGTCCGATAGTATTGAACTTAGTTTTATTGAAGGATCTTTAATAATCAAGGAAATTAAATAAATGCCGGGTATTAAGCATCTAGTAGAATGTCATTGTTATTTAGCAATTTACAAAAAAAGTTCTAAAATAATTAATCATAAATTTCCAGTATACTCAAAATTAGATGATGATGGAAAAATAATAGCCAAGAATGTAAAGTGCAATAATTGTGAAGCACTTCATCGAGTATACGATGTATGTAAATCAGAATTCAAGGCAGGTAAAGATCAATCCTTGGTTACGTTAACTATTGATGATCTTATGGCTATGATGCCTCAAAATATTTCTAATTTTTTAGTTTCAAATAATGTTGATATATCTACTTGGGAACATGTAAAAGACATTATTGATGAAAAAAGATGGGGTGAACCGGTTATTATTAAAAGAGACATTATTGATGAAAAACAACAAATAAAGTACATAGAATTGGATTCTAAATTAACAATTAAAATTAATTTAGAAACATTAGAAGATACTTTCATTCTTAGGTAAAAAAATGACAATAGAATTAGAAAAAACTGCAAAAAGAAAACAAGAATCTAGAAAAATAGTAAAAGAAATAATAGATTTTGGTGTTAAAGAAGATCAAAAGTATGACATAATTTTTAATTTATCTTTAACGCTTGAAAACAATGCAGCGCTAAAAGAGATAACTTCAGTATTAAAAAAATATATGATAACTATTAACACTGAATCAGAAGAAGATAATATTAAAAACAGGCTAATAATTGAATAGGAGAAATTTCATGAATGATAAATTAGTTGAACAATACGAAGAACTTAAAGTTTTGATCGAGTCTTTACAAGTAGACTTAGTTAAAAATGCGAGCGGTAACAAATCTGCAGGTGTTCGAACAAGAAAGGCATTAAGAAGTGTTAAGAAAATTGCATCTGAATTAGTTAAGTCAAGTTTGACTGCTGATAAAGCTCAATAATTTAATTCATCGTTTTGTTTTTTAAATCAGAGACTTGTTCTCTGATTTTTTTTATTGCATATTTTTCTATTTGACAGATTCTCATTCTAGTGACAGAAAATAAATTTCCTATTTCTTCCAAAGTTAAAGATTTTTCTTTCTTTACAATATTTAAAGTGCAATTATTATTATTTGCTGATTCTATCCAATATCTACACTTTTTTCTTTCACAAGATGATTTATTTTTGTTATGGTAATTAAAACACTTCATAATTATTATTGTCTCCTCTGAGATTATTGATAATAATACAGTGCAGATTTAATTTTAACAAAGGTAAATCACTTTATGACTAAAAACGCAAGAAAAATATTTATTATAGACACTTCAGTTTTACTTTATGATAAATGTGCAATTCATTCATTTGGAAAAAATGACACTATAATACCTTTAGTAGTATTAGAAGAACTAGACAGATTTAAAGATAAAAAAGGTATTGTAGGAGAAAATGCAAGATACGTTAATCGATACTTAGACGACCTAAGAAAAAACGGAAATTTACATAACGGTATCAAAATAGAAAGCGGACAAAAAATAAAAGTTGCAATTTCCGGTTATAAAAAAGTACCCGTAGGTTTAGATCCAAATCAAGTGGACAATCAAATCATCTCTTTGGCACTAACAGTTTCTAATTCTATTAAAAACAGTGTTGTTTTAATCACAAAAGACATTAACTTCAGAGTCAAATGTGATTCTTTGGGTATTAAAGCAGAAGATTATCACAAAGATAAAATTGTTTCAAATGAAAACGAATTTTATAGAGGATATTCAGAAATAGAAGTTGAAAATTCTGAAATAATAGATACGCTATATAATCAAGGAGAAGCAAGAGACATTGTTGATTTAGTGGAAGAAAGACTAGGAAGAAAGCCATACGAAAATGAATTTTTATCAATTAAGTTTGGAAAACAAACTTATCTTGGATGTTATTATGATAATTCCATAAACAAAGTACATCAATCACAAGATTTACCAGGGCTTAGCTTGATTGGAATTAAAGACAAAAATAGAGAGCAGCTATTTGCACTAAACTTATTGTTTGACGAAGACGTACCTTTAGTCTCTATAACAGGTTTGGCAGGTTCAGGGAAAACATTTTTAACATTAATGGCAGGCCTTGCTGGAATCAATGAAGGAAAGTACAAAAGAATTGTAATTACAAGAAACGTTCAACCTGTTGGAAGAGACATTGGATTTTTACCCGGTGACATGAACGATAAAATGCTACCGTGGATATCCCCAATAATGGACAATTTTCGTCAAGGTTTAAAAGATAAAGATTTAACTTATTTTAAATCAATGAAAGATAAGGGTCAAATAGAGATAGCACCTCTCGCGTTTATGAGAGGGCGAACTTTTGCTGATACATTTTTTATTATTGATGAAGCACAAAATGCAACGATACATGAGTTAAAAACAGTTATAACTAGAATTGGAGAAAACTCAAAAATAGTTTTGCTAGGAGATGTTGATCAAATTGACACTCCTTATATAGACTCTTTATCTAATGGACTAACAGTGGTAGCAGAAAAATTTAAGAATGAAAATATTGCAGGACATATTCAGTTAAAAAAGGGTGAAAGATCATATTTATCTGCTGTAGCAGCAAAAATTCTTTGAGTAAATTATGGCAAAAACTTATACTTTCACAAAAAAAGATTCAAATAGACTTAGAAAAGTTTATCGTTATATCAGAAAAAAACCTAAATTTATCTTTACATGCAAAGATAATTTTAAATTGATTGTAGGTAGCGTAACTTTTACAAATACTTCCGGACCAGTTACCTATACTTTTCCTGCAACTGTAAGCTATTCAAACATACCTATTGTAACAGCAATTTCATATGATTCTGAAAATAATAGCTCTGCTGACGTCAATATATTTATAACTTCCTTGACAACAACAGCAGTGCAATTCGAATCAAGTGCGCCTTTTACTGGAAAGGTACATTTTCACATTTATTCACAGGACTAAAATGTCTAATTACCCAAGTATAAAAATTAATACATGTAGTGAAAATGTAGTAAATGCAGAATATGTTGACATTGACTATTCAACATCACAACTTTTTAATATACCTACAATTACCGTTACATTAGAAAATAATGTTAACACTTTTTTAACAAATGTAACTTTGACTACTGCTAGAATAAATTTTTCTGCAAAGTATACAGGAAAAGTAAATTATTCAGTCATTTCAATTAAATAAAGGAAAAACAAATGTCAAAAGATTTTAGAGCATCGCAAGTAGAAACATCAAAATTAATTGCTTCTGGTGGTATAGCAGGAACATCTTTAGGGATTGCAATTTATAGCGGTTCAATTGCATCAAATCGTGAAGGTGCTGTTTCTGATTCTACAATTTTCAATAATGTAGGTTCTGACGTATTTTTATTTGTCTCAGGATCAACATCAAATTCTGATTTTAATAGAAGTCAAGTTTCTTTATTTGGCGGTGATGTTGTTATTTCCGGAACTTTATACGCTGAAAGACAAGTTATTGAAGTCGATTCAGTTGCAGATGGTGACTTTTTTGTAACTGGTAACATGTATGTCAAACCTGATTCTGATTCAACAAAGTCAGTTGCTTTTAGCAAAGCAAACGGTAATGACATTTTTGTTGTTGACGCAACTAATTCTAGAGTAGGTGTAGGAGTATCAGACCCTGATTCAACTGTTGAGATATTTTCAACTTCAACACAACTTAAATTGTCGAATAATGCAGACGATTTCGCGACTTTTTCTGTAGGTACAAATGGTGACTTAACAATTGGAACAACAGATGCAGCAGGAAATGATGATGCTGACTTAACATTAAACGCTGACGGTAAAGTTGTTATTGAAGCAAAAACAGGAGACGAAGCTGTTTTTAATGAAGGCGGATTAGATGTAGATTTCAGAGTTGAGTCTATTGACGAAACACACATGATATTTGTTGAAGGTTCAACTAATAGAGTTAGTATAGGTGATTCTGTAGATTCACCTGCAGCTACACTAGAAGTAACAAACAACGCAAATGCAGGTGCATACAATGTCCCACTAGTCCAGTTAAACTCAAATGATTTGGATCAAGTTGCATTAGACATTAATTTGGCCAATGGTCATAATGCAAATGCAGTTGAAATTTCTGGTGAATATACAGGTAAAGCAATTTTTGTTGATTATCATACGACAGTTCAGTCAACTTTTAATCAGAGAGCTTTGCACATTGATTTTGACAAATCAGGTGTAGTAGCAGCTAGTAATACTTTGGATTGCGTCGGTGCATTAATAGAAATGGACGATTCAGCAACGAATAATGCTAGTTCAACTGTTCGAATGACAGGATTAGAAATTGACGTAGATTCTGCAAACTCGCAAGGAACGACTCAAAATGTTGGAATTGATTTAAATGTAATTAATGCGGATACAAACGAAGGTATTAGGATTAAAGCAGCAGACGGGACAGGATCTGACATTAAAATGATGTCTACTGCCAACAACAATGATTTTGCAACAATAGCAGTTGGAGCAAATGGAGAGACTACCATTACAACTGTTGATGATGATGCTGATAGTGCACACTTAAATTTAGTTGTCGATGGTGTTTTTAATGTACAAGTAGGTGGAACAACAAACTTTATAATCGATTCAACAAGTACAGTAATAAACAGCTCCAGGAGGAATAAAGACACATTCATTAACGGAGATACAAATTATGGAACTTTCTTTTTAGATGCGTCAGATGAAAGTGTAATTATTGGTCATGAAGATTTTGATTCAACTCCAACTGCTTCTGAAGTACCAGGATACGGCGCCGATGTCAAAATTATGCTATCAGGAACCGTTGGTACAAGAGGTAGCTCAACAAGAGGCGTTGTTTTAATGCCAGGAGATTTGGTTGTTAGTGGTACAACGCATCATGAAAACAATGTTCAAATAACAGGATCTTTACAAGTTGACGGAGATATCTCACTACAACCATTGCATTATTTAAGATTCAACAATCCTGGAGATGATGATATTTCTATTAGGTCATTAGGCAATGATGATTTATGGATTGATGGAGATGATTCTGTAAGTTTGGTGGCTGATGAAAATGTTGACATGTACATCGGAAGTCTTTCAAACACTTTCAATAGTGCGAACGGTTATCAAAGTTTAAATACGGGCAGAGGACAATTTGATTTTTCTGTAATGACAGATAACTACATGACGCTTTTGGTTTCTGGAGGAGATGATTCTGTTATAATTGGATCTGATGAAATAAATTATGCTGCATTGGGAAGAAATATTCCTGGTTATGGTAATGATGTTAAAATAATGCTTTCAGGCTCAATAGGGACAAAAGACTCTTCAACAAGAGGGGTTGTCCTAGTTCCAGGTGATATGGTTGTAAGTGGATCTTTGTATGATGCTAGCGGAAATATAATTGATGCAACACCAACAGTGACAGGTACATTTCATGTACCAACACCTACTACAATGGTTACAACTTCTTCTGTTTCTTTTTCTGGAGAAGAAGGATTCAATTATGATCCATCAAACGTAGGCACTGATACACACTTCTTTGTTTCTGGTACAATCGGAAGTAAAGATACGGCAGTGGTTGGCACTTCTGTTTTTGGTGGCGATGTTGTAATTAGCGGATCTTCTTACCTGCTTGAAGATGCTTACATGGGTCAAAATAAAAAACTTCTTTTTAGTGACTTAACAAATGCACAATACATTACTGGTTCCGGAACTGATGGAGGAATTTTAATTGATGCCGGCGCAGATCTTACAATTAAAAATTCAGGCGGAACATACTTTTATGTAGATCCACCAGGTCCGGACCCGATTACACTAACAAATCAATTTACTAATGAATCAAGTACTTTTAATGAAAATAATTTAAATATTGATTTTAAGGTTAATACACAAAACCTAAATAACGCAATTTTTGTTGATGCATCAACAGATCAAGTCTTAATATTGTCTGGAGGCGCAGGATCAAGTTTAAACCCGCAAGATTTTACAGATACTAACTTTTTTGTTTCTGGATCGATTGGCTCGCGAGGAACATCAACAAAAGGAACAACAGTTTTTGGTGGTGATGTTGTAATATCTGGTACTTTGCATGGCGGAAGCCCATTAAAAATAGCAGGTGGGATGGAAATTACCGGTTCTTTAACAATGGAGGAAGGAAGTAAAATAGTTTTCCCATCAGGTGCAGGATTGACCGGTTCTTTGCAAGAGGTTAGTGAAGGAATACCTTATTTATTAGCTGGATCAAATATAAGTATAACAACATCATCGAATGGTCAAGTCACAATTACATCAACAGGTGTCGCAGCTGGTGCTGGAGGATCCAACACGCAGGTTATTTTTAATAGTGGAGGAGCACAAGCTGGAGACTCAAACTTTACATTTAATAGTTCAACTGATACATTGACAGTAACTAATATCTCTGGTTCATTAACACAATTATCAGATGGTACACCATACATCATACCTGGTACAAATGTATCAACGTCAACCGGGTCAAATGGTGCGATCACAATATCATCAACAGACACCAATACAACATACACAGCAGGTGATGGCCTAGATTTAGCAGGTACAGAGTTTTCTTTAGATATAAATGGTTTGTCTGTGGACTCAAATGCTGGTAATTTATTAGATTCTATAGCAATTGCAGATAATAGTGATTCTAATAATGTTAAAAAAATAACTTTAACCCAACTCCAAACCTTAATAGATACTGATACAACTTATTCTACAGCAACTTCATCTGCATTAGGTTTAATAAAAATTGAAGACAATACAGAACAGACAGTGGCTGCCAATGCAGTTTCTTCAACAGCAAGTAGAACATACGGAATTCAGTTAAATAGTTCTGATCAAGCAGTCGTTAATGTACCATGGACTGACACCAATACAACATACACAGCAGGTGATGGCCTAGATTTAGCAGGTACAGAGTTTTCTTTAGACCTTAAGGCTTCTGGAGGCCTTCAAATCGATGCAACAGAATTAGAAATTAATGACAGTATAGTTGCAACAATCAGTGGTTCAACTTTCACCGGAGATGTTAAGTTAGGTAATTTAACTTTGGACAACGGAGGAAACGAAATAGACGTAAGCTCTGGCGCTTTAACCTTAGATGTTGCAGGAAATATTGAGTTAAATGCAGACGGCGGAACAATTGACTTTAAAGACGGAACGGAATCATTAATGCAATTGACAGATTCAGGAATTACTTTTGATGATGACACCGTAATCCAAGCAACAGACGGAAATCTTTCTTTTAAGGCAACTGGTACAAATCATGATATAATATTTGCAGTTGATGATGCCGGCACTGACATAGATCCAGTTTTAACTATAGATGGAAGCAGCAACGGCAATCTATTACATACCCCTACAGATTCTGGCTATTTTGAAGTCAATGATTCAGACACTGACGGTTTATCCAGGTTGTATGGTTCGGGTTATCTTAGATTAGATAGGTATTCAGATACAGCAACATTATCTCCAGTTATTAACTTTAGAAGATCTAGAGGGTCAGATGGATCAGAGGCTGCTGTACAAAGTGGTGACAGATTAGGACACCTTGGTTTTTACGGATATGATACAGCAGCCGGAGCAATTGCTGCAGAAATCATCGCTATCGCTGCAGCAAACCACGGGGATGGAAGTGATTCTACAGATTCTCCTGGAAAATTAGAATTTTATACAACTCCTGACGGCACTTCTACTTCTACCCTGGCAATGACAATCAATTCAGATCAAACTATCGACTTGACAGATAATTTAACAATCGGAGGAGATTCTGACGGATCTGATAGATTAATCACATTTGGGCATTCAACTTTAAAATCCGTAATTGGTATCGACGATTCACAAGATGTGTTTGCAATCAATACAGACGCTTCTTTCGAAACAGATAATGATTTCGCAATTGACACAAATGGTAATGTAACAATGCCTAACACATGTTTCGTATCAGCACAACTAAGCACATCTGAAACAAATATAGCAATAAATACAATAACTGACGTCGTATTTGACACAGAACATTTTGATAATCAAAGTGCTTATAACAATACGACAGGAGTTTTTACTGCCCCTGTTGATGGCTATTATTTAGTGACAGTTAGATTGCAATTAGAATCTATAGATACAGCTGCATCTGAGTATAGAGTTGCTGTAACAGGTGGAGATGATACTGTAAAACCTCAATTCATGTATCATCAATTTGATCCAAATTTCTCATCAGATACTAGTAGTATTGCGCAATGGTCAATAGGTGGTACTTCTATGCACTATATGGATTCAGGTGATACAATCAAGGTGACAATTTACCAAGGTGCCGGAACACAACAAACTGATATCGATGGTAGTACATCTGAAGGTATAGGATCAATTCTCCAAATAAGGCTTTTGGGATAAAATAAATAAAATTTTAACTCTCTGAAAAATAGGGTAATATCCTCTAAGAATAATTAAATTTTTGGAGGATTTTTTATGTTCTCGCAAAGCGTGTTTGAGACCAAGAAAAATAGAAATAAATATGAATTTCAAGAAGCAGATGTTATCTTTGTGGCTGATCTATTCACTGATGAATACTCTGGTGGTGCTGAGCTTACCACAGAAGCATTGTTTGGAACTAGCCCCTATAAAACCTATAAGCTTAAATCAAGTGAACTAACAGAACAACTGGTTCAACAAGGTGTTAATAAAACTTGGATCTTTTTTAACTTTTCACAAATGAATTTAAACTTAATCCCACAGATCGTAGCAAATCTTTATTATTTTATAACAGAATATGATTATAAGTTTTGTCGTTATCGATCGATAGAATTGCATAAAAAAGAAACAGGAGAAGAATGCAATTGCCACGATTCAGATTATGGTAAATTTATTTCATCTTTTTTTGCCGGCTCTGAAAAAATCTTTTGGATGTCTGACCAGCAAAAAGAAAGGTATCAAGAAAGATTTCCATTTTTAACAGACGAAAAATCGATACGATTGACTTCAGTTTTTTCTGTAGAAGATTTAGAATTTATTGAAAAATTAAGAATTGAAAAAAGTGAAAAAAATAACAAAAAATGGGCGATTATAGGTTCTAACTCCTGGATTAAAGGAATCGAAGAAACAAAGCAAAAACTTGAGGCTTTCCTACCAGAAGAATATGATTACGATATATTGTCCAGCCTAGATTATAAAAGTCTCTTAAGAAAACTTTCTGAATACGAAGGATTATGCTTTATGCCTTTGGGTGGTGATACATGCCCAAGAATAGTAATTGAGGCAAACTTATTAGGTTTAGAGCTTTATATTAATGATAATGTTCAACACACCTCCGAAGAATGGTGGGGTGGGACCTCTGATGAAATTGAATCTTATCTTCTTGACGGACATAAACGTTTTTGGGACGAGATTGAACGACATTTAAACAGAGAAATAAAATTAAGTGGTTATACCACAATCAAAAATGTAATCTCTAGTGATTATCCTTGGAAACAGAGTATTAAATCTCTTTTAGGTTTTTGTGATGAAGTTGTAGTTCTTGATGGTGGCTCTGATGACGGATCTTATAAAGAGTTGCTTAAGTGGTCAAAAGAAGAACCAAAACTAGTAGTAAAACAAATTAAAAGAGATTGGAATAATCCTCGTTTTGCAATGTTTGACGGTGCAAATAAGGCAATCGCAAGAACATTGTGTACAGGAGAGTGGTGTTGGCAACAAGATGTTGATGAAATTGTTCATGAAGATGATTACCAAAAAATCAAACCATTGATTAGGCAAATGCCAAAAGCATTAAAATTACTATGCCTACCAGTAATCGAGTATTGGGGATCGAATAAAAAAGTAAGAGTAGATGTTAATCCTTGGAAATGGAGGTTGAGTAGAAATGATACCCACATTACACATGGGATTCCAGCAGAACACCGAAGGTATGATCAAGACGGAAATGTTTTTTCAATAGGTTCAGACGGTTGTGATTATGTACACAATGACAATTATCAACCTATACCACATTCAACTTTTTACACACCAGAATTACATCAAGTAAGATTGCAAGCACTATCAGGAGATGAAAAAAGTTTAAGTGTTTATGAAAATTATTTAAATCAAGTTGTAAACCAATTACCTGGTGTGTACCATTATTCGTGGTTTGATATAAAAAGAAAAATCTATACTTATAAAAATTATTGGTCGAAACATTGGACTTCAATGTACAACAAGTCAATAGAAGACACACCAGAGAATAACATGTTTTTTAACAAAAAATGGTCTGATGTATCAGATGAAGAAATTAGAAACCTAGCTATAAAAATGGAAGAAGAATTAGGAGGCTGGGTTTTTCATCAAAAAATTGATTTTTCTAAACCTACTCCTTGGATAACAATTAACCGATCAGAACCTGATCTATCTCAAGAATGGACAAAATAAAGAGGCGATAAATGAAAGTAGTTTTTATAATACCGATGTTCAATGCAGCACCGCACGTTGGAGAATTAGTAAAGTCATTACAAGATCAAAAAAATACTAATTGGGAAGCCGTAATTATTGACGACATGTCAGAAGACGATACTATTTTTATGGTTAATCATGCCGTAGGAAATGATGAAAGATTTAAATTTATTGTCAATAAAGAAAAAAAATATGCACTTAAAAACGTAGTTGAAAATTCAATTAATACCGCCAAAGAAAAAAATTGTATCATTGCAATTTTAGATGGAGATGATGCGCTTTGCAATGAAGACACTGTTGATCTTATCTTAAGTGCTTATAAAGATGACGATGTAGGTACAGTTTGGACAGCTCATAAATGGGACATTAATAATATGAACATTTCAAAAGATTTACCTGATAACATTAGGGTTAACCCTTATGAATACCCGTGGGTATCTTCTCATTTAAAAACTTTTAGATCTAATTTAATTTTAGAAATCAATAAAGAAAATTTTAAAGACATCGATGGTAACTGGTTTAAAAGAGGCTATGATCAAGCATTGTATTTGCCGTTAATGTATCTAAGCATTAAAAGAGTTTTTATACCTGAAGTTTGTTATCTTTATCGCATAAATTCTAATTCAATGAAACATAGAGAATGGAAAGAGCAAGATCAATTAAGTACAGTCAAACTTATTAGAGCAAGAGGTTTTATAAAATGAAACCAAAGATAATTAAAAAGCCTTGGGGATGGGAAGAGATATGGGCAGACATTCCAGGCAAGTACCTTGGAAAAACAATCAATATTAATATGAAAGAAAGGCTTTCACTTCAGTATCATGAAAAAAAAGACGAAACAATTTATGTGATGAGAGGTGTACTAGTACTCTACATTAAAAACAAATATACAGAAAGTGTTAAAAAAATTGATTTAGGCCCAGGCCAGTGTTATCACATACCTGCAAAAACAATACATAGATTTTCTGCAGAAAAAGGAGACGTTGCAATTTGTGAAGTAAGCACTTATTATCCAGATGATGTTGTTAGATTAGAGGATGATTATAATAGATGAAATACAAAATTTTAATGATTGGAAAACCTGGTGGCAATTTAGTAAGAACATATGACTGGCACATTAAAGCATTAAATAATGATAGTCAAAAAAGATATCAGGTAGATTGTATTCATTCACTTGGAAACAAAGTTAACTTAGCTGATTATAACATTTTTTGGTTTTATGCAAAAGCATTTCAGCCTCAACTATATCATACTATAAAACAGCTAATGCCTCATTCAAAGACAATTTTTGGGCCTAATATTTTACTTGATAAACCTGACTTAGGGCCTAGTGATGAATGGGACAATTGGTATATTAATCATTGTAATCCTGACATACATTTGGATCAAGTTGCATTTTATTCTGATCATGTCAATAAATTTTTAAGAGAAGATGTCAGAAAAACTTCTAGGTGTCTTAATAAATGTATTGAATTAGATGACAACTTATATAAGCCGGATACAAAAAAAATATATGATTGTTTAATTTATTCCAAAAAAAGAAGATATGATGTAAATTTTGAGGATTTTAGATACGAATTATTGCTTTTGTTAGAAAAAAATAACATTAAATTTTGTGAAATACCTGCAGGAAAATTTGGCAAATACGAAAGAAAAGATTATTTTGATTTACTAAATAAATCAAAAGTTACTGTTAATTTAAGCTTAGACGAATGTCCAGGCATTTTAAATTATGAATCAATGTTTTTAAACGTACCTGTCATAGGTTCACCTCACAATGTTCCAATAACTTCTGCTAAGGCACTTCATGTATTAAATACAGACGAAATGACATCAAAATACTTAGTTAGAAAAAAATCAGCTGCAGAAAAATACTTTAAAAAAATTAAAGCATTCTTGTCAGGAGAAATAAAATTAGAATCAAATCACAGAGAATGGGTGCTGAAAGAAACTAGTTTTAAAAAATATTGTGATCGTCTTGAAAACTTAATTAAAGAGGTAAAATGATTAATTTAAATTTTTTAACTTCTAACACAAATATTAACAGAGGATCATACAGAATCTGGGTTCATGACATTAATAATCTATTGATTGAAAATGAAGAGATTAATTCTAAGATAGTAACTAATTCTAAAAAAATTGATAAAAATTGTGATGTTATTATCTTAGGAAAGTCGTGCTATAAAAACGTGGACTTAATAAAAAAAGAACACCCAACAAAAATCATAGGCGCAATTAATATAGATGCTGATTTTAAAAACAAAAACATAGACTTTGTTATAGTAGGTTCTATCGAAGAATATACCAGTATGTCTTTTTATGAAAATGTTTTTATCGTTGATTTAATTGAAGAAAAATTTATGAAAGTTCCGATAAAAAATCATGTTGATAAAAATAATCTAGTACTTGGTTATCATGGGCATCACCCACATCTATTTAAGTTTTTCCCATTTTTAAAATCAGCAATTGAAAACATTAACAAAGAAATAGATTTAACTTTAAAAGTAATAATTGGTGATAAAAACTTTAATTGGCAGCATGGAAAACCTGAAATTGATAATTTAGAAATTCTTTATTATGATGAAATCAACGTAAGTGAAACAATTAAAACATTTGACGTAGGCATTGTTCCTAATGTTTTAGATATGAGAGTTTTTGATAGTTTTAATCAAATTGCAAATTTTAAAAATTTAGAAATAGGAATCAACACAACAGATTATTTTTTAAGATTTAAAAACAAAACGAACCCAGGGCGTGCTTATGTTTTTTATCAACATGGAATTCCAGTAATACATGACTTAAGCCCAAGTAGCTACGCTTTCATGCAAGAAGCAGGTTTATATTCTTGTGCACATGATGCTGAATCTTGGGAAAAAGAAATTAAAAATTTTATAGACTATAAAAATAGAAATAAACACGCAAAATCTTTCTATGAAATTTTCCATAAAAAATTCAATAAAGAAAATAGAACTAATAATTTTGTAAATGCAATTAAAAGTTTAATAAAATAAAAAAAAGAGGTACAAATGAACAAAATAGCAGAAAAAGGTTATCTTTATATTGCCTATGGTGAAGCTTTTACTAAAGAAGCATTAATGTCAATAGAATCTTTAAGAAGATACACTGACTTACCTATTGCAATTTACACAGATCAAAAAGATTTAGCAGAAGAAAAAAAAGATAAATTAAAAATTACTTTAATCGGTCAAATTGTTGCAAAACACTTAAGGGCAAAAGTAGATTATATGGATCAATCTCCATTCATAAATACGGTATTTATGGATTCTGATACTGTGGTTGTAAGAAATTGCGACGACATGTTTGCTCTTTTAGAAAGATTCGATGTTGCAATTGTAAATGATTATGCAAGAAAAAGATTGAAATATTCAAAAATAGTTCCGGAATATGGTGAAATTCCTTATGCTTTTTCTGAGGCAAATAGTGGTGTAATTGCTTTTAACAGTTCTACAAGAACAGATACTTTTCTTAAAATGTGGAAAGAGTATTTTTATAAGTACTATCAGCAAACAAACGGCTGGGATCAAGTAAGTTTTAGAATATCTTTGTGGAAAAGCAATGTAAGAATTCACCACATGCCTTTTGAATACAATGTCAGAAGCGCCGCAAATAGAGAAAAACAAAATCATTACAAAAGAGAATTTGGCGAAGATCATATGGAGTCAAGGATTATTCACATACATTACGATAATGAAATACATAAAGGTATCTATAAAATTGATGACGTTGATGAGCTTGAAAGAATTGTAAAAGAAAAAGCTGTGGTATACTAAAATGACCAATATTTTACAAGATCTTTTTGAAAACAAGAAAGTTGCATTAGTAGGTCCTGCAAAGTATATGACCAACTTGCCGCTAGGAAAAGAAATTGACAGTCATGATACAGTTGTTAGGATTAATAGATCTTGGGAGTCTATTAGCAGTCATAACAAGAGCATAGGTAGTAGAACAGATGTATTATATTCCTGCTTGATTGAAAAACCGGCAAATGCAGGAGAAATAAATGTTGAAAAATATGTTGAAAATAACATTAAGTTAGTTTGCGCACCTCCAGCATCTAGCATGAAAGGATTGTCAAACGAAACAAGATTTCACGATTTAATTGACATAGAAAAAATTGAAAAATTAAATCAAAAAATACCTGTCAGATTAGTTGATCATCATTTTCATAATGCCTTGGCATATAAAGTAGATTGCCGACCTAACACAGGATTTGTAGCCATTTATGACATCTTAAGAATGAATCCAAAATTTTTATCAATTTATGGTTTTAGTTTTTACTTAGATGGTTTTATTCCCGGTGTTAAGAAAGGAATAATAAACGAACAAAATAAAACTGAAGCTGAGTTTGCAAATCAATGCTTTAATTCAAAGCGCCACGTCCAAAAAAATATGTGGCAATTTGCTAAAGAAACGCTTTTAAACAATGAAAAAGTAAATTTAGATTCTCAGTTAAAGATTATTTTAGAGTTGGAAAGATTAGACAAAAGCCTTTATGAAAAGAAAAAATGATTATTTTTATTCCAATCAAAGAAGAATCTCAAAGAGTTCCTAATAAAAACTTTAGAAAGATTAACGGAATAGAACTTTATAAAAATTTATTATATAAACTTACTAATCATAAAGTTTTTATAGATACTGACAGCAATAAGATTATAGATGCTGTTAAAAATGACAAAAAACTTAAAAATGTTTGTACTTACAAAAGAAAACAACATTTGCTTGGCCATGAAGTTTCTGTTTGTGACTTAATTGAAAATTTTATTATTGAAAAATCTATGCATAATAAATCAATCTGTCAAATACATGTAACATCGCCATTTATAAAAGAAAAAACATTAACAACAGCATTTAATAAGTTTAAATCTGGATATGATTCTATTGTTTCTTGTAACATATATCAAAATAGACTATGGCGTAAAGAAAAATATGGATATTGCCCAGTTAATCATAACCCGATTAAACTAGAACAAACTCAAGACCTGCCTAAATTTTATGAAGAAAATTCTTTATTTTACATGTTTCAGGCAGATAAATTTTTAAAAACAAAATCAAGGATCGGAAATAATCCGTATTTTTATGCATGCAATTTTCCAGAAAATATTGACATAGACACAGAAGACGATTGGAGTATTGCTAAAACTATCGCAGGAGAATAGATGAAATTAATGTGGCAGCAAATCCCATCAACAGTCATATCAGAAATTTTATGCATTAACGACACAGATGGCGTAGTAATAGATACAGAGCATGGCTGTTTTAACACGGAGACACTTTATTCTTGCATACAAGTTGTTACATTACACAAAAAAGAATGTTTCATCAGATTAACAGAAGTCAACAAGACATTAATTAGAGCCTGTTTGGATGCAGGCTGTACTGGTATTATTTTTTCAACTGTTGAAAATGTTGAAGACGCTAAAAAAATACATGAATGGTGTAAATTTCCATCCATTGGCGGTAAAAGAGGTTTAGGGTTAGTTCGAGAAAACAAGTGGGGTCTTGATAAAAATTTAATTAGTAATCCTCCAAAATTAATTGCTCAAATTGAAACAATAGAAGGCGTCGAAAACATCAAAGAAATTTCTTCTTTCCCTTTTGATTTTTACATGATAGGCCCTTATGATCTATCAGCAAGTGCTGGTGATCCTGGAAATTTTGAAAATGAAACTTTCAAGGATTCAATTAAAAAAGTGAGGAAAATAATACCAGACAATAAAATGGCAGTTCACATACCAAAAAACATTAAAAAAGAAATGAAAAATTATAAAAATTATGGTATGATTGCTTTAGGAATGGATACAACTTTTTTAATTGAAAAGTGCAAGGAAATTGAAAAATATGCTTAATTTTGAAAATTTAGATGAAAAATTTGTTAAGGTTGTCAACTCTAAAGAATGGAAAGAGTTGCAACAAAAATTCAACAAATGTAATGACATTTATGTCCTAGGACATGGAGGTAACTTAGCTATAGCAGACCATGCTGCTGTCGACATAACACGCCTGTCAAATGGTACAAAAAATGCCATATGTCCCGGAAGTGCTATTGTCGCTACTTCTTTGATTAATGACACAAGCTTTGATCAATGGATGGTCAATTGGTTACGTCAAAGAACTTCCACTAGAACAAAAGATCAAATGAAAAAATCGCTAGTTTTAGGAGTTTCATCATCAGGAAATTCTACTGACATTATTAAAGCTCTTCAATGGGCAAATGACAATAATATGGAAATAGCTATGATTTCATCAAAAGACATTAAAGTAAAAGTTAAAGATTTGACAAAGGTCTTACTAGGAGCAGAGTATTATCACACAGCTGAGGTACTAACTCTTTTACTTACTTATGAACTAACGCATGGTTCTGGTAATGTTTGCCCGCCTATAGGGAAAAACGACCCTGAAGATTTAAAAAAATTAAACTGGAAAGGCAGTAAGATAAGAAAGCATAGCTACCCTGATGAACAGATTAATCTTGGAATTGATTTTGATGGCGTAATTCATAAGTGCTCAAAAGGTTATTATGATGGTACTATCTATGATGATCCAGTAGAGGGAGCTTACGAAGCTTTGTCTAAGCTGTCAAAAAAATATACTTTGATTGTTTATACTTGCAAGGCGAAACCTGACAGAGGCCTAGTGAATGGAAAAACCGGAACAGAGCTAGTTTGGGAGTGGCTAGAAAAACATGACATGTCAAAGTTTGTTTCAAAAGTAACAGCAGAAAAACCTAGAGCAATTGCTTACATTGATGATAAAAACATAAGTTTTTCTGATTGGGACCAAACATTGTTGACTTTAACTAAAAAAGGTCAACTATAATGAACTTAAATCCATTTAAAACTATTTACTTTGTATGGGAAAGATGGGGCGGTGGTTGTACAATGGGCTGCTATCAACCTTTACTTTCATGTATTGACTTAAATATCAATGCGAGGTCAATCAATAGAAGACAATTACTCAATGAAATTAATAAAATTAAAGATAGCTTAATCTTTATTTTTAAATTTAAGCCGACACAGAATGAAATCAACGTTTTGAAAAACAATAAAAATACAGTTTTAAGATACGTAGGCGATGGTTTAATTAGAAATGAAATTAATTATCATGTTAAAATGTTAAATATTGATGGGATAATTGTAGGAAGTAGAGCATTTAAAAAAATAATTGATGCAAATCAAAAAATAAAATCAATAACCACAGTAATACCAGCAAATCATGACTATTTTCTAGAAAATAAAATTTACCAAAAAGAAAGATCTAATACTTTTAGATTGTTTTTCGGAGGCTCTAGGGATCCCTCAGGTATTGAAACACAAGGAGAGTTAGGTTTGAGTGGCCATGACCATCATGAAGGTTATTTTCATAGCTTGTTCCACATGTTTGAAAACATGAAAAATCAAAGCGAAGAGAATCTTAGAAAATATTTAATTAGCGCGAAAGATTGTAATTATCTTAATCAGCTTAAAAGTTCAAACAGTAATCCTTCCAGATATTCATGTCATTATGGTGTAAGATCACCTACTATTTTCTCTGTAGCCGGTCAAAAAATAAATTATGAGCAATGGGTTACAAAAACAGGAGGAAAAGTATCAACAGCAGCCGCATGCGGATCAAACATTATTACTTCTTTAGACCCATCTGTTAGAGAGTTAATTGATGAATCTTATCCTTATGCAATAAATACAGAAAAATCAGGCTTCATAGACAATTATAAAGAAATTTGTTCTGAAATGATCAATAAGGCAAGAATAACTTTTGGAAAAAAAGAATGGAAAGAGGGTTTAAAAATTATGAATGATGTAAAAGAAAAAACAACAACACAAGTAATTACCAAAAGATACATTGAATTTGGGATTAATTGCTACCAGAAATAGGATAAAATATGAAAATAACTTTTCTAAACCTCGGAAAACAACCAATTGCAAATAACTTCTTACCGAAAGAATATCTGCAAAAAAAAGAATATTTTTTTGACTTAGAGGTTGTTTTTGACACTAATAACAATCTTGTATCTTTAAAAAATTTTGTTGAACCTGAGAAAATGTTTAACGATCAGTATGTTTATCATTCATCACAATCAAGAACAATGAGAAATCATTTTAAAAATGTTTCAAGCTTGCTAAAGAATGAATTTAATCCTGACAAGGTGGTTGAAATAGGTTCTAATGACGGTGTTTTTTCTTTTAACTTTAATCAAGAAAAAACTTTTTGTGTTGAACCTTGCGGTAATTTTGCAAAAATAACAGCAGGTAAAAATTATAAAACATACAACGAATTTTGGAATTACAAAACTTCTAATCAAATAAAAAACAATCACGGTCTTGTTGATTTAGTATACTCTGCAAATTGCATGTGTCACATACAAGATTTAGATGATGCATTTTCAAGCGTTTATAATTTACTTAGTGATAAAGGAATATTTGTTTTTGAAGATCCCTCTCTGCTTAAAATGATTTCTAGGAATTCTTTTGATCAAATTTATGATGAACATGCTCATATTTTCTCTGTCCTATCACTTAAAAATCTATTAGAGAAAAACAACTTAGACTTGTTTAGAGTTGAAGGTTTAAACATTCATGGCGGTTCAAATAGAATATTTGCTTGCAAAAAAAATACGAGAAAAATAGAAAACTCTGTAAGTTTATTTTTAAAAGAAGAAATTAATGCTGGATTAGATAAAATAGAAACATTTCAAAATTTCGCAAAACGAGTTGAAAAAAATAAAAAAGACTTAGTGAAAATTTTAAGTAATTTTAAATCACAAAATAAAAAAATTGTAAGTTATGGCGCAACTTCAAAATCAACAACAGTTTTTAACTATTGTGAAATAGATGATAAATTAATAGATTACATAACAGATACTACTATAGCAAAACAAGGAAAGTATTCACCCGGTGTACATATCCCTGTGCATAGTGATAAAATGTTTGATGAAACAGTTGATGTTGCTTTTTTAGGTGCCTGGAATTTCAAAAAAGAAATATTTGAAAAAGAAAAAGATTTTTTAGCTAGAGGCGGTGTTTTTGTAACTCATGTACCAGAAGTAAAAATTATTTCCTAGGAGTGTAAAATTGAAAAATTATAAAATTAATTACAATGAAGACGATCGAGCACAAAGATATTTTTTAGAGTTTAATGAAATGAAAGGCCAAATTAACGTATCTAGAGTAAATTCTACAAAACACGTTGTTGCTTGGCACAGACATAAAAAACAAACCGATTATTGGTTTTGTGTAAAAGGTTCTTTTAAAGTAGGCTTGCGCCACCCTGACGGCAAGGTAGAATTTAAATATCTATCAGACAAAATTCCAAATGTATTAGAAATACCACCAGGAGTTTGGCATGGTTATAAAGCGTTACAACCGGAATCTATAATGTTGTATTATTTAAATGAAAAATATGATGTAAAAGATGAATGGAAGGCAAAGCCAGGCAGCTTTGGTGAGACATGGGAAACAGAGGACAAATAAGTGTTTTTGCAAAAAGAAAATCTAATGATGATTCACGTTCCAAAAACAGGAGGAACAGCAGTTTCTAATGCTATTAAAATTGCTTTCGGTGATTATGGAGAACATAGACATTTGGATCTTAATTATTACAAATCCAACATTGCTCCGGAGCTATGGTCTTCTATTTTTAAGTTTAGTTTTATTAGGTGTCCTAAAGAAAGAATGGTTTCTACTTTTAAACAATTAGTTGAAAAGAGATACAAAGAAGGTAGAGACTTTGATGAATATAAAAGCTGCAATCCGCATGATTTTAACAAATGGCTGGTTAATGTTTGGCACCCGCACGTTTCTGGGAAAGCTATCAAGTCAAAAGATAAAAAAATGATAACGTGGATGAATAAAAATGTTTTACCTACCAAGCCTAGCGGATTTAATCCTAACATATACCATTTTTATTTAGGGGACAATATATTGTCAAATAATAGCTTAAATTTGTTAGATTTTAGATATTGTCGTCAAGAGTTTGTTTTTGCTATGGAAAAGTATCAAGAAAAAAACAAAACTTTAATTAACTTTGATAGAATCTCTTTAATCTTAAATGAAGCAAATGAAAACAAATACGAATTTTTTTGGAATAAAAAAAGTCAAGATCTATTTAACAATTTTAACTTTTTAGATTTAAAATTTTATGAAACGTTTATTAATGAAAAAGAAAGAGAGGTAAAATGAAAGGAGTCGAAAAAATAGAAATACAAAAATTTGATGCTGAAAGAGGAATCCTCTGTCCTATTGAATTTGATTCTTTGCCAATTTCTGTTGAAAGAATTTTTTATGTTTACGGTGTAAATAATAAAGAAATAAGAGGTAATCACTCACACTACAAGACAAATCAAATCTTAATTTGTCTGAGCGGAAAATGCCTTGTAACATGTAGAAACGGAAAAGAAGTAGAAGAGTATGTTTTGGACAGCCCAGACAATGGATTATTAATAAGAAGTATGATCTGGGATGAACAGATTTATGCTTCAAAAGACACTGTTCTTTTAGTGTTATCAGATACCAAATATGATAAAAGCGATTACATAGAATCTTGGGAAGAATACTGCAAAGCTATAAAGGCGGAATAAATGAAAACATTAGGCTGGAAAAATGTCATCTATAAAACTACTAAAGATTTACCTGATAATGTAGGCACTTATGATAATCGTGACTGGATTGAAAAACAAATCAATAGAGTTAACAATTTTGACAAAGAAGTCAAAATAGCTTCAAAAAGAAACCAATCTTTAATAGACACTGTATCTAAAATTAAAAAAGAAAAAGTGTGTGTGGTCGATTTAGGTGGAGGCTTTGGACTGTCTTATTTGCCTTTAAAATACAAAACAAACAAAACTCTAGACTATAAAATTATTGAAGGTGAACAAGTTGCAAATTCAGCTAGCTCGTTTTTCAAAAATAATAACGAACTAAGTTTTTTTAGCAACTTTGAAGAATTTAAAAACATCGATGTTGATGTTTTTTATGTTAGAAGTACATTACAATACATCTATGATTGGAAAAAAACTATTAGGCAAATAATAGAATTAAAACCTGATAACGTTGTATTTTCTCATTTAGCAGCTGGAGACATTAAAGAAAATTTTTTAACAATTCAAGTTTGGGGAATTCAAGAAATACCTTACTGGGTAATTAAAGAAAAAGAAATAATGAGTAGTTTTATAGATAACGGTTATGTTTTGACAAGCAGAGATATCTCTGAAGACATTACAAAAAATGATCTATGGAAAGCATTTATCGCGCTACCAGTTGAAAAACAAATTAATGCTACAATAAGCCTATCTTTTAAAAGAGTTAATTAATGGAATCTAAAAAAAACATTGCAATTTGCGCTTATGGCGAAGTCGGTAAAGAATTATCAAAATTTATTATTAGACAAAAAAGACAAATTGAAAACATTAAATTTGTATGCTTATTAGGTAGAGATAAAAAATGTGAAGAAATTAAAAATCTTTATGATGATGCGAATATAAAAACTTTTAAAGACATCAATGTAAATAGCGAAGAATTTAGAAAAACTATGTTAGAAAATAAAATTGACATAGTTTTTTTACTTTGGTGGCCAACTATAGTCAAGAAAATTTCAATAGAAACAGCAAAAATTGGTTTTGTTAATTTACACCCAAGTCTTTTGCCGTTTAATCGTGGAATGCATCCTTACTATTGGTCAATTGTTGAAAATACACCTGCAGGAGTGTCAATACATTTCATAAATAAGAACATAGATGAAGGCATGCTAATATGCCAAAAAGAAATCAATAAAAACATAACAATGACAGGAGAAAAACTATACAGTTTGGCGCAAATTGAAATTATCAAGTTGTTTAAAAAAAACTATGTAAACATAATAAAAGGAGAGTACAATACAAAAGAAATTAAAAATAGTGAAGGTACTTTTCATTATAAAAAAGAATTAAACTTGCATTCAAAAATTGATCTAGAAAAAAAGTACAAAGCAATTGATTTAATTAACATTGTAAGGGCAAGATCTTTTAATGGTAACCCTTCAAGTTTTTTTATTCATGAAGGAAAAAAATATTACATTAATATTAAAATAACTGAAGAGAAAAAAGATGAAAATAACAAAGAAGATTAATGTACCTTTTCCTGCTTTAAGTATTGATGACTTTATACCAGATGTTGATTTAGTTAAAAAAGCAGCAAAATCATTTGATCAATTCAAAGATAAAGATTGGGTAAAGTACTCTAAAGAAGGAGGACAGGTCCAGTACTGTTCAAAAATACCTAGAAAGTCAACAAAAGAATCTTTAGCTTTATTAGACTACATTTCTGACAATTTTAAACCTGAAGATTATTTTCCAAACGAAAACAAAGTCTTTCCTGACTTAAATCATTATGGAGGAGGAATGATGCTTACTCCAAACTCTAAAAGCCAAGGAGGATATTTAGGCATGCACATTGATGCTGACATTCATGGTATCAATCGCAACTGGAAAAGAGAATACAGCGCTGTGCTTTGCATTTCTGAAGATTACGATGAAAGCTTTGATCTTTTAATTCACAACGGAAAGCAACACGACAGGTTGAAATACAAATTTAATCGTCTTAATGTTTTTAAATGTACTCCAAATTCTTGGCACGGATTTCCAACAATTACTTCTGGGTTCAATAGGAAAGTTTTAGGAGTGATGTTTTGGTCTATTATGAGCGAAGAACAAATTAAAAATGCTAGAGTAAAAGCAAAATTTAACAATAATTTAAAATTTGACTGAGGATAAAATGAAAAAAATATACGCAGCCGGAACTCACATAACCAGTCTAGAAGAAGAATATGTACTAGATGCCCTTAGGAATGGTTGGTACGGTAGTAAGAAATATTATTACTGCGAAAAATTAGAAAGTGAGTTTTCAAGTTATCATGACAGAAAATATGGACTTATGACAACAAATTGTACTAGCGCATTACACCTCATTCTTGCAGGATTAGGAATAGGCCCGGGAGATGAAGTTTTGGTACCTGAGTGCACTTGGATAGCATCTGCATCGCCTATTACATATCTTGGGGCAAAACCGGTTTTTTGTGACATTCAAAAAGAAACGTGGTGTTTATGCCCAAAATCAGTTGAAAAATCAATAACAAAAAAAACTAAAGCAGTAATTGCTGTTGATTTATTTGGAAACATGCCAAATATGAAAGAATTGTCTGAGATCTGCAAGAAGCACAATGTCTATCTTATTGAAGATGCCGCTGAAGCTTTAGGTTCAAGTTACTATGGAACTAAAGCTGGAAAGTTTGGAATAGCATCAACGTTTAGTTTTCACAATACAAAAACAATGAGTACAGGTGAAGGAGGTATGTTACTTCTAGATGATGAGGAACTATATAAAAGGTGTGTAAAGTTAAGAGATCATGGAAGAGGCCCGGACACAAAACCATATTTTAATGATATAGTCGGTTATAAGTTTATGCCTTTTAATCTTCAGGCTGCGCTAGGCTTGGCGCAGTTTCACAGAGTAGATGAACTAATAGGATTTAAAAGGCATCACTTGAATATGTACAAAGAACACCTGAAGGGTTTGTCTTTAACTTTTAATTACGAGTCTGAAGATGTGGTCAATGGCGCTTGGATAACTGCGATGGTTATTGATAAAAAATACAAAATAACAAAACAAGAATTTATTGAAAAAATGAATAGTTTTAATATACCGGTAAGACCTTTCTTTTATCCGCTTTCTAGTATTCCTGCTTTTAATATGAAAGACACTTATCAAGAAAAAAATAAAGTAAGTTATGACGTTTCATCAAGGGGTGTTAATTTACCTGGCGCTCCAAATCTTACTGATGAGTCAATTACCTTTATTTGCAGTAAAATCAAGGAGGTGCTAAGAGCATGATAAATTTATTTAATATTAACAATTACAAAGTTGATATATCAAAATTTGGAAATCATCTTCACGGAAAAGTAGTAAGTGATTTTGAAAATAGTTTCGCTAATTATGTCGGTGCAAAATATGCATGCTCAGTATCTAGTGCGACTAATGCCATTTTTCTAATTTTCGAAGGTAAAGAAGAGCTAGTTAAAGTTCCTAGCATGTTACCTCCTGTTGTTAACAACGCTTTAATAAAAGCCGGAAATAAAATAGATTATACAGATAATGTTGATTGGGTAGGTGATTCTTACGTTTTGCACCATTTTAAAAATTACAAAGTAATAGACTCTGCTCAAAAAGTAGAAAAAGATCAATTTAAAAAAGAGGCAAATCCTGATGATCTGATGCTATTTAGTTTTTATCCTACAAAACCTGTAGGGAGTATTGATGGTGGAATAATTGTTTCAAATGATTATGAAAAAATAAAGTACTATAAAGAAGCTACCTTGAACGGAATGAGTTTCTCCAATAACAATTGGGAAAGAAAAATTAAATTTCCTGGATGGAAAATGTATATGAATTCTTTTCAAGCCTATATTGCAATGAAAAATTTAAAAAAGTTAGATGAAAAGAAAAAATTATTAAAAAAAGTTAGAGAATCTTACAATAAGTCGTTTAAATACGAAAATACTAGTGAACATCTGTACAGACTAAACGTAAGCAACAGAGAAAAGTTTATTCAAATACTAAAAGCAGAAAAAATAACTTGCGGTATACATTATAAGGCTAATCATAATAATGATGTTTATAAGTTTAATAAAAATTATGACTTGCCAAAAACAGAAAAATTTGAAAAACTAACAGTCTCTATTCCTTTTCATGAAAAATTAAAACAAAAAGAAATAAAAAAGATAATCAGTGTTGTTAAAAGCACTGGCCTGTTAGTGTAATTCAAAAAGGAATAAAAAATGATTTGCTTTGATTCTAAGCGTACAATAGACATTATTTTAAATAACATTTCTGACCTGAATAAAAAATGGGGTCATAGAAAAGATGACATTTTTTTAAAACTAAATGATCAAAATAAAGAACATTTTTTTAAAGAAAAAGATCATCAAATCATCTGGAAAGAAACAGAAGAATCTTGCAATAAAAAACTAAACGTTTTGTTTGCACATTTTAGTTTGTCTAAATATGAAATGGAAGCTATTGAAATGCCACTTTATGCTTCTAAATATTTTAACAATAAAGATACTAATATAGACATATGTTATTTTGATTCTAGAGGAAATATAACGCAAGATAGAAGCAAAGTATATGTACAGTCTGCTAAAAGCGGTAAAAAAACTATACCTAAGACAGACAAAGAATTTCTAAAAAGTTATGATTTGCTTATAACTCGATCAAGCACGCTCAAAAGGCTTAGATCGTCTTTGCCAGAAGTTTATAATACTTGCGACTATAAAGTTAACATTCAAACAAACAATCATATTGATTGCATTGGAATTGGAGAAGACTACGCTTTTTGCTACACAGACTTTTTTGCACCGGCTGGTAGGAAATTTTTAAATGGCGCAAACGCAATTTTAGAAAAACCTAATTTTCATAAATTTAACATTGTTGTAATTGTAGGATCAGTTGTCTGGTGGAAAGGTCAAAAAGAGTGGATTAATAACATTGATCCATTACTATTGAAAGACTATATTGTTTTAATTTTAGGCCCAGTTAAATATCAAAACTATTTTGTAGATCTTTTAAACGAAGCAAAAAAGAAAAACATTGACCTGCTATACTCTGACTATGTACATCCAGACTTTTTGTGCGACGTTTTATGTTTTTCAAAGATAAGTGTAATGAACCCTTTTATGGAGCCTCCACATCAATTAGCTTTAGGGCCGGCAAGAACTGTTGGAGAATCTATAGCTTGCAGAAACATCTGCATACATGGTTGGGCCAACGATCCAGTCAACGGTAGAAAGAGTAATGGTAAAAACATTTCAATTCCAAGCGAATGGAAAGATTTTGTAATCATGTATGACAATGAAAACAATCAGAATTCATCTTACTTTTACAACCAAGCATTAGAAAAAGCTAAACAGTTGAATTATAAAAACATAGACTTTGAAAATCAAATAACAGTAGAAGAAAAAAGTGATCAAATTTTTAAAAAATGTATAGGTTTGCTAAATGATAAAAAATAAAATTGGTGTTTTTGCTTATAACTGGCCTCACCTTAAAACTCAGCAAGGATTAATTAATATGTGTATGTCAGGATTTAAACCTGAGATTGTTTTTGGTGCCGACCCAGTAGAATTAAAGTTTTATAAATCAAAAATTAGAATAACACCTAAAGATTTGTATTTACACAATACTAAAGATATATGTGAATTTTACAACATACCCTATGTTGTTGTCAAACATAACAGCAAAGAATGTATGGAATTAATAAAAGAAAATAAATTAGACTTAGGAGTAATTTTAGGGGCAAGAATTTTAAAAAAATACATTATTGATTCTTTTAAAGTTGGCGTAATTAATGCGCATCCCGGTTTATTGCCTGAAAATAGAGGTTTAGATACAATTAAGTGGGCAATAATCAAAGGGCTGGACCAAGGTGTTACTTGTCATTTTGTTGATCATAAAATAGACATAGGTAGAGAAATTGTAAAAGAAAAAATAAATGTTTATAATGATGATACATTAATTGACATTTACTTAAGAATACAGGCAAAAGAACAAAAAATGATAATTGATTCATTAAAAAAAGTTATGCACAATAAAGATTTACATTCTTTTAAAAAGTTGACAACTGGAAACAATTACCATAAATCAGTTCCGCCTGACTTAGAAGAAAATTTGTTTGATTATTTTGTTAAGTATAAAAGTAATTATGGAGAATAAATGCCCCAGATTATAAGAGACATTTTTGAAAATTACGTAAAAGAAAGATTTGATTTAAAAGATTGCATAGCAGTAAATAATGGAACAAGTGCTTTAATTGCACCCCTATGGTCAATGGAACTAAATCCTGAAGATGAAATAATTACAACACCATTTACATTTATTGCAACTTCAAATGCAATAATAATCGCCGGTGGTAAGCCAGTTTTTGTCGACATTGATCCTAAAACTTACCTTATTGATCCGGAAAAAATTGAAGCTGCGATTACAAAAAATACAAAAGCAATTATGCCTGTTCATTTGTACGGCAGAGTTTGCGACATGGAAAAAATTAATGCTATAGCTGAAAAACATAATTTAGTTGTAATAGAAGATACGGCACAAGGATTTGGAGCAACATGTCACTGTGGGAAACATGCAGGAATGATGTCAGATGCAGGAACTTTTTCATTTTACAAAACAAAAAACATATCAACATTCGAAGGTGGAATGATTTGCATTCCAAAAAGTTCCAAGCTAGATGCAAAAAAAATAAGATCAATTTGCAATCAAGGTCAAGACGGTAGGTATAATCATGTTCATATTGGTTTTAATTTTAGGTTGGCTGAACCTCTTTGCCTCATGGCATATGAACAAATAAAGCTTCACATGACAGGTATCAAGGCAGAGCTAGGCATTCGAGGACCTAAACAAGGACATTATCCTAACGTAGTTTATGAACAACCTATTTACAAGAAAAAAGGAATAACAGGAAATTGTCCAATTGCAGAAAAAGTTGCTAAAAAAATTAGGGAAAACATTTAATGTCAATTGTAGGAATACATCAACCAAACTTCATGCCTTGGATAGGTTATTTTAAAAAAATCTCAGAGAGTGACAAGTTTATTTTTTTAGACAGTGTCAAATGTTCAAAAAATTCTTATTTTAACAGAAATAAATTTTCAACATCAAAAAAATTTGACAATTCTTTTTGGCTTTCTTGCCCAATTAAAAAAGATTCATACAAAAAAAATTTATCTGATGTTGTTTCAAGTTCTGAGTTTTTACAAAAGCATGTAAGACATTTAAAAATGAGACATTCAAAAACAAAAGAGTCAGAATATTTTAAAGAAATTATAGAGACATACAGTAAATTTAGTGCTAATGATCATTTTAAAGTTGCAGATTTTAATATAGAAATTATAAAACTAACATGCAGCTTTTTAGATATTAAAACAAAATTTTTTTTATCATCTTCGATTGATCATGATCAATCTAAATCCAAGCAATTATTATTAATAGAATTGATTAAAAGACTAGAAGGTAAAAAATATATGTCTGGGACAGGAGCAAAAGCTTATCAACAAGATGATCTTTTTTTAAAAGAATCAATTAATTTACAATATTGCAAAAACGTTAAAAATAAGTCTATTTTAATCAATGAAGAAAATGTCAGCATGATTGATTTAATTTTACACTTTGGGTTAGATAAATGCAAAAAGATGATTTTAGCTTAAAAAATTATAAAAGATGCCTAGAAAAATCTATATCACTAGGTTATAATTTTTTCACATTAGATGACTATTTCAACAATAAAGACATGTCAGATAAAAAAATAATTTTGCGTCATGACGTAGATACACAACTTGATATTGCTTTAGAAATGTCAGAAATTGAAAAAAACTTAAACGTTAGTTCTACATATTTTATAAGGATTCACTCTCATTCTTACAACCTTTTATGCATCAAAGATCTTTCAAAAATTAAAAAATTAATTAAAAATTCTCACGAGGTTGGTTTTCATTATGAGTCTGATTTTTATTTGTTGAACAACAAAAGCATTAACAAGTCTATTGATCTTGAAATTTCTTTAATAGAATATTTTTGCAACATAAAAATCAAAACAATTTGCCCACATGAACCAACAAGAACAAATTGTTTTGATTTAGAAAATGTTAGTTACAATCAAGCTTACGATAGCAATCTTTTAAAACAATATAAATACATATCAGATAGTAGCTGTAGATGGAGAGATGGTTCTTTTTATGAAAATATTTGTGCCGGACACAAAAATTTGTATATTTTAACGCACCCTTATTGGTGGTATAATAATTCACCTATTGAAAACTATTGAGGTAATATGAACAATAATGTTGCAATAATCGGCTGTGGGGCGATTTTTAATAGACATGTAGAGTCAATAATAAATACACCTAATTTTAATTTAGTCGCAGTTTGTGATTCTCAAAAAGAAATAGCTGACAATAAATCAAAAAAATATAATTGTTCTGCTTTTTATTCTATAGAAGAATGTTTAAAAAAAAGTAATGCAAATTTTTATGTTTTAGCGACGCCAAATAATTTGCATTACAAACATGCAGTAATGTGTATAAATTCAGGAAAGAAAGTTTTAATTGAAAAACCTGCAACATTAAATGTTAGGCAATTAGAAGAAATAATTAAATTGTCCAATGATAAAAAAGTTGATGCATATGGAGTTTTGCAAGTAAGATTAAATAATTCAGTAACAGTTGTTAAAAAATGTCTAGAAAAAGGATTGCTAGGTAAGTTAAGAGGTGTAAATCTTGTACAACGCTGGCAAAGGCCTGTTGAATATTTTAGCGGCTGGAGATCTATTCCTGACGTCGGAGGAGGAACTTTGCACGAAGTAGGAATTCACTACGTAGATATATTGCAATATTTAGTCGGCGTACCTAAAGTTATTGCTTCTTCAGCTTATAACACTAAACATGTAGATGCTGACATAGAGGACACTGTATACTCACTCATTGATTATAAAGAATTTGGAGGTACGATAGAAGTAACAATTTCAGCAGAGCCTCATAATTTAGAGTGTTCTATCTCCATTTTAGGTTCTAATGGTTTTATAAAATTAGGCGGAAAAGCTCTAAACTTAGTCGAAAGTTACAATTTCTTAAGCCATGGTGCAAAAAAACAATTTGAATCAATTATGAGTAATCATGAAAACGTTACTTACATACCTCCTAACAATTACGGGTCCTATCTTGGTTCGTGTCCAAATCACTTAGGTGTGTATCAAAATTTAAACATGTTTAAGTTAGAAAATACAAAAAACTCTCTCCAGATTATTGAAAATATTTATGAAAAATTAGGAAAAAAGTATTAAAATTAAATTAAAAAGAGTTAAAAATGACAAATAAAACATTCCCTACAGACAAGCCGCACATATCATTTTCAGAAATTAAAGTTTGGAAAGAATGCCCATACAGGCATAAATTAACATATGTTGATAAAATCGATATGTTTGAAGACAGCCCATATCTTCATTTTGGAACAGCTGTTCACGAAGGTTGTGAGAGGTTAATAGAGGGTACTGAGCTCGATCGTAATAAAATCATAGGTGTAATGAAAGAAAGCTGGCAGAAAGCTGGTTTTGAAAACCCTGCATGGTATTCTAAGCAACCTGGTTGGTATAAACATGAACCGGTTTCAACTTGGGAAACTTGGGCAAATAATATGTGGGATGAAGTAATAAATTTTCTAAATGCTGAATTTCCTGGTTGGGAATGCCTTAAGGCAGAAGAAGAACTTTATGAAAAAATTAAAGATTTAGATGTTGATCTTTCTTTCAAAGGATTTATCGACGGTGTTCTTAAAGTTCCTAAAAAAAGAGGTAAAGGTCATGAATATTGGATTATCGATTGGAAAACAGCAGGAGCATGGGGATGGCGAAGAGATAAAAAACAAGACTTAGGAATGACAGCACAGCTAATTCTGTATAAACATTTTTGGGCTAAGAAGCACGGTATCGATTTAAAAGACATCCGTTGCGCATTTATTTTACTAAAAAGAGGTGCAAAACAAGGAAAAGTTTGTGACATTGTAAAAGTATCAGTTGGTCCAAAAACTTACGAAAAAGGTCTAAAGCTAATGAGAAGCATGATTAAAACAACTAGTAAGGGCATGTTTCTTAAAAATAGAAACAGTTGTACATTTTGTCCATATAAAGGTACGGAGCATTGCAAATGAAAAAGAAAAGAAACTGGGCTAAAAATAGGGAAATATTAAAATCAATTCCTAATCCTTCAAAAGAAGCTTATGAAATTAAAATGAAAGTTCCTGAATTAACTTTTGAAGGCTGCAGAGGTCAACCTGATTTTGCGCATCTATACATTACTTTTTATCCTAGCGACAAAGTTATAGAATTAAAATCTCTCAAAGAATACTTTTTTGCATTTCGAAGTCAAATTTATTCATATGAGCGCATAATTAATGTAATATATGACGACATGATGTCAGCATACGAACCTACAAGACTAAGATTGGTTATGGTTTGCAATCCTCGAGGCGGTATTTCATCAAAACTTACTGTTGATTCTGACTGGGGTGTTAGAGGCGGAAAGGACCAATTTAAAGATTGGGTAGGTCAACAAGAGGAATGGTAATTGGCGGAAAAGAAAGATAAATACCCAGACAATGTTAGTGGTAAATTTTACGTAGATAAGGAATGTATTTTTTGCAATGTATGTGCGAATGCAGCTCCTAACAACTTTAAAATTAGTGATGATGGCACCCATGATGTTGTCTATAAGCAACCTCAAAATGAAGAAGAAGAAGACGAATGCTACGAAGCTTTAGAACTATGTCCTGTCTATGCCATAGGTGACGACGGAGAAGAATAAAAAGTTTACATTCTAGCAATCTGCTGTGTATTATTAAAACAAAAAATGGAGACACATGCAGAAAAAATTAAAAGTTTTAGTTCTGTCTGATCATGCTTTGTCCACTAGTGGCGTAGGTACTCAGACTAGGCATTTACTAAACGGTCTTATAGAGAAAGGTTGTTGGTCGTTTCGACAATTCGGCGCCGCAATGAAACATTCAGATTACAATACGGTTGTCATTAATGAAGATTTTATAATCAAGCCTATTGACGGCTTTGGAAATCCAGAAATGTTAAGAGTTGCGCTAGCAACAGAAAAACCTGATGTATTGTTTATTTTCACAGATCCAAGATTTTTTGTTTGGCTTTTTGAAATGGAAGATGAAATTCGTCAAATATGTCCTATAGTTTGGTGGCACGTATGGGATAATTACCCATATCCTGAATTTAATGATGCCTTTTATGAATCAACAGATTTGATAAATTGTCATTCACACATGACTTATGAAATGATTAAAGGAAAGTTTCCCGATAAAACTAACTGGATTCCGCATTCACTTCCGGAAAATTTATTTTTCCCATTAAAAGAAGAAGAAATTAAAAATTACAAAACACAACTATTAGGAAAAGATAGGGAAGATCATTTTGTTGGCATTTGGGTAAATAGAAATGCTAAACGTAAAAGACCTAACGATGTTTTGGAATCATGGTCATTGTTTTTGAAAGATCTAAAGAGAAAAAAAGGACACAAAAAAGCAACGCTAATCATGCACACAGAACCCACAGATAACGAAGGTCCTAATTTATTTAGAACAGCTGAAATGTTAGGAATAGAAAATAATGTCTTTTTCTCTAGAGACCGTCTGGAGTTTGAAAAAATGAACGTTTTGTACAATATATCAGACTTTTGCCTAAATATATCTTATGCAGAAGGCTTCGGTCTTTCTACGTTAGAAAGTATGATGACTGCCACCCCTATTGTCGCAGCAAAAACAGGCGGTCTGACAAAGCAAGTTTGGAACTCTAAAACAAAAAAAGCTAACGGTGTAGCGCTAGACATTGATTTAAAAACACTTGTAGGTAGTCAAACTGTTCCTTATATATATGAGGACTATGTTTCTAGTCAAACTATTGCAGCTGGCATAATGAAGCTTTACAAAATGAACAAAAAAGAAAAAACTCGATTAAGTAAACAGGTTTTAAGTTATGCAAGAGAAACGTTTAATCATCAAAATACAATTGATCAATGGCATAATACAATGTTAAAAACGCATAAGAAATTTAAAGAAAATAAACAAAAATGGAATCTAATAGAAATTTAAGGAGAAAATTTTGAGAATACTTTTAAGAGCTCCCCTTTTGACTTCAAGTGGTTATGGGGTTCACGCCAGACAAATTTTTGAAGCTGTGGAATCAATCGACGGCGTCGAGCTAGATGTAGAGTGCCTAAATTGGGGAAAGACTCCTTGGTTGCTCAATCAAGAAACAAACGAAGGACTCATTGGAAGAATTATGAGTCATTCAAGAAAAATTAAACCACCTTATGACTTGTCAATACAGGTACAACTACCAGATGAATGGGATTCAAGTTTTGCAAGAAAAAACATTGGAGTGTCTGCAATTGTTGAAACTGATCGCTGTAATCCTTCATGGATAGAATCATGCAATAAAATGGACTTGGTAGTAGTTCCATCTGAATTCACTAAAGGCGTAATTAAAAAATCAGGTGTTGTTACAACAAATATTGAAGTTGTACCTGAATGGTTTAATCAGTACATAATAAATGATGATTTAAGATTAGACAAAGAAATAGATTTAAAAACCGAACATAATTTTCTAATCTTAGGTCAATTAGGCGCAATGAACGCCGATGATGATAGAAAAAATATTTACAAGACTATCAAGTGGGTTGCAGAAAACTTTAAAAATAGAGATGATGTTGGCATTATTATAAAAACCAACATGGGAAAGAATACTAAAATTGACAAAAAATTAACACAAAACATTTTAAATCAAATGAAAAATCATTTTAAAGATTCAAAAGTAAAATTGTATTTAATTCACGGAACGATGACAGATCAAGAAATTGCTGCTCTTTACAGGCATAAAAAAATTAAATGTTTAGTGTCAGCTACAAGAGGGGAGGGATACGGTTTACCTCTAATCGAAGCAGCAGCATCAGGAATGCCAATCATTGTAACAAACTGGTCTGGCCACTTAGACTTTTTACAAAAAATTAATTTCTTGGCTGTTGATTATGACCTTAAAGAAATTAACGAATCTCGCGTTGATAATAGAATATTTTTTCCAGGTTTTCGATGGGCTGAGCCAAAAGAAGAAAGTTTTAAGAAAGCTCTCAGCAAATTAATTAATGATTTTGAAACTTTTAAAAATTTAGCAGAAAATGAAAAGAAAGTTATAATTAAAGAATTTTCAAAAGAAAATATAATTAATACTTATAAAGAATTAATTAAGAAATGTTTAAGTTGCTAGGTTGTTAAAATGTTAATTTCTTTTTTAATAATCTTATCGTCGTGTTTGTTTTTATTAAGTTGTATTTTAGTTTATAAGTTGTATCAATATTCATTAATAATAATCAATACAGAAACTGCCATAGAAGAATGCCTAGACATTTTAAACGAAAGATACGAAAATGTTTCTGCAATTTTGGAAAAAGAAGTATTTTTTGATTCAGTTGAAGTGAGAGCTGTTATTAATGAAATAAAAGTAAGCCAGGACGCAATTTACCAAGTTGCAGAAATAATGATAAAGGATAAACAAATTGATGAAAAAAAAGATAAAGCTTAATAATAAAGTTTTGATTAAAGGAAAAAAACCAAAAAAAAAGAAAAAGTATTATTTTGGAAAAGAAGCGCATGCTGCAGTTATTAATTACCAAAATGCTAAAACAATTAAAGAAAAAAACAGCATCTATGTAGAAAATATAAAGCCTGCATTTGAAAAATTAGTAGAAAACTTAATTTTTATTCATGGCTTTTCTACATGCAAAAATAGTTTTTTAATACTTAAAGCAGATTGCGTTTCTTTTTTATTTGAAATTTTGCAAAAATTTGATGCATCGAAAGGGTCAAAAGCTTTTTCATATTTTAATATTTGTGCAAAACATTTTCTCATAATACAGCAAAAAAAGAAAATTAAAAAAAATAGAAGACATGTTTGTATTGACGATACAAATTTATCGTCTAGAGAAAAAAACCAAATTGAGAATTACGCTGTTGTGAATTGTCAAGAAACTACTATGATTCACGAAGAAGATAAAACACTAATTAAAGAAATGATAGAAAAAATATCTTCTAAGCTTAGCAATAACAATGAAAAGAAATGCATTTCTGCTATTGGAACGTTATTTAATAAGATTGATGAACTAGAGTATTTAAATAAACGTGCTGTCTTTGTTTATTTACGAGAGTTATCTGGTTTGAACGCAAAACAATTATCAGTTGCTATGTCTAACATTAGAAGGCATTATAGAGAAATTTCTAAAAATGATGATTTGTTTAAATTTTTTGGAGAATAAAATTGTCAAAATCAAAAAAAAGAAAACAGGAAGAAAAAATTAAAGAATTTTCAGACATTCTTGACGCTTTAGAGAAGACTGAAGACAAGAAAAAAATGTTATGGAAAGAATCGTATCAAAATGCACTTGACGATAGAGAAAATGCCAACATATTGCTTGTTGATTTAATGAAAGTATCAATGAACAATTCAACAAATCATTTGCAATTTGGTAGTTTAATGGCTAAATACCTTGAAAGAATGTCAAAATCAAATGATCAAATCTTAAAGTTAGCAGAGCTTATTGCAAAAGAACAAGAAGCTAATGAATCTGTTACACCTGATGAAATTTTTAGCAAGATAATGGAATAAAAATGGATAATCCGCCAAAAAATTATGGAATGGACTTAAACAATAAAGGTTTGGCAAGAGGTCAAAATAGAAAGTTTATAAGTTTTACAGGTCAAAATAAGATTATGCCGATTGCATCAGGCTATAATTATGCATCTGCAGTTGTAATCGATGTAATTTCAGATCCAAAGCTTTATTTTAATACACAAATGGCAATTAGAAACTTTTATTCAGAGATTGGAAATGATTTTTATGGGCAATTAAAAAATAGCCCAGATGACATTGAAGAAAATTTTCATCATAAGGTACCTAGAAATTCAATTATTTGTAAGTTACTTGATGAAGGCGAGGCGCAATATTCAAATAATAAAGTTTTGTGTTACCCGTTTTTCTCTCCACATCTTTCATTGCCAGTCAAACCAGGAGAACAGGTCTGGATATTAGCAGAAACTTTTCATGAAATTACAAGATTTTACTGGATGAACAGAAAGCATGGTAGTTACCATAATGACAATGTAAATTTAACTAGTCAAGAAAGAGAAGTTTCTATCTATTTTAGAACTGATTTAAAAACTGGAATAAATGCATTTAATGATGAAGAAATTATTGGTGCACATAATTTTCCTAAACTTGTCAATACTAAACATCCAGAATTTTTGGAACCAAATACTACTTTTAAAAAATCAGAAGCTTATATAAAAGAATTTACAAATGAGCCTGTTCCTGAAGTCATTAAAAAGTGTGGAGATCTGGTTTTACAAGGGTCTAATAATACGTTAATACAGCTTACAACAGAAAAGTTTACTGACGTTGCATCATTAAACGAAAGATATTCAAAAAATTTATTTTTACCAAAAGATTCAGTAGTACCTGAACGCGTTTATAGAGTACCTCAATCTCCTGCAATAGACATGTGCATTGCAAGAAAGAAAAAACATTTCACAGAGTTAGCTAAAAAAAATGAAAAAATAATTTCTGCAAAAACAAGTGAAAAAAATGTTTTATCTCTTGTTGAGAACAACAGGGATGGTTTGCCAGGAATTGAAAATTACGAAGTTAATAAATTTAATGAAGATTTTTATACTAATAGAGACAAAGATCCTGCAAATTGCGGAGCCAGGCTTTATATGAGTAACAATTGCAATATTGACGCAATTTTTAAAATTTCAGATACTGAAAAATCTCAAGAGACTTTTCAGCAGTACTTTGGTGCAACTCTAGCAGGTTATTCAGAACACATACGTTTTATTGCTGAAGGTGAATCAAGCTCTTTTAGGGTTGTTAAAAAATACAATGAAGGTGAAACTTTTTTAGAAATTAATAATGACGGAATTGTAAGAATTGGATCAAAGGATTCAAATAAATCGCCAGAAAATACTATACAACAAGGAATGCAAAGCTTTGTAAGAGGTGAAGACTTAGAAGAAATTCTAAAAGATTTAGTATCTGCAATCAATTCTAATTTTTCTACAATCAAAACAGCCATGGAAACTAATTTTGCTCCATTAATAGGCCCTAATGTTCCATTAGCGTCAGCGTCAGCTGCAATTAATAATTTATCTATAAACTGTGAGCCATTTAAATCAATAATAATAAAAGGAGAATAAAATGGGAGATGTTTTAACGTCAGATCAAAAAATTCAAGAAGCAATAAATAAAGCAAAAGAAGAAATAAGAAATGCTCCTGCTGGACAAGAAGCGGCTCTTGAAAAAGCTTTAGCGGCTATTAGCTTTAAAGAAATCGGCCCTGCTATAGCAGCTAGCTTAGGTGAAGAATTTATTCCAGTTGGAGGTGTAGGATTACCTCTAGTCATGAGAAAAACAGGAATTGAAATATTAGGTGGTAAGGAAAAATTAATTAATTCAGGTTTAACTGAGGCTCAAATTAATGAAAAAGTATTAGAAATGGTTGCCTATATTTCTTTTATTACCCTAAGTTTTGCATCAATTACTAGTGGAAATTTAATTCCGTCGCCTCCTAGCTTTGCTGTTGCTAAAAAATATTATGATATTTTAGGGGAGTTATTAGCATATGCTGACAATATTCAAAATAATAGAGCAACTACGATAGTAGAAGGAGTATTGTAATCTTTTTTTGAAGAGGATAATTAGAAATAAAAGGAGGAGTAAAAGTGGCAACTTTTAAATTTAAGAGTTCGGGTTTTAAATATGATGACATTGTTGTTATTGATCAAGAATCACAACCTAAAAGAACACCGATCGGCATAAAAACTCCTTTAGAATTTTCTAGAAAATCTAGAAAACAATTATTTCACATGAATGATAATCCAATTTTTCAAATTAAAGATAATTTAAGAAATTTAATTTTAACAGAAAAAGGTGAAAGGATTGGACGTCCAGATTATGGTTGCGGACTTAAAGATTATGTTTTTGACTTAACAGCAATTCCTAATTATGAACAAAAAGTCATTAATATAATAAAGGGCCAGGTTGAAAAATTTATGCCTTTTGTTTTGATTACAAATATTGAAATTTTAGATTATTATTCAAATGGTGTTGATCAATTTGATGAACGCAGCTCAAGATTAGCAGCATTACTTTTAAGAATAAGTTTTGATGTACAAAAAATAGCTGTTAAAAATCAAAAAATTGATGTAATAATTTTTTCAGGTGGATAAATATGGCAAAAAATTTAAAAAAACAGATTAAAAAAAATAAAGAAATTTCTTATCTTGCAAAAGATTTTGATTCTTTTAGAGCGGAGCTTATTAATTACGCTAGAAATCATTATGGATCAAAAATTGTAGATTTTTCTGAGTCGTCAGTTGCAGGAATGTTTATAGATGTAGCCTCTTACGTCGGAGATTCTTTATCATATTATTTGGATCATCAATTTAATGAATTAAATTTGGAAACTGCAATAGAACCTAAAAATATTGAAGCACTTGCAAGACAAGCCGGAGTCGAAACAAGAGGAGCCACTCCCTCCACAGCATTGGCAAAAATAAGAATGGTAATTCCAGCTGTGACTGAAAATGGTTTAAGAGTAATTAACGAAAACTATTTACCTAAAATTTTAGAAAATTCCGTATTTACATCTGAATCTGGTATTAACTTTTATACAATTGAAACTGTCGACTTGTCAAAAAAGGATTCTCAAGGCAATATATTAATTGATAACATTCTTCCAAATGTCGTACAAGATGGCATTATTCAAGATTTTATTATTGAAAAAGAAATAAGATGTTCTAGTGCAAGAGTAATTGTAGAAAACTTTCCAATCAACAACAACATAGTTCCTTTTAGAACTATTTCGCTACTTAATCCAAACGTGCATAGCATTATTTATGTAAGAGATAGTTCAGGTGAGGACTACTATGAGGTTGATTCACTTTCTCAAGATACTGTCTTTATAAAAGAAGAAAATTCGCGTAATGATGTTGACTTAGTACCGTACCGTTTAAAAATGGCACCCGCCCCAAGAAGATTCATAAAGGTAACATCATCAATAACAGGAAAAACTTTATTAAGGTTCGGGTCTGGCGACGAAGATACATTCGATGAAGACGCAATTCCTGACCCAAGTGATCATGCAATTACTCTGTATGGTGATAGAAAGACTTTTGCAAAGGTTGCCATAGATCCTAATAGCTTTTTAACTACAAACACTCTAGGAATATCTCCAAGAAACACAACGTTATCGATAAAGTACTCCTATGGCGGAGGAATTAATCATAACATAGATCCTGGTGAACTGGTCTTGGTTAACACTTTAAAAACTCAATTTAATTCTGCTGTTCCTTCGTCAATTATTTCATCGATTAGAAGATCAACAACTGTAATTAACGAATTTCCTGGATTTGGAGGTGATAATCGTCCTACGCTAGAACAGTTAAGAAATTTAGGACTTTTATCGAAAACATATCAAAAAAGAGTTGTAACAAGAGAAGATTTGCTGTCTAGAGTCTATAGTATTCCAACTAATTTTGGTCGCGTCTTTAGAGCTTCCGTAAGAGATAATCCAAATAATCAATTTGCAACCCAGTTAAGCGTTCTTTCAAGAGACAAAAACGGTGTTTTAGTTTATGCTCCTGACACACTAAAGGAAAATCTTTCTGTGTACTTAAGCAAGTTTAGACTAATTTCAGATGCTGTAGACATTGTTGATGCTGTTATTGTTAATTTGTCAATAAGTTATGTTGTAACTATTGACAAAGGAGTCAGTAGAACTAATACAATCCAAAATATAAATGTTGCATTAAAAAACTATTTTGATATTAAAAACTTTCAAATTGATCAACCTATCATAACAGGCGAAGTTGATAATTTAATTTTAAATACATCAGGAGTAGTTTCTTTGATTAGTTTGAAATTTAACAATATGTTCGGCACTAAAAACGGAAGAATATACTCAAACTTTAGTTATTCTCCTAACAGAAATTTAGATAGAGGCCTTCTTTTTCCTCCACCTGGAGGTATTTTTGAAATTAGGTACCCAAATGATGACATTCAAGGGAGTGCAATCTAATGTATAGAATTTTATCAGCTAGTAAAGATACGTACATAACAAATAAAATTATTAATAATAAATTTAGAGCAACTGACGCAAACCTAGGTCAGGCAGGAACTTTAGATCTTTTTAAGCTTTATAATGAATCAACTATTTCTGGCGAAACAAACCCTATAGAGAGTTCGAGGCTTTTGATTAAATTTGGCTTAAGCGAAGTCACTAAAATGCATAATGAAAAAATAATTGACGTAGGTGATAGTTCTTTCAAGGCTTTTTTAAAACTTCATGACATTTATGGAGGCCAGACAACTCCTAAAAATTTTAAAATTATTTCTTTTCCGCTGTCAAAAAGTTTTGATGAAGGCCCTGGCTATGATGTAGTCAGCTACTCAGATATTGGTGCAACTAATTGGGTGACAGCATCTTTCACTAATGGCGTAGTATCAGACTGGTCTCAAGCAGGCGCAAATGCTTCTGGTTCATTAGGTGATACTGACATCGATGTAATAGTAAGTGGAACAATACAAGGTCAAGATTCAAAAATACCTTTGTCTTCAGAAATGCTTTTTGAAACAGGTGAAGAAGACTTGATATTAGATGTGACAAATTTCATATCAGCATCAACAGTCGGGTTGATTAATAATCATGGTTTTCTTATAGCACTTTCAGGTACATATGAAACAAATAATAAATCTTATTTTGTAAAACGTTTTGCCTCTAGAAACACATTGAATACAGCTATACGTCCTAAATTAATTATAAAATTTGATGACTCAATTCAAGACAATCACGAGAATTTTGAATTTGACACAACAGGAAGTCTTTATCTTCATAATTTTAAAAGAGGGTCGTTAGCAAATCTTATTTCAGGATCTTCAGGTAATGAAATAACAGGTGCTGATTGTATGATCTTAAAAATAGAGTCAGGTAGTTTTTCTAAACAATTTAATGTTTCTCAAGTACCAAGAGGATCTAATCGATTGACAGGAATATATTCATCATCATTTGCAATTAGTAGTTTTGATTCTACATTATACGATCATGTAATAGCATCTGGAAGTATTACTTTCAATGAAATTTGGTCAAACTCAAACGAAACTGTTACTTATTTGTCATCGTCTTTTAAAATAAAACAATCAAATAGGAATAAAATAAACTTAGGCGAACAAAGAGTAGTTACAAGAATACTTAACTTAAAAGGAAGATATCGTCAAAATGAAAAGGTCCGTTTAAGAGTTTTTGTAGAAAGTGCTGATAGAGAACTAATTCTTAGAAAAACACCATATGAAACGCCTAGTGCGCTTTATTCAAACATGTGTTATAGAGTAAGAGACTATGATTCAGGTGAAATTATAATACCTTTTGACGCTTCAGCGACTAAACTTTCACATGATACAAAAGCAATGTATTTTGATTTCTATATGAGTTCAATACCAAAAGGAAGAACATATGTGTTTGATTTTAAAATACAAGAAAATGATTTCGACATAGTAATAACAGATTTAGCTTCTAAATTTATTATTGTTTAATAATAGGAACAATCATGTCAAAAAGACTATTAACAAATAACAAAGGAAAACTTTTTAAATCGAAGTATAGAAAGTCCAACACAGATGCTAGATCGTATTTGCAACCAGGCAATAGTGAAATTTTAAAAATTGCCAATATTGAAAATACAAATTTAGAAAGCACTGCATCTTTTAGGTACGAATTTAACAAACCGATTAAATCGACCCAGCAGCTAAATTTAGATTTTTCTAAGTTCGAAAATCACACATTTTTTCATTCGGCTGTTGCAAAAGTTAATGAATCTTTCCTAAACATACTTAACTTTTACCCTTTTAATGGAACAGAAAAACAAATTGAAGCATTTGAAGATAGTTTGACAGGTTTTGAAAAATACATACTTGACAAATATCCTAAAAATAAAGGTTACTTAGTTTTTTCCGGAACACAAAAAGGTGAAAGCTTGTCAAACGGTACACAAATTAACGTATTAGATCAAAATGCATCTCGTGTTCCTTCAATTAAATCGTTAAAAGACAGAAACGTAACTTTAGACCCGTCAGTAAATAGTTTTGCAGTTCAATTTTTTATTAATCCAGAATCAATTGTAAACGATAATCAAATAATATTCCAGAAAAAATCTAGCCTAGCAAATAATTTTACTTTATTTTTATCTAATTCCTCAAGTACATCTAACTGTGAAATTCACTTTGGAATAACCTCAGGATCCCGGTATACAGCAGTTTCATCTTCAATTGACAAAGGCAGTTTTTCCCATGTAACTGCAATGTTTGATACAGATTTTGATCAAAAAACAAAATTAATTATTTTTAATCAAGACAACATTAAAACAGTAGCGTCATCTAGTAATGCTTTAAATGTTATGTCTTTAAATTATTTTGGAGCAGACTTAGACATAGGTTCTGGAGGTAATTTTCGTTATAATGATCAAGAGTTCGAACCACAACAAACTTTTAGTGGATCCATTGACGATTTTAGATTGTATCATCGAAAATTATCAGATGATGAAATCTTTAAAAACAAAGATAGATCAGTTAGCGGGGATAAAAATTTAGTCCTGTATTACAAATTTAACGAACCTTATGGGTCATATGCAGGAAACAACATTGTTTTAGATCATTCCGTTAATTCAAGAAGTGAATTAATTCAAAATTTTATCGTTAATAACCGACTAACTGGATCACTCACACCTTTAAAGTCTGAAGACATTAACAAATGCCCGGTTTTATTTCCTCAATTTCCAAAAGTTTCTTCTTTTAATAGTGAAATGCTAGTAACAGCTTCACTTTACGATACTGCCAACCCCAACTTAATAACAAAATTAATACCTCAGCATTATTTAGATATTGGCAACAATTTTGAAGGTTACGAAGAATACTTAGGAAATATTCAGACTGAAATTAGCAACCTTAACACATTAAGAGAAAGTGTTAATACACAGCGCTCAGCGCAGATGATGACGAAATTTTTATTAATCTGGGCAAAACACTTCGATCAATTAAAAATGTTTATAGATAGCTTTTCGTTGTACAGGCTTGTTGATTATGATGATTTAAATACAGCCCCAGATACTTTTCTTAAAAGCTTGTCCCAGTATTTAGGAATGCCTGTTCCAGATTTATTTTCTCAAAATAATGATGATAGTTTTTTTAAGGGGTTAGATTATCAAAATGTTGCATCAAAATCAAATTTATCAATTAAGAAAATACAATATACTATTTGGCGAAGAATTCTTTCTGAATACTCATCTTATGTATCTTCAAAAGGTACGTTAGATAGTATTAAATCTATATTTTTAGCATCTGGAATTGATCCCTCAAACATTTTCCACATAAGAGAATATGGTGGTGCAAAAGCTAGGTCACTTAAAAGTTCAAATCAAAAAATTAATGATAATATTGGTTTTATCGATTTTTCAGGTTCGTTAGGTAATGAAGAAAATAGTCGTAATAATCAAGGAAGATCAATTGATAAGTCACCATATTTAAAATCAACATTTTTATCAGGTTCAAGAGTATCACCAGGAAAACCATTAATTAAAGGTACTTTTGTTAATGGTATATCTAATAATCTTAGTGATGGTCTTTTTACTTCTTCTTCGTTTGATTATCATGCAACTTATTTTTACTCAAACTATCATGAACACAAGACTTTACAAAGCCTAATCAGGCTTCAAACGACAGGATCAACAGTACCATCGAGCAAAGAAAGTTGTATTATAAATTTAGTAAATAATAGTCAAGAAAACAAACTAAGCCTATTCGTGTCAGACGACCCTACAAGTAGTACAATTTCTGAATTGTTTTTAACAGGAGTTAATATTGCTGATGGAAATATTTGGTCTGTTAATTTTGGAAGAAAAAGTTCTGAATTTTTAGAATCAGATTTAAAAAGTCAATTTTATTTAAAGGCATCAACGTTCGACCCAGGCCTAGATCCAGTCTTATATAAAACTTCTTCTTTGCTGACAGAGTCAACTAATTCTGTTTTTTCAAATGTAAGCACTGCACATAATGCATCAGGTAGTATTTTAACAATCGGTTCTCAAAGCTTTGAGGATACTTCTTTGTTTATTAACGCAGGTACTGCTAATCAGAAAGCAACACATTTTTCAGGTCATGTTTCATTTATAAATTTTTGGTCAAAAGATTATACTGACAAAGAGTTTACTGCATATGTTAAAAATCCTAGTAATTACGGGTCAAATAATGTTAAATCAAATTATAATTTTTTACAAAATCAGTCAGGTAGTAATCAAAAAGTAAGAATACATACTTCTGGTAAGCAGGCAACAACATCATCAAACAGTTCAGGTGAGATAAGAATTTTTGACTTTAGCCAAGAAGAAAATCATTTTTCTGGTTACAATTTTGAGGCAAATAAAAAAGTTATAATAAATAAAAATTTTATTAGAGAAACATTATCACCAAATTTTGATTTAAATTCTAGCGAAAATAAAATTAGAGTAAGAAGTTTGCAGTCGGAAGACCTTTTAGAAAATCATTCTTTCGCAACAATCGCGCCAGTTTTTGAAGTAGATCCAGCAGAAGAAGTAATTGATGATTCAAGATTATCTTTTGATTTATCTGTTATGAAGGGTCTCAATGAAAACATTGTCGATGTTTTTCCTCATTTTGATGAAATTGAAACTGCCTTAGGTAAACCTAACTTAGTTTTTAATGAAAGATATCCTGATTTAGAAAATTTAAGAAAAGTTTATTTTGAGAATGTAATTGAAGATTTAAATTTAAACAAGTATAGAGAATTATTTAAGTGGTTAGATGGCTCTTTTTCTGATATTATTTTTCAATCTATACCACGCAATACTAGGTTTTTAGGAATTAACTTTGTTTATGAGTCACATATGTTGGAGCGAAACAAATTAAAATATCTACATGACGAAATTTATCTTAAGTCTTTACCTAGAAATCCTTCTAGAGGTAATATTTTTTTAAGTCAATTTGTTTGCAAAATTAAGAAAGGTTAAAATGGAAACAACAACAATTTTCAATATTAAAGAAAGATCTAAACAAGAAAGGCTAAGGCTAGATTCTAGAACTTTTTACGAAAAATCATTAGCTACAACACTGGTATCCGGGTCCGATAGGATTGGAATGATTCATTATAAAGAAATTTCAACTATTTCTATTATTGTACCTGATTCATCGATAGAAGGTACTAGGGTAGGAAGAACAACTAGTTTTTCTAATATTAACGACGTTGACTCTTTTAGGTACGGAAAAGACATTAAAAGCGTTAAAAACTTGCTTAACGACAAAATAGTACCAAACATTACTTTAGGTAGAGAGCAAAATATTACAAATGATGACTACATAGATCATTCTTTAGAGCTTTGCTTTTACGGTCAAAACAGTCTTTTTAAAACATACGACTACAAAAGAGAAAGTTTTATTCCTTTTGAAGATTTTGAAGGCAAACCTGCATTTAAGCGGTTTATTGGTTTGAATGATGAAGACAAGAGTGGAATGTTTCCTTATGCCTACAACGAAAAAAGAAATTATGATAAATTTAGAGATCCGGATCCTGCATCTTTAGATGGCGCAATTGAAGTTTTTCATGTTAGAAATTCTCCAGCGAATACAGGGTTTATAGACTTACAAATTAAAGGTGCAAGAGGTCTTTTTGGGGTAGGAAATTGGGAATTAACTCAACATACAACATACGGTAAAAAGGGGTCACCTTTAGTTTCTGAAAGATATGAAATTAAACAGTCTTCACACGACTTTTTTGACGACGCAGACGAATCGATCTTAGGTAAACCAGTAGAAGGTTTTATTTCGGAAGGCCTTTATAAATCTTCACCATTTATTGAAAAAAATCATTATTTGATCGATGAATATGAACACTTGACAGCAATCCAGAAATCCAATTTAATTTCGTCTTCTAGTCGAGATGATTCAGAATTAGGGACTCGTTTTAAAAGTCGTGATAACGGCCTTATAATAACACCGTTTTATCAATTAACCGAACAAAGATCTTTTGGGACAGATTCAATCGCCTTTAGTGGATTATTAAAAGGATAAAAATGCCAAAAATAGTTAAAGTTAGAAATTATAGCCCGCCTAATCTTTTAGATAAGTTTTTCGTCAATGACATTCTACCTGCGTCAGGAGATAATTTAAGGGGTTTGCGAGGCTATAATTACAATGCAGGCAATGATCTAAGATTATGGGTAAGATTTAAATCCGATGCACCTGACGAATTAGTAGATTATGATTCAAATAAAATTCCATCCAATGCGTACCAAGGAACAGCTAACACGCCTGCAGTTTTAGATGATGTTCTTAACTCCAGAATGCATCAAATGATTGTAGGAGGAAGTACATCTGCCTATGCAAGAATAACATTTCCAGGATTAGATGGCAACAATAATCCTATAACTTTTGGCGGAGGCTCTGGCGCAGACCCGGATAGACCTTTTAGCATTGGCTTTTGGTATAAATATAGGCCGGACAAAAACACACCCAGGACTTTATTTGATAAAGGTAAACCAGGAACTGGTTACGAATATCGTGCAGATTTATTGTATACAGGGGACTTAATTTTTCGAATTTACGGCAACGGATCAATAACTGATTATGAAGAAGTTAAAGTTGAAAATAGCAATGTTATCGATCAAGAATGGCATCACCTAGTATTTACGTATGATGGGACTGGTGGTCCAGCCTCAAATGCAGGTATGGAAATATACATCGACGGTGTTCAGCAGACAGTAGTTAGAGATGACGGAGGTTCATATGCATATATGGATGGCGTGTCAGAAAGATTACACATCGGATCACAGGCCAGTGGAGGCAATATAGCTGATGGTAGCATTGCTGAATTTGCAATATGGGGTAAAGAACTTTCAATTGAAGAGATTAAGGCAATCTATTATTCTTCTCTAGAGGACTCTGTCGTTAAATCTGGTTACATTAGCTTACCACCTAGAGTAAGATTAAGAGATGCGGATAATCGCTCAGGTTGCTATCCTACTAAACATAGAATGGGTGATAAGGATCGAAGCGGAAAGCAAAATATATTTTATGAAGACCTTCCAATAAAATTTGGTTCATGTATTAAAGATGATTTTGAAAGTGTCATAACAGATGATCTAGGAAATGCACCTCTAGGTTCAGGTATTAATCGCCAAAAGTTAGATGAAAATAAATGGGCTTTATCACGTCATATGTCGATACGGACAGACAAATATCAAGCTTCTGACGGTAGTACTGTAGAAGACAAGTGCTTAGTTTTCGCCGGCAGAGGTACGATAGAAGTAGGAGAAAATGTAAGATTCTTAAAGGTAAAAAATAAAATTACAAATCCGATAAGCATTGATTTTGATGTAATTCAAGGCCCATATAGCTTAGGAAATTATCTTCAAGTTGGAGGTCTTGACTTAGGACATGTAGTTCCGTTTGGAAGCCCCTTTTCACCATCTGCAGATAATTTATATAACGGTTTAAGAATTCAAGCAAGTACACATCCAAATTTTGGCTCTAATCCGACCGTCGACGTTGCATTTATTGATTTGGAACCTGATCAAAGAAATTTTTATGGTCATGAAGGAACTGAATTTCCTGTACCTCGCAGAAAAAGAATTAGTTTAGACATGACAAGTTTTAAAACTTTTGAAGATGGATTTTATCTTCGCATAGCTCAAAAAAATTTTAACTTTGCAATTGCAAATTTTGCAATTTCCAAAATTTCTATTAGTTATGCTGATCAAACAATTAATTATCCGTTACTTTTAGATTATAATGATCGCGCAGGAAGTAAAATTTCTAATAAATACATTGCAAACCCACACCAGAGTGGATCTTTGACTGGAACAGGAAGGTCAGTCAGCGGTATATCAGATGTTGCAAATCCATTTCAAGAGTTTACTCAAGCAATCTCACCATTTAATGAAACGCTTGTAATAGAAAATGAAAATTTTGGCTTTTTTAATACCGGTCTAGATCCAAACATTTATCCTGGTTTTCAGTCCCCAGCTCGCAGTAAAACAAAATTTACGGTTAACTTAAGCCCGGAAACACCAACAACCTTTGGTCATATAGACGAATTAGGTGTTTTAAATCAAAATATAACAACGGATACCTCCGGAGCCGGTCAAAAATTAATGGTCTACTGGAATCAAAATCTTAAACGATGGGAAAAAATCGGTCAACCTTTGCACCACAATAATCTTAGAAATCCAACATTGTCTGATTTAAACAATACTGGATCAACATTAATGTTATCTCAATCTTGCTTAGGTTTTGGCCCTAATTTAGCTTCTTTTGGGACAAGAGGTAGTAGTGGAGAGACTAACTTTTATGATCGAGGATTATTAAGGCTTAGCAATAAAAAAACATCATTATTTAATTTTCCTCATGGGCCTCAATATAACGCAACAGGTAGTCAATTTATAAAAGCAAGTGACTTAGGAATTACAAAACCCTTTCTTTTAGAAAAATGTTCAATTGAATTTGAATCAAAATTTGAACAATTTAGTAGTAAAGCATCATCTAATGATTTTGATCAACATAAACCTTTTAGATTAGCCGTAGCACCTGAAAACACAGCCGGCTCAGCAATTACAACATTTGGTGCAAACTTAGTGACGCCTACTTTTTTTATGCTAAGACAATTTAAAGATAACTATACAAAACAAGTTTTAATTAAAAACAGTGGGTGGAACGCACAACGAGTCATATCCGGATCTAGTTTTTCTATTCCTGGCAACTATAAAACAGGACAAAATGGAGATTCTGAAATTTATGTTAATACAAATAGAGAATTAATAACATTTGGCCAAATGGGATTATTTACAACATCAAGCGCGCAATCTGACACTGCTGATAGAGACGCTGACGACTCTAGAGAAGATGAAAACGGTAACGAAATTTTAATAAGTGATTTTATAGACGCAGGATTATCATATGATTTAAATGTTAATGAAACTTTACCTGATACAAATCCTAGGCAATTAACCGGTAGTTTTGTTATGAATTTTAATACAAAATATTCTACAAAAACCATCGACAGCGTTATTAATGTAACACAATTTAATTTTAATGAATTTTTAGGCAGCGCTAATAGAAGCACTGTTGTCATGGATTTGCCAAATGAAGCTGTTAGATCAAACGATGATCTTAAGGTAAGTAGAGCAATTGTTAATAATTTAAACAGTTTTAGCGGTGAGCTGTCTCAAGCATTGCCAGACTCAACAAACACTTCAAACCCCCAGGTTGTAAAAAGGCATGCACCCTTGAGAGATGTAGAAAAAATCTCTCCTTATTTAATTTTACCAAATGATAATTTAATTTTGGGCTGGCAGTATCCGCCAATGAAAGATCCAGTTAATCATTCTGTGGGCAATGATAGCAATAATAAAGGTAAATTCTCTATGACCCTTTTTGGTAGGGCCAAATTACACCTTTATGGTTCACAGGTTGTAGAAAACAAAGAATTTCACGAAACCGTGAATCAAAACTTAACATCTTGTGCTGTTTATGAACATGTTATTGGAGATGAAAAGATTGTTGATCAATGGCAAGTTGCGTATCGAGGAGAATTGACAGGAAGTTATTCAAGGCAACATACATATGCTGAAGCCGGATATACTACTTTGCATAACAAAGGCCTCTCATACGAATGGTGGGATACACCTCAATACTCGGCACTTGTTAAACAAACAGACCCACCTGCTTTTCGAATAGGCGCAGGATCATATAGTAATTTGGATACTTTTGACGGCTTTAATGAATCTATACCCAGTATACTTCAAGCATATATAGATGCTTTGCAAGAAGAGATTGGAAGAGAAGTTGTTCGTATCGCAGCACAACAATATAAATCATGTTATACATCGATAAATTTTAGAGATCAAGATCGATTATTTGCTGACAAGCCAGGAGCCGGCGGCACAAATGTAAATACCGGAAAAGAAGATATCGTCTACTATTATGATGATAGTACTTATGGTACAACACAAAAATTAGGCTTTGGTAATGTTAGCGGTTATTCTGATATCGACAGACCTAGACCGGTTTATAGTTTTAATCGTGATCATTTCGGGTATTATGCTGACATGTACAAACAAGGGCTTGATGGAAAATTTGTTCCTAAGGCACGTCAAGGCTTTACAACAGGGTTTGATATAGCAATTAACTCCCAATCTCCTGTTAAGATAAAATTTGTAAGTGGTACTGTATCAGAAGGGCCAAATCTTAGACTGTATACAGAAAAAGATGTTGATCTTTATTTGGATGAAAAGTTTTTTCAAAGTTCAAATTTAAGCACAGCTGCTACGAGTTCAATTCCGTTTATTGATGACAATACGCCTAGAAACAGATCTTACATTGAAACTGAATTTATAGCAGTACCACTTTTTTAACGAATAATTTTAAACCAAGATAAATAATAATATGGCAGGAATACTAGACAAAAAAACAAGATTTATTGACCTTATTGTAACTCAAGAAGGAAAAAGACAAATCGCAGCAGGAAAGTTAAGGGCTGAGTATGCATCAATAACTGACATGCACGCTTTTTATAAAAAAGGTTATACATATTCAGATGTTACTGATCGTATTTACTTTGAAGCAATGGAACGACCTGAGCATTCGATAGTAATGGAAAAAGATGATAGTGGCAAGCTGTTTACATTTGATCATTCCCCAACCGGTTCAATAATTGGTAATGCTATCTTTGAAAAAGAAACTCAAGTTGCAACTGACTTGCATAAAGTAAAAATAGCAACCGGTTCTCAATTTGCATCTTTAAGTGCTGAAATAGAAAAAACTTTCTTAAGGCATTTTCAGAAAAACTACTTTATCTCGTCCATGGACACTATCGGAGATCAAACTTTTGAGTTAAGTGATTATTTTTTAGAATATAAAATTACAAATGCAGTCCCATTTGAAAATGGTCCAAACCCTGAAGTAATTAATGTTAATAATGCTGAACCTTTTATGCTTGACTCAAAATTAGCACACCTTCCTAATTTTGAGTTTTTACCACCTGTTAATGAAGATGGTTCTGCATATGGTCAATATACAGATATAAGAAACACAACCTTAGAGTCTTGGGACAACATTAAAGAAAGACTAGGAAGAAAAGCATTTACTAATTTTTCTCAAGACATTAATGACAATGTCGATGTTAAAGTTGATACTTTTGGAGATTTTCATAGAAAAATACAAATGACTGATGCTCCTCCTAGGGCAAAAAAAGAATTCAAAACAATTACGTTTAATAAGACATCTAGAGATAATAATTTACTAATTCAAGTTTTTCAAAAAAACAAAAACCTACTTCAAAAACTTGACATTGTAGACGCAGGAATTTTTATTGATGAAAACGACACAAATAACTTATTTGAAAAACATGTTTTTTATGTAGGTAAAATTTATTTAGATGATTTTAATACGCCTACGTTTATTAATTTATTTACAATTGTCTTTGATTAGGAAAACAAATGAGAATTATTGAAGAGGCAAAGCCTGAAAGCAAAAAAATTTTTACTAACGTTAGGAATGTTCCACTTAAATCAAAATTGGTTAATATAACCACAGTTGACAATGAAAAACTTTTTCATTATGATGTCTATTTAGAAATTAATAAAAGACAAGCTATACTGCAAAATTTAAAAAAAATTGAAATTAATCTCATAAGTGACAAATCCAGCCTAAATAGGCAACGACCTAGTCTTTTTGACAATGTTGATACTAACAATACCAATGAGCTTAACTTGGTGGCAATTAATGCCGCAAGGATTAACTTCGACCAAGTTGCAAATATAAATTCAAATAATGAAATTTATAGTGTTGGTGAAATGTCTAGTGATGATGTATTTATAAACGAAAATCTAGGAAAGATAACTTCTAACATGTTAACAAAACGGCCAGATAAAGAAACATTTGGATTTAAATCTAGGTTAGTCTTAAAGGAGCAACTAAATACAGGACGACCAAATTTAAAATTTAAAGATTACTTAACGCAACCTACAGTTAGTCAAAACAACGAAACAATTGAAAGAGATAAATTTAATTCAAACTATACAAGGTTTGTTAATAGCGGCATAGATCCAGCTACGATGTTGTCAAAGACTTTTGGAACAAATACAAATAGAGGTACATTAAGTAAATTTAGAGGAAGTTTTACTTCGTTTGTTTCTTCGCCAGCATCTGGAGTCAAGCAAAAGCTATATAGTTCGCTAACTAGCGGTATTGAGACAACAATCAATACAGAAGCTTCAAGTGTTGACTATGTATTAGAATTAGAAACCCTTGCTAATATTGATGCGAAATTATCGCAGCGAATTGTATTGAGTGAAAGCTTGCTTCAAAACTATCCAACTGATGAAATTAGCATACTTTTTATTGCAAGGAATGATAAAAACGTCAAAATAGAATCAGGCACTGGCATAATAGAACACACCAAGGAAAAAGAAAAAATTAATTTTCCTAAGTTTGATTTTGAAGTTGAAGCAAATAGAACAACAACAGGTCAAAGTATACTTTCTATCAAAAACAACGAGTCATCACCTAGGCTATTTAATGTATATAGTAGACAACTTAATAATTACTTGCCTCAAGAATTAATACCGTTTGAAGAAAAAAGACTAGGTGTATTAGTTCAACCACGACAAAAAATTATTCTATTTAGAAAAGGAAATTTTTTTAAGAAAAATCGTCCAGTCTTTTTTAGAGTCAACCCAGTCTTCGCAGAAAAAGAATACTCAAACTCTAAATTTGCCTCAATTACAACAGGAAGAAGATTAAGTAATTTAACATATGCCGGTATTTCTGCGATTATACAAAATGATCGAATTGCAATTCAGGTTAAAAATGTTTCTCAGGCAATAAAAAAAATAGAACTGTATAGAAAAAATTTAACAAAAAAAGAAAGAAAATTTTTGCCCACACAATCAAAAGGTAGGTTAGGTAATAGTAATGAATTGTCTAGAAATAAGTTTAAATCTACTGCGTCTAACGATTTTAGCGCTATTTATAAATTTGTTGATGATGATGTTGAAGAATTTAATACTTATGAGTACAAAGCAGTTTTATATGATGAAAATGGTAATAAGTACATGTCATCATCAAGTGCAATCGAAAGATATTCAAAACCAACAGGTTATGTCAACATGACAGCTACGCAGTCTGGAACAGATAATTCTTTTTCTGAATACAGGCAAATAACAATTAGCGGAAACGTTGAAAGAAAAGAAACAGATGCAGATAGGTTGTTTAAAGACTTATTTGGTAAATACTATGACCTTTTCGAGGATGATCTTAAAGAAATCAAAGATTTGACTGGTATGTCTATTAATGTTTTGGTTGAAATGATTAACAGAGACAATTCTGAAATAACCAGATTAGGCGAATTATCAGTTGACAATGAAGGTAATTTTTCAAAAGAATTTTTAATTCCTAAAAAGCAATCATTAGCTATAAAGCTTATTCCTAGAGTTCTTCCTCCTGCTGATCTTCTTTCAAAATTAACAAAAAATTTAGAAAACTTGGCGCTAAAACAGCGCTTTGCACCTGTTAGCCCTAGCGCAAACGCTGCTTTTAAAACTAGATTACGCAATAGAAGCAGAGGTGCTGTGTCAGCTACTGGTGATAAATTTTCTTCTCGCATGTCTCGAACCAAAGGAAAAATAATTGATTCTAGAACAGATCTTAACAGAACAGATTTTGACTCATATTACGACGGAGACACTGGTGATGTTTTATATTTACTAATCGAGGGAGAATCTCCTTTTAATGTTACAAATTTAGTCAATATTACGAACGCATCTATAGAATATTTAGAATTAAACAATGTTGATCAAGCAAATGACAACAATCAGAAAAGAGTTGGCATCAAAGAAGAATTTTATTTAGCAAATTTTAGTTTAAATAATGAAAGCGACAAATTAGATTTTTTACTAATGTCATTTGAAGAAAATGGAAATTTAAATTTCAGTGGTTTAGCATATGCGTCTAACAACACTTCACAAGTTAATTATGTTTACAAAACACCGTTACTTTACGGAAAAATTAGCTTTTTTGCTAGCCCAGTATTAAAAAATGGTGAAACTTTGGCACCTATTTTAATTAAAACAATCTACAAAGATGATCAAGGAATCAAATGAGTTTTAAAAGCTTTAAATCACCTTTTACTGTATACAACAATCCGCTGCCTGATCCGTCACCTTTAACAGATAGCCCAGGAAACAGCCCCATACTTGTTTCTCGACCTCTTATAGTATCAGCAATCGCATTAACAACAGAAAAAATTTCATCTGTTATAACTGTTGTTCCTGGAAGTAATGCAACAATTGAAGCAACAAAACATAAAGATACTTCTTCTTTTCATCAAAAACTATTTAAAAAAGGCATTAATGTTTTAAGGCCTGAGGTTTTACTTTCAAATGAGTTTTCTCCTATCGCTACTGGACGTCGTGTCGAAGAAAATCAAAATTCAATAAGTGTACAATACGGTAACAATACGTTTGTTGAGGTAACAAATACTGCAAGGCTTCTTGAATTGCATCAAGTATTAAAAGAAAATGCAATTAAATCTTCTGAAGCTTTAATTAAAAGATACGGTAAAATTGCATATGGGATTGGAGATGTAATTGCAAAAATGAGGACAGCAATGTCAGCACACGCCGATGATATATATGACCAAAGTGTTACCAAAATGAGGCAAAACATAATCGATAGGGTTGTTGAAAATTCAAACAATATTGTTCGAACACAAATAGATCAACTTTCTGCTGATGCAATTACACTAATAACTGACTATATTATTAATGATTTTATAGCAAAGGAATTAATTAAGTATACCGGTCAAATTTTTGATCACAAAGAAGAAATTGAAAGAGCTATTGAATTAAATAGGCCTGGCGCTTCGAACGTTAATGCAATTGAAATGATGGAGCAAGTAGGTAATCTTAATCTTAAAAATTTAATCGGAAATAGAAGGCTTAAAGCGTCAGTCGACAAGTCGACTAATTTTGAAAATATGCTTGACATGATAGGACAATTAAAATCTTATATAAACCTCGAAGACACTATAGATGATTTAGACAATGCAGAAATAGACCGACAAGAAGGCTTTGTTTATGGAACAAAAAAAGGAAGGCTTCAAGAATCATGCCGAATCTTAAAACAAATTAATTTTCCTGGTTGTTTTGGGGTCAATCAAAGAAAACTTAAAAGTGTAGTCGGAAATGAAAACAGGATGATTGGAAGTAATGTTCAAAACGCTTTTAACGCAACAGGATTAGGAAATGGAGAAGCTGCAGCTGAATTAATAGCTGCACTATGTTTTGATCAAGTAATGGGAGCAACAAAGCTTGTTAAATCTTTATTAGACATTGATAACATATTAGAAGACGGAAGAAAATTTGAAACAATTGAAGAGCTTTTTTCGAAAACTTTATTTGATTTTGACACAATACCTTCGCACATGAAAAGGCATGAATTTTATTTTAGAACGAGAAAACAAAAAGGTGGCTCAATTGTAAAACATTTATTTGAAGAAAAGCAATCACCTTATGACGAAAAAACATACATTCCTTATGAGACAAACAATACGATATCTGAAAAACTGTATGAAGAAAATAATTATTTTCCAGGAGAAGAAATATATTTTACATCAGCACTTAAAAGCAATGACACTAGTTTTGAAGAGCTAGAAAATTTTATAACTAAATTTAAAACTAAATGGGAAGATTTTTCTACACACTTAATTAAATCAGTAGGTCTAGACTTCGATTTTACCGGTAAAGCATCGTCCCCAGATTTAAATACAATTGACCAACTTAACCCTATGAGTTACTTAAATTACTATTTAAATCTTCTAGCTGATGATTTAGAAGCTACTTACATGCATGAAAACGTTGAAAGAAGAAAAAAAGGATTAGTTAGTTTAGCTATGCTCTTAAATAATGCAAGTAGTTTAAGCAGAACTGTTTCAAGTTATAAGTCAGTTCTAATGAGTACTTTACTTTCAACTTCTGGCGCAGAGCTTTGGCAATCTGCAGACGAACCGGTTTGGG
>Ga0222718_10000111_pt1 | contig 79160 bp, 69 predicted proteins | sample C33_27DmetaG_FD_165045 | JGI IMG/M metagenome (GOLD analysis project Ga0222718, IMG submission 165045) | Estuarine water microbial communities from San Francisco Bay, California, United States - C33_27D | ecosystem: Environmental > Aquatic > Marine > Unclassified | place: USA: California... | reverse complement strand
AGCGAAGACACAGTTCGCTCGACCGCCAAACGCCAGCGGAAGTGTACCGCAGCGGCCGGTCAAATCGCGTGGTTCTTTCTCTCTAAGCAGAACCCGCCCGTGGTCCAAATAATGGGGTCCACTTCATTAGCGAGGGATTCAAGGGAGTCTCTCCGTAAGTTACATTCGAAGTCAATCAACTCAACACCTGATATTGATTGGCCTTAAGCAAGTTTAACCGACAAATCAGCCGATGCGGCTATTCTCTATAATTTCCAGAGCAATCTTCTTGGCATCCATTACCAAGGGATAGTTTAAGGCCGAACAATCAGAAATACAGGAACTTCTGTTTCTCATTAGAACATTCGCGCAGGGTGTGCGATAGATGATTTTTCTCGAAATTTTGTGGTCTATTCGCAACATTATGGCAGGGCTGAAGTTGCCTAATCCGCAACGACTGCGCAATCGCTAGAGTCCGTGTTGCTGGTCATGATTTCGTGAGTTCTCTTACTCTCGCACATCAATGCTGTGCGGATACCCCATCATGCAGGCTGTTCTCTCATGCCAGAAGCCAGATCGTAGATCAATCCTTCCAACCACAACGGTATGGGCATCATTTCATGTAGTTGCTGTTCAGCATCTCGCAATCTCCGCAAGCGAATTTGGATCTCATCGATAATCGCCGAGTTTGAGCTGGAATGACGGGCCTGATGAAGAAACTGCTCTGCCATAAATTTGACTGTCCAAAACGCCGCTCGACGCTGTTCGCTACTTTCTCCAGAGCCTTCAATCCATTCCAGAATTTGTGGAACGAGCTTGAGAGGGTTGATATTTCCTTTGGAAAAACTATTTCTGATCACTTCAGAGAGTTCTCTCAAACGTCCCTGGGAAAGCTCAAAGGCAACTTCCAGATTTCCGTCTGACAATTTTGCCAACCGTTCAGCATCCTCATTCGAATCGACATACTCGTTCGAGAGAATAAGACTTTGTAATATTTCGAGAGGCAAAGCACGAAAGTGAACAGTTTGGCATCTCGATCTGATCGTTGGTAATAATCCCTCTTCACGATCAGTGATTAATATTATCAATGATTTCGCAGGAGGTTCTTCGAGTGTTTTGAGCAGTGAATTAGCAGCTTCACTTTGCATGAGATGCGCATCGTTAATAATGGCAATTTTCCGGTCGGATGACATGGGGCGTAAGGAAAGCTCATAGCACAGTCCCTGCCGGCCACGGTGCTCTTCATCACCGACAAACAATTCGATTGGGATGGATTTTTTTCCTTCAGGGCAATCGACCTGATAATAATCAGGATGTGTGCCTGCCTGCATCCGTTTGCAGTTGGCGCAGATTCCGCACGCTTCCAGCCCTTCATCAGATGTTTTTTCACAGAGAAGAGACTGAGCAAGGTTTTGTGCGAAGAGTTTCTTTCCGACACCTCCCGGACCAAGAAATAGATACGCATGCGATAATCGACGACGGCTGGCTGCTTTTTTGAGCTGTTCCAGAACAACATCATGCCCTTGGAGAGTGTTCCAGATTGTCATGAATTGTCCTCAGAAAGATGGTCGAGGGATGAAAGATCAGCAGATTCGAGCCAGGCAATCACATCCCCCGAATTCACGTGTTGATCTTGTTTCTTGAGTGTACCTCCCAAGACTCCCTCACTGTCTGCCGAAACGACATAAACGATTCCTGGGATCAAGAGTTCCACAAGATGATCTCCGGCTTGGACGAGTTGACCAGATTCCATTAGCCAGTGACCAATCTTGATTGTTTCTTCGTTCGTGTCAAACTCTGGAACACGAATTGGGATCGCCATTTCTTCGTACCTTTGAATAAAATCTCATGTGCCGACTGGTGTTGTCTGTTGGCGTCCCAGATAGTCGGCCATTTCACCAGCGTGATAGCTTGACCGAACAAACGGTCCGCTGGAAACAAGTCCAAACCCCATTTTGCGGGTGAGATCACCAATTTGGTCAAACTCCTCCGGTGGAACAAACCGTTCGACCGCAAGATGCTCGGGGGTGGGTTGCAGATATTGACCCAATGTGAGCATTTCAACGCCGACGCTTCTCAGATCGGCACAGACTTCGATCACTTCTTCCAGTGTTTCACCTAAACCTAACATCAAGCCACTTTTCGTGACCATTCCTGGTTCCTCATCCTTGACCTGCTTTAAGAGGTCCAATGTTCTTTGATACTCGGCATTCCTTCGAACATGGTCATAAAGCCGAGGAACTGTCTCGGTATTATGGTTGAAAACATCGGGACGACTCTCAATCACTCGTTGGATAGCATCTCTGTTCCCCATAAAGTCTGGTACGAGAACTTCGACAGCCGCTCCCGTTCGCTCCCGAACCGCGAGCACACACTGATAGAAATGATCGGCTCCTCCATCAGGAAGATCATCCCGAGTCACTGACGTGATGACGACATGTTCAAGCCCCAAGCGTTCAGCCGCTTCTGCAACTCGCTCCGGCTCATCCGTTTCTACGACTTCTGTTTTGCCTTTAGGTACCGAACAAAAACCGCAAGGGCGAGTGCAGATATTCCCTAAAATCATGAAAGTCGCTGTTGAATGCGCCCAGCACTCTGAGCGATTTGGGCATTTCGCGCTAGAACAAACCGTCTCCAACCCTAAGTCTTCAATAACACTCGAAGTGAACTGCATTTCGGGACTGGGCATCGGGCGTTTCAACCATTTTGGTAAACGACGTTTTGGCTTCTCAGGAGAAACATCGTACAAAATATCAAGAGTAGACATGAACCTTCTTCTTTGTTCGAACTAATAATGGATGACCAGTATACCAATGACGAGATTCATAGCCCAGACTTTTCGTCAAATGTCGGGCTAAACTTTCACGAACCCCACTCATTGGTGTGTGTTTCATTGTATCCGCTGAGAGAGAGGAATGGCGAGGTTCCTCTCCGCCTGTATGGCAGATTCTCATCAAATCGAGATTTGGTTGTACGTTGATCGACAAGCCATAATAGGTGACGTCTGATTTAACGAGAATCCCAACGGCGCCAACCTGTCCCGTTCTGGAAACGAGTCTTGAGTTGTGAACCTGGGTGGTGACATGCATGTCTTTACAAACCCGTTGAGCAACCTCTTCGAGCCGAGTACGATAATCGAGCACATCAATTTGAAGTCGATCAAGGGGAACAATGACACTGACGCAGAGTTGTCCGGGGGCGTGAACTTGGCTCGAACCACCGCGTGGAAGCCAATGAATATTTATCAACTGCTGTTCCAGTTGTTCACGATCAATCAGGAAATCGGCATAACTTCCTTCGCGACCAACAGTCACAGCAGGAGGGCATTCATACAATAAGACCGTTCCTGAACGGTCTTCGCGACCACTGATTTCAAAAGCAATACGATCCTGCAACGCAATCAGCGAAGGAAGATCAACAATTCCCAGAGAATGAACCTCCAGTGAATTTTTGGCAGAATCAGGCCAGATTGAAGTTCCAGAAAGTGTCATTACTTAACCAGGGTAAAGGTCTCCAAAGAAGAGACCTCGACGACGCATTGAATTGATACACGGAAACGAATAAGAGATTTTAACACTCAGCCTGCAGAACGACAATTGGCGGAATTGAGATTTTCAGAGGTTCGTGGACCGAAACATCATTAATTTGAGGGATTGAACGATCAATCGTCAACAAATTGGGTCAACGCTATGGAATCCGAGAATCAGTCGGTAGGATAGTTTCAACATAATTTTCTCAGAGATGAACAATGGCCGCTGCCAAGAAGAAGAAAAAACAAAAAAAGAAGGACGAAGCTACCGAAACTGGGAGAGTTTCGGTTTCACGTAATCGTAAGGCAAGGCATCACTACGAAATTATTGACAAGCTGGAGTGCGGTTTGGCGCTTGTTGGTAGTGAAGTGAAAACTCTGCGTAGCGGACAATGTTCGATTGATGAAGCATACGCTCGAATCATCAGAGGCGAAGTCTGGCTATGCGACGCAGACATCCCCGAGTACCCACAAGCAAACCTCCAAAATCACGAACCCAAACGAACTCGCAAGCTGTTGCTCAAAAAACGAGAAATCGAGAAGTTTGCAGAGTCGGCGTCACAACAAGGCCTGACTCTTGTTCCTCTGGAAATCTACTTCATCCGAGGCAACGCCAAAATTTTGCTGGCCATTGGGCGAGGACGGAAGACTCACGACAAACGGGAGAAAATCAAAAGCCAAGCCGATAAACGAGAAATGAGACAAGCAAAACTCGGTAGCCGTTAGTTGTGCTCCAGCGCACAGAATATGGGCGGTACTACTCTTGAGTATCTTTTGTTTTTTCGGCATCTTGACGACTCAGTAGCGATTTCAATTCACCAACAGCAATCACTTTGGCAAACTGGCCATCAACATTCGCTGCCCTAAGCAGATGTACAACAGTTCTTTTTCTTTTTGAATCTCCGTATATCCAGGCTTCGGAGATATGCCCGGTGGAAAACGAAAAACGCCTTTCTTCAGGCTTTCCGAGGGCACGTTCGACCTGACGCGCGGTCATTCCTTTGATGACTTCTCCGTTCCTGATCGCAGATTGTATGGGGTCCGGGGAAAGCTTGTCATAGTTGGCTTTGAGAATCCATGACCCGGAATAAAGTCGATATCCGAGGGATTCCAACGCCTTGGCTGTTTCCGCTTCTCCAGGTGAGAGCTTCCACGCTTTGAGAAGTAACTCATTCGCTTTTTCTTTGTCCTCCAAAAGTTCCAGGTAGTGCTGAGCCGCACGGACATATCCTGAAGCACCATCCTGACTCCACAATTCAAGACGCTTTTCTAACCATGTCTCCAATGCGATGAGACCTCTCTCGGGTTGTTTTCTTTTCCGATACTCTGCGGAGAGTTTAATCGCTTCCTCTTTTCCTGATTGTGAAAGTTGTGAGAAACGCCAATCCAACCAGAGCAAATCATAGCTGAGATACAGATCCGGCAGGTCTGGAAGGGCGTCTTTCAACTGATCACGAATTTTGTCTGCGTTAGAACCATCTGCCTTTGCGGTTGACAAAATTTCCTTCTTCATTACCTCTCGATAAAAGAGACGCCAAAGTCGATCTTGTTGCGATTGATCGGCTTCGCGAAACGTCACCAACGGATGACTCTCTGACAGCGACTCTAATTTGGGAACGGGGACATCGAGCGGAGTTAATGCGACGGGATATTTTGTTGCCACCTCTTTGGCGAACCGCAGGAATTGATCACTATTTTTCATTTCGGTACTGTTTTGTAGCTTACGCCAATCGAGCATGAACCGCTCATACTCCCAGACTTCGAGAGCATCTTTGGGAACTCCGAATGTTTTCATCTCGGCAACCCAGTTTGTAATTTCTTCGGATGTCGCATTCCCTTTTTGAGTTCTGGCAACGATGTAGGAATGCTCAAAAGCTTTCGCCGCGACCAGAAATAACTCAGGGTTTTCATAGAATTCCGATTCCGCCGCCGTGAAACGTGCCAGCTTTCTCCATGCCGATGGGTCCGTGACGTCAATATCGACGCTCATTTGACGGTGAACTTGTTCGAGACTGAATTCAGAATTAGCTTTCGTGACCCGGAAGATAGGAGCTTTACCCTCAAGTTGAAAACGGCCGGTTAACTTAACCATTTTTGAGCTGGGCTTTAATCGCGGAAACGACTCTGAAGAGTCGAGAAGAAATCGAAGATTGCATTTTCGCATATGAATTTGTGCATCGGTTCGCGAGCCAATCACACCACGAACAACAAACGACGTGTTGTTTTCAGCAAACAAAGTCCAGTTTTTCTGGACGTCCAATAATTCACGAATCGAAATGACACGTTCATCTGCACAGACTGTTTGCCCAACCATCAGCACCATCGAACTAATCATCGACATTCGGATCAAATTGATCGCGTTTTCTCTCATTCCAGGCCCGCCTTATCATTGATCTGCTTATTCCCGATTTTTTCAGAAGAGTGAGTTTGAACAATCTCTTCTCTGGGGGATGAAACACGCTGAGAATTTAATAAATTCGACAATTCCCCATTCACTTCTGACTTCAAATCAAGGTTGAACATTTCCGCCAGAAGTTCGGGAGTCCTCCAAAGCTTCACTTCCTCTGACGAGAGAATGATTTCCCATGAGTTTTGGTTTTGATTGAGGGGTCTGGTGTCTGTGAGTTGTACTGCCAGAAACACACGAATTCGATCATCTTCCCAAGCGAGTTCCTCAAACCAATCGACAGGCTCGTCCCAAACCATATCGACATTTTCTGCAGGAAGATCAATGGGATACTCAAACCAGTACCTTGTTTCCTCGGGCGTAGACTTCCTAACAATATCTCCATGCATCAATAGCCATCGACCGCCGTGACGCGCTCGGAACATGACGTTCCCATTTTCTGAATCTATTGAGTCTTGAGATTGATCCAGGATGATTTCAATAGGAGAAAAACTGGAAAGACGATTCAAAATCATTAACTCTTTATAGAGATGCTTCAGTGAAAGGGAGGACTCATCCTTTCTTCCCAAATTTTCGGCAGCTTCTAACGCGAGCAATGCAGATGTCTCTGCACTTTCCCAATCATTAAGTGTCACGTACTCCCATGCGGCCTCTGATTCATGCAACAACACCAATTCTTTTTCACTGCGTGTTTTCCGATTCGACAATGCCCAGAACGCGACCAACAACAAGACAACGGTAACACCTACCACTGATGCGAGACGTTTACGATTGAGAGCTCCTCGGCCTTCATCAAGCCAGACTCTTGGAGGAGTGTTGTCTTCCGGTTCGGCCAGACGTCCCTCGTCATTCAATTCTTTAACACTCAACGGACGTGGTGTTTCAATAGAAACTTGTTCCTCAGAGGTCTTGTCCCGCGGTTCTACTGCCAAAATGTGGGGACGCGGATAGATATCTCTCGGCAAAACATAAAGAGATTCCGAGCAATCTGGACATTTTACGATCTGCGATTCTTCACGACGACGGCCTGAAATCACTTTTCCGCAATAACAAACGAGAGAATACTCATCATGTGGAGAAGGCCCCGAGTCTGACTTCGGTTTGATTGTTTTTCGCCTCAAGGGCATAGTTGGCAACTTTTTAGGAATGAGATATTGAGTTCATAGTAATGAGACATTATCCGCTACCGAGCAGTTGAGGTCAAATTGTTCTCGGAAACGCCTCAGAATACGAGTTTATGCTTTCCCCGCGGATTTCTTCTCGTCAGACTGACTACGAGCAGAACATCTTATTGGATCACAATTGACTGAAACTACTGTTCGAGAAAGCCTTGCATATGTCCATTCGGTTACTTTTTGTCGCAGTATTGATCGCGTTACCAACGATGCCGATCTCCGCAAAATCACCCGTCGATTCGTCTCAGAAACTCGAAGAGGTCTCGACAGAATTTGGCCTATGTGATGGACCAAGCTGGGATGGTAACGGAAGTCTCTTCATCCCGGATGTGAAGGGGCAGAAACTCTATCGCTACTGGCCAAAGCAGGACAAGATGCAAGTGGTTCTCCCGGATGCGGGGCGAATCAGTGCCACTTTCTACAATCATGGCAAGCTCTATCTTTCCGACAATGGAAATAGCTCCATTGCATGGTTGAAGGGGAAAGAAATGAACGTCATTGCCACTAATGACCCACAGGCAAAACCGGCTCAACGCCCTAACGATCTCGTCGTCGATCATCACGGAGGAATCTATTACACACTCACTTCCACGAATCAGGTCATGTACATCTCGCCGTCTGGTGAGCAATCGGTTGCGGTTGCCGACATCAAAACACCAAACGGCATCACAATGTCGCCTGATGAAAAAACTCTCTACGTTTCTGCATACGTCCCGAAAGAAGTTTATTCGCACCAGGTGACGCAGGCTGGCAAGACCGCTCCAGGGAAACTGTTTGCAATCATGGATGATGGTGACGCCAAAGGTGCCGACGGAATGTGTATTGATCGTGCCGGAAATGTTTATTGTGCCGGTGCAACCGACATCTGGATTTGGTCCTCTACGGGAGAATTACTTGATAAGATCACGCCCCCCACTCGGCCCATCAATTGTGCGTTTGGCGATTCCGACATGCAGTCTCTCTACATCACTTGTTTCGGTGGCCTATATCGCCAACGCATGAGCATTTCGGGAAAGTCTTCACAGCCAGTCTCCTCATCGGGTGATCTGACGATCCCTCTGAATCAAACCCGTCCTTCTACCATTATCCCTGAATCCTTACAGTCGAAGTATGATGTTGTTTATTCGAAAAACGGTAACCGCAAACTTGTGGCTGATCTCTTTTCGTCTGTGAAGCCACAGGTGAACACCCCCGCAGTGATCGTTGTTCACGGTGGCGGATGGATGAAAGGGGACAAAACCAAGTTTCGTGCTTTGGCAATTGAACTGGCAAAACGCGGATATTTCACGATGGCCATTGAATATCGACTGGGTGGAGAGGCACAGTTTCCTGCTGCCATCCATGATTGTAATGCCGCAGTCAGATATCTCCGAGCGAACGCGGATACTTTGGGCATTGATCCGAACCGGATTGGTGCAGTCGGAGGATCTGCGGGAGGTCATCTTGTGGGATTGATGGCTACCGGGCACGACATTCAAAAACTACAAGGGGAGGGCGGCCACCCAAATAATTCGTCAAAATTGCAAGCGGCCATCGTGATGGCGGGACCACTGGAGATCTCGACTGGTAATGTCGCGGAGCAGGCTCGAATAAATGCTGACAAGGCTTATGCCACACAATGGATTGGTTCCATCGAGAACGATTGGGATCAATATCAACTCGCAGATGCGCATCGTCATATCACTTCCGATGACTCTCCCATCCTGTTTATGGTCGGCGAACACGATAAGCCGGAAAGAAATCAACCTTCCCGAGAAAAACTTGAAGCATCTGGCGTTTGGACGGACGTCATAATTTACAAAGACGGGAAGCATGGCTGTTGGAACCAACTCCCCTGGCTCAACGAGATGGCTAAAGACATGGATTTGTTCTTCCAGGAACATCTGAAGAAAGTCGACTGAATGATTATTCGTTGAAGATTCGAATCGCTGCGATGAGTGCTTTCAAAGGCAGGTCATCATTCAGTAATCTCACAATTTCGTCACTCACCAATAGTTGTGGAGAGTGATCGCGTTGCGCTTCAAGAAGTGCATTCAAAAACAGTTCTAACGAAATATCTTCTTGACGACAAAAGCGAACAACTTCGAGTCGGAAATTCAAATATTGCTTGAAGTTCACGGTTCGCACAAACTCGATGACTGCTGGGCGCAGATGGTCGTTAAACCCTTCGACATAGTGCATGTAATCGTCAGCACGTGATCGAGTTGTCAAACGATGGAACAGAAATACTCCCATGGAGGCCCAATCCTTGACCTTGTCGAGGGTTGCCAGTCCTATGGAATATGTCGTGAGCCAAGGTAGGACGATGAGTTCCAGGCGATGCCTGAGCTCCCATTCCTCTTGAAGCATGCTGTCACGAATGAGACTTAACAGTTCTTGCGAGAGAGTCCCCGGCACGGGGGCATCACATGAAATCGCGCGAACCATCTCCCACCGGGATTCCATCCACTCACCCGACGGAATCGAATTACACTGATTCATTTCTTCCGTGAGTTTTTCAAAGAGTCGATTTGATTTTGGCAAATTTGCGAGTGCGATAATCTCAGCAGCCTGATAAATCAATTCTTTCCAGACGCTGGGATGATCATAGATCAGCTCGTCACGTAGGGAATCCAAATCCTTCTCGATCAATCCAATCTTTTTCTGATGATATTGTAAAAACCACACGAGACGAGTGAGTTCGGGTAGTCGTGGATCATTCGCGGATTGCTTTAACAAACTTTTACAACCTGCGCGTGTCGCCGCTTCAGGAACTCGATCCAACTCATTGAGGTAAAGCTGAAAGGCACGTCCCGTGAGCCCCACGTTTGCTAAATAGTTTTCGAGAAATTCAAAGGGTGGCTTTCCGTCGTGAATTTTCTTGAGCCAAAACAGTTGCAGTGTTGCCTCTTCTTCGCGTGGCGATATTTGGCAGTATTTTTCAAGCTGAGTAATCACCGTACCCAGTCTTTCATCACCAGCACGTTCCCAAATCATAAGACTTTGTGAGATTGTTTCCGTAGAAGGTGACTGCGATTCTGGAGGATTCCGATCAGGGGGCGGGCTCGGAAACCAGCCCACATCGTTATCGTCATCTTGTTCCGCTTTTTGAGTGAGTGATTCTTGATACGCGATTTGTGCACGGAGCGTTTCGTACGACTCTGTCAGCTTGCGAAAATGATTGGGATACTCTTCGGCCCGGTAAACCTTGATCAATCGATGATAAGCCCGGCGTAAATCGCGTTCCGTCGCATTCGTCTCGACTCCGAAATGTTCATGCAAGTTGACGGGCCAGTCTTCGAGATTCTCAGAAAGTGACTGGTTATTCATCGTCCGTTTCTCCTCCCGGCGAGAAACGATATCGGTATGCATTTAGCCAATTATGATCGATCAACGAATCAGATTCTGAAGGCGGTAAGAGAATTGGGCGGTCCCCCATCATGGGTTTTAAGACAACACCCGCCGGTACAGGATGGTACTTGTCGATATTCGCCCCCGGATAGGTCACATAGACAGCCCCTTGAATTCTTCGAATCAGTTCAGACACAGCTTCAAATTGTTCGAGATCTGCTTTACGTGATTTATAGAGAAGCGATTTTGTGGGCTGAGATAACTTTGCAGCAATTTCAATTTCTGACAGATAACGACGCTCGTCAAAAACAATAAACAGCTCGCCTCGTTCTTTCACCACCTTGAACAGATTCGAACTCAATCTTCGAGATTCATACTCTTTCAAAGAGGAAAATATTGTGACCAAATATTCCTCAGTCTCTCCCGCGGTTGATTGCGAGATTTCTGGAGATGTCAAAATAGGATCGCTCTCATCGATTGAATTGAGAATCTCCTGAATGTTCTCCGGGGAAAATTCGGAGGGGGTATAATTGACCGTGGGAGGCGTATATGTGGGCGTGTTTGGAGTTTCATCGCTGCTATATCGAGCAAACGAGATAACTGCCCGAACAATAAACAGCCCGATCAGGGCATAGGCCCAACCACCTCGCGATGATGTTGTGGATGTCTCCAGCAGCTTTGGTTTCGTGAGTTTGTTCCTCGTTTTGGTCGAACGCGACAACGCTTGAAGCCATCGTTGATTGAGTGCCGCGACATCAGGAGCTTTTGAGTTCAATACGGCGACAATCTTTTTCCAGTCCGACTTCTGGAAATTTTGCGAGTTTTGGAACTCTCTTTGTGCCGCGGCTTTTTGACTTGGCTCGATGACATGATTTTCCATCAGGAATTGAGCCAACCGACTCGCATGCTGGCCAAGTAATGGAACATTGTGTGAATCCAGTTCCAAACCACTTTTCAAATGTGCCAGTTGAAGTTTCAAGACAGGGAAATATTCTGCGTCGGAATGGAGTTTTTCAAACCGGGAGACTCGTGCTGAAACATCCAGTTGAAAGTATTCACGCCGAAACTCGGCAAGATCGTCTCGCAGTAGACGTGCGCAACATTGCCATTTAGCAATCGGGGAGAGCTCTTGGTCGTAATAAGCCTGAATTGCGGACGCTTCATAAAACCCCGGATGATATTGAACATCTTCCAGGCGTTTCAATATCTCACGCTGCTTGTCTTTAGGTGTGGCATCTGCCGTGAAATTCAGAGTTCGCTCTACCCAGACATCCAGAAGAGGAGCGATTGTTGGCTTTTCACCATTCATCGGACTGCTCCGGCTGTGGATCGTCTTCCCCGTCCTGAAAATCAAAACGATCCACGTATTCCTGTAACACCGATCTGTGGCGTGCAATTAGTTCATCGTCTTGTATTTCCAGCGCCTCTTCAAACCCTCTAAGAATGATATCAAGGTGCTCTCTCTCGATGAGCGGTAACTCGCTGTAGAGTCGTTCGGAGCGTTTCAAGAGATATCGATTCAGACTTTCTTCTCGAGGATGAGTTTTGAGTTCGGCCATAGCCTGAATCGCTTGATTGACCTGTTGTTGATTCATTCCCCGTGCATAGCGTGTGACGACATGCTGGAATTTATCTTTGGTTTCTAGCACCATCGCTTCGACTTCAAGGACTCCATTCAAGTCGTACGTGAATCTGATTTCGATCTCTTGGCCAGCCGGTCCACGCGGAATATTTTTAACCTTGAATTCTCCCAGAAACAGATTCTGATCAGTTTTCCGATTCTCACCCTGATATATGGCCACTTTCACTTCTGTCTGATTCGGGTGTAATGTTTCGACTGTTTGGGCACGGCTGACCGGAATGGTTGTGTTGCGATTGATAATCGGCATGAAATAGCCAGGATGATAATCACCGGCCAGTTCGCGAGTCGTTTCAACTCCCAACGTGAAGGGGGCAACATCGGTCACCACCATATCATCCACAGATTCGTGACGATCAATCAGGCCTGCTTGTACGGCTGCTCCTAAAGCGACCACTTCGTCGGGATTAATTCGACGTAGCGGTTCTTTCCCGAAAATCTCTACGATCCGCGAGACAACTGTGGGCATCCTCGTTGCTCCGCCCACGAGAATCACTTCGTCGATGTCACCACGTTTCAGGCCTGCATCCCCCAGTGCTTTCCGTAATGGAAGTTCGGCTCTTCCTAGTAAATGAGATGTCCACTTCGAGAACTGCTCCTGTGTAATCTCAAATTTGGGATTGTTGTCGGAAATCTCACCGTTTTCGTCAGGAACACGCACTGTGAATGAAGATTTGGAGCTAAGTTGCCTTTTCGCGATCTCACATTCTCTTCGTAATCGTGAAAGACGTTCTGGCTCTTTCATCTCCACATGTTCATAGACCATCCCTTGGGATTCCAGAACTCTTGAAGCGAGAGTCGATGTGAAGTCTTCGCCTCCCAGAAATGTTTCACCCGCAGAAGACCGAATTTCAAGAGCATCATCCAATTGATCGACAATCGAAACATCAAATGTCCCTCCCCCAAGATCGTAGACCAATAATATTCGTTCTTGATCCTGTTCTTGGAGTCCATAGGCGAGTGCAGCGGCTGTTGGCTCGTTCACGATACGAGTCACTTTTAGCCCCGCAATTTCACCAGCGCGAATTGTATCGGTTCGTTGGTGTTCGTTGAAATATGCAGGGACCGTGATGACGGCTTCAGTAACGGCTTCTCCCAGGTACTCCTCGGCCTCGCCTTTCAGAGTTTTCAAGATGATCGCTGAAAGTTCAACAGCCGTGAAAACGGTTTGATCGACGCCCCATTTCCACTCAGTTCCCATCTGTCGTTTGAACATCGCAACGCAGCGATCTGGTGCAGTGACCATGTATTCTTGGGCGATACGGCCGATCAACAACTTCCCCTTTTCATCCAAACCTATCACAGAGGGAGTGAGTGTCTCACCCAGCGAGTTGGGGATCAGCTTTGGTCCATCTTCATTCAAACAGGCGACCAATGAATGTGTCGTTCCCAGATCGATGCCGACAATCATTGAAACTGATCCTTGAGAAATTATGAGAGCTATTCCAAGCTAATTCGTTGATGCCCCAATCGCAACGAATTCCCACCGCATCGTCATGAAATAATCGTGATCAGTCAGTCGGGAAACGCTGAACGAACATGCTCAATCTGAGGAGTCTTATCGTTCTCAGGCCAGAGTAGACCAATCACGTCATACCTGACAGACTGCTGAAAGAGGTCTCTCTCTTTCAGATACAATTGAGCCGCTCGAAGAATTTGTTGTTGCTTCGTGTGATCGACGGCATCGAGTGGATGTCCTTTGGAATCGTTGCGGCGAGTCTTTATCTCGACAAAGACGATTGTTTGTCCATCGAGAGCAATGACATCAATTTCTCCGGCTCGGTTCTCATAATTCCGGGTAACAATCCGAAATCCTTGCTGCTTTAAATAGCGAATAGCAGCTTTCTCTCCGGCAGAGCCGAAAAGGCGATTCAGCCAACCAGACATTGACGTCTCTCCCGAGTGGACGAGGGAGAAAATGAAGTGGAGACATTCCCACTTATTTGGTGGAGATTAGTTGTCTTTGACTTTTGCTCGACGCTCTGTCAGGCGAGTTGCTTTACCAACACGATCTCGAAGGTAATAGAGCTTCGCACGACGGACACGTCCGTGACGTTTGATATCGATGGCTGACACTTTGGGAGAATGAATTGGAAATGTTTTTTCCACTCCTTCACCAGCGACGATTCGACGGACCGTGAAGTTCTCATTGATTCCTTCGCCACGCATGGCGATGATCACACCTGAGAACACTTGGACGCGCTCTTTATTGCCTTCCTGAATCAGTGTGTGAATATCAACAGTATCACCCACTTCAAATTCATGTTTGGTTTCGCGCAAACTGGGTTGTGCGACAAGATCGAGAATTTCTTTTTGATTCATGGTAAGCCTCTGGGGTCTCAAAGTTTGCGTCAAGATTGCAAGTATGGCACATTTGGAGAGAACGTCAACTCATTCCCTATGTGAAAAACAGTCGAAAGTCACGATTTTTCGGCGGTTTTCTCTTCTTCCAGCAAGTCCGCTCGGAGTTCTCGCGTTCGTTGAAGAGATTGCTCCTTGCGCCACTGCTCAATTTTTCGGTGATCACCTGAAAGTAAAACTTCAGGAACTTCCATCCCCCGAAATTCACGTGGTCGTGTAAATTGAGGATATTCCAGCAGCCCTGATTGCGAAAATGAATCGTACTTATGGCTCGTTTCGTCCCCGAGAACGCCGGGAACCAGACGAATCACCGTGTCGATCACCATCATGGCAGGTACTTCACCTCCATTGCAGATGAAGTCGCCCGCCGAAACTTCCAACGGCTGTAACCCCTGGCGAATACGATCATCGAACCCCTCGTATCGACCACAGAGCATGATCAGGCGAGGTTTTTCCGCCAATTCTTCCACCAGACTCTGGTCGAGCGGACGCCCTTGCGGAGTCAGCATGATTAATTGCGCAGGCTTTTCGGACTGTGACTGGACATGTTCCACGCATTGATACACCGGATCACATGCGATGAGCATCCCTGGACCACCACCAAACGGTTTGTCATCAACTGATCGGTGTTTGTCGCTCGTCCACTCACGAAAATCCCACAAGTTGACATCGACCAAATCTGCATCAATCGCTTTTTTGAGCAGGCTTTGGTCGAGGTAACTATCAAACAACCGAGGAAAAAGTGTCAGGACATCAAAACGCATCGCGTGATCTCCGTCCGTTCCGACATTAAATGATGATCGGAAGTGACCGACTTATTACTCAGCCGATTCTTCGGCTTTTGGGGCTTCTTCCGCAGGAGTTTCAGCGCTGGCTTCTGCATCGGCAGGTGCTTCGGCTGATTCTTCTTCGGGAGGAGCTTCTGGCTCGGGTTGTTTGGGAGCCTGCATCTTTGGCGGCTGTTTCGTCAAACCAAACTTGTTCGTCTTGACCTTTTTGATCAGAGTCTTGACGTTTTCACTGGGTTGAGCACCGACGGACATCCAGTAGTCGATTCGCTCCAGATTGAGAGTCACACGCTGTGATTTCTCGGTGATGGTTGTGTCATAGGTGCCGACTTCTTCAATCGCTTTGCCATCACGTGGCTTGCGAGAATCCATCACACAAATACGGTAAAAGGGGCGATGCTTTCGTCCCATTCTCTTCATACGAATCCGAACTGCCACGTTATCTCCTCTTCAGTAAATTTGGCTTTTCAGTTGCGAAAGCCGTTGATTAAAATGCCGATTCGACCCGGTGTGCCGAACTCAGCGTCTGTTTTTCTTACGTTGCTTGCGGGCGTTTTTGCGTTTCTTCTTCTTATCTTCCCGCATTTTCAGCTTGTCTTGCGGTCCACGTTTGGAGCGCTGTTTCTGTTCGGCGATTGACGCGCCTTCGTTAAAAAGTCCGCCATCCGTCATCTGTTTCATCATCTGCATTCGGCCTCGCATTCCCATGCCAGCCATGTTTTTCATTACTCCGGCCATGCTACCGAAGTCTTTTAACAATTTATTGACATCGGAAGGATCTACCCCCGCCCCTTGGGCGATCCGGTTGCGTCGTGAGCGGTCGATCAGTTCAGGATTGTTTCGCTCATCCGGCGTCATCCCGTTAATGATGCCCTCGATGCGAGACATGTCTCCCTCTGCATCGATGTCGGGGTTTTGGTCCAACATCCCTCCCATGCCGGGAATCATTTTCATGATATCCTTCATGGAGCCCAGTTTTTTAATCTGTTTCATCTGATCGCGGAAGTCTTCGAGGGTGAATTTCCCCTTCCGCATCTTTTCCTGCTGTTTCTCCATCTCATCGGCGTCGAACTGTTCTTGGGCTTTTTCGACGAGTGACAAAACGTCACCCATTCCCAGAATTCGTCCGGCCATCCGGTCGGGATGGAAAGGTTCCAGCTTGTCGAGCTGTTCGCCGACACCGATAAACTTGATCGGTACGCCGGTGACTGCTTTGACGGAAATCGCGGCACCGCCACGTGTATCGCCATCCAGCTTGGTCAATATGACGCCATCAAGCTCAAGCTCGTCGTTAAACGATTTCGCGGAGTTAACAGCATCTTGCCCCGTCATCGAGTCACAAACGAGGAGCGCTTGATCGGGCGTGCATTTGTTGTCGATTTGCTTGAGTTCTGCCATTAACTCATCATCAACATGCAATCGACCGGCAGTATCGAGAATCACCACATCGTGATCATTCTTTTTACGCGCCTGTTTCACCGCGTTGTAACAGACTTTGACGGGAGTCGAACCTTCAATGGGTTCGCTATAAACATCCACGCCAATTTGCTCGCCGATCACTTTCAACTGTTCAACGGCGGCAGGACGTTGAAGGTCGGCAGCGACCAACAGCGGATGGTGTCCCTGTTCTTTCAACATGCGGGCCAACTTCCCGCAAGTGGTCGTCTTACCAGAACCTTGCAGTCCACACATCATAATGACGGAAACGCCATCCCGTCGGATGTTTAAAGCGTGGTCAACTGGCCCCATAAAATCGACAAGGGCTTCATTAACCACACCGACAATCTGCTCTTCCGGGCGTAAGGACTTCAGAACCCGTTCGCCAACGGCCTCTTCAGTGACACGTTTCATGAAGTCCTGAACGACTTCATAATTGACATCGGCTTCGAGCAATGCCTGGCGGACTTCGCGCATACCATCTCGGATATTGCCTTCGGTCAGTTTTCCCTGACGACGAAAGGCAGACAGTGCAGTGCCCAGATTTTCGGTAATGCCTTCAAACATTGATAGCCGAGGTATTTATGGTTCGCGCGGACCGGTTATGTGCGATTTCATCAAAGTCGCTCAAAGCAATGCGATTAGCGATCTTGGGTCGAATCGTCGAGTATAGAAAACCGCAAACATATTGACAACCGACTCGGCCACCAGAATTCAATGTGCATAATAACAGGTCTCTGAACGAAAATCACCAAGTTTTGAGAGGTGAACCACGGTCTCAACTCTTACCAGGCAGTCGATGACTCGCATTTTTCTCGAAGATTGGTATACACTAAGGAACTCCCCGGAAAATATTCAGTGAGCTTTATTTGAAGAGCTGCTGTCTATTGTATCCAATGACCATTTTATCTGTTTTGGGAAGTTTTGACGACGATCATGAGCGATACACGGAATCTATTCAACACAGTCTGGGACTTGCATACCGTTACTGAGCTGCCAAACGGGCAGACACAGTTGTTCATCGGTTTGCACATGATTCACGAAGTCACCAGCCCGCAGGCATTTGAGATTCTGCGAGACCGGAATCTGTCCGTCATGTACCCGGATCGAACCATCGCGACCGTCGATCACATCGTCCCCACAACGAGCCAAGTGAGACCTTTTGTCGATACCTTAGCCGAGGGCATGATGTCGGCCATCGAGAAAAATTGTGACGAATTTGGTGTCACGCTGCTCGATATTGACGATGAACGTCAAGGAATTGTCCACGTCGTTGGTCCCGAACAGGGACTTACCCAACCCGGAATGACCATCGTTTGTGGCGACAGCCATACCTCAACTCATGGTGCCTTCGGTAGTATCGCGATTGGAATCGGCACCAGTAATGTGGCACAAGTGTTGGCCTCCCAAACGATGTATCTGAATCGTCCCAAGGTTCGACAAGTGGTCGTCAATGGTGAATTAAAGCCGGGCGTCTTCGCCAAAGATGTCATTCTCCATATCATTCGTAAGCTAGGAGTGCAGGGGGGAGTCGGCTATGCCTACGAATACGCGGGTGAAGTCTTTGATCGCATGACGATGGAAGAACGAATGACGGTTTGCAACATGTCCATCGAGGGTGGAGCACGTTGCGGTTACATCAATCCTGATCAAAAGACCGTGGATTACCTTCAAGGACGGCCCTTCGCTCCCAAAGCAGAAGAGTTTGATAAGGCTGCCGAATGGTGGCTGAGCCTCGCCTCAACTCCCGATTCTGAATTCGACGATGTGGTCGAGTTTGCTGCGGCAGACATTGAACCCACCGTCACGTGGGGGATCAACCCAGCTCAGTCCATCGGAATCAGCGAAAATATCCCGTCCCCTGAACAATTTGATGAGACAGAACAAGTCGGCATCGCAGAAGCGCTGGCGTTTATGGATTTGACATCAGGTGCAGGGATTAAAGGCCAAAAAATCGATGTTGCCTTTATTGGTTCCTGCACGAATGGTCGAATTTCCGACCTTCGTCAAGCGGCTGAAATCGCCAAAGGCCGCCGAGTTGCTGAGAATGTCAAAGCGATTGTCGTCCCCGGTTCACAACTTGTCCGCAAACAAGCGATGGAAGAAGGACTCGACAAAATCTTCGAGGAAGCCGGTTTCGAATGGCGGGAAGCGGGCTGCTCCATGTGTCTGGCGATGAACCCTGATAAGTTGCAGGGACGCGAAATCTGTGCCTCGTCGAGTAATCGCAACTTCAAAGGCCGACAGGGAAGCCCAACAGGACGAACTTTACTGATGTCTCCCGCAATGGTCACCGCCGCAGCAATTCACGGATGTGTGACCGACGTGAGAGAGATGTTAGATCCTGCAAGCGTCTAGACGTATCGCCAAGTCGAATGCCAATGCCTCTACTCCCTAGAGCAAGGTAAAACCATGCCAATCGTATTTGAGTACGAGGTTTGCTGCAAACAGTATCGAGTCAAAGACACCTTTTCAGGGCGAGTGGTAAACTGCAAGGATTGTGGTTCAACAATTACAGTACCGGGAGGTAATGATGAGGTTGAAGATTACTTTGAGAAAGGAGAAGACAACTTCACGTCTTCTCCGAATCACGTGGTAGGTTCGCTCAATGACCTCCCGAATTCATCTGGTAGAAAACTTAAAAAAAAGAAGAAACGCAAGAGACGATCAAAGAACAATGGAGGGTGGGTAGGTCTGGGCTTGCTACTCAAAGTTGTTGGATATCTTATTTCAGTTTTTGGGTTTTTAATACTATTATCTATCGGGAAGATGGACGGTCGTGTTCTGATTTCCCTACTATTTTGGACATGTGTTTTTGCAGGCTGGATTTACTCTAGTTTGGAAGACAACAGCAAATGGGTGACTGGATCCGCAGCGTTAACTGGATCTCATATGCTGATGACCGTTTTTGCGGTATTTTATCAGGGTGATCCTGGATTTTTACTAGATACACTGTTAGCGGGAATCTGCTTGGCGTTGCTATTGAATATTCCTGGTGTGCTCTCAGTATGTGCCACCATTTTTTATTACTCATTTACTTTGTTTGAATTGAGAGGCGCCACGGAGGCAGACAGAATAAAACAACAATTCATGGGAACTCTTGGTGCGTCTCACGTTTTCGTCCTCTTTGGTGCGTTATTTCTTTACTGTGGAAGCCGTTTAATCCAGAAGTATAAAAATTGAATTCTTAGACCCTAACATTCTTCATTCACCATACTTTCAATCGATATTTGATCCTATGAACGAAATCAAACAAATCAGCGGCACGGCTATCCCTCTGTTTCTCGATGATATCGATACGGATCGCATCATCCCGGCACGATATCTTCGCTGCGTCACATTTGACGGTCTCGGCGAACATGCCTTCGAGGATGATCGCAAACAGGATCCCAGCCATCCGTTCGATCAGGAACAGTTCCAGGAAAGTCAGGTTCTGATTTCTGGACGTAATTTTGGGTGTGGATCGTCTCGCGAACATGCCCCGCAGGCATTGATGCGATGGGGGATTCAAGCAGTCGTTGCGGAATCGTTTGCCGAAATTTTCTTCGGTAATTGCACGTCATTGGGAATTCCCGCAGTGACATGCTCACGAGATGACTTGAAAGAAATGTCTGCAACCGTGCAGGCGGACCCAAAGGTGGCAGTCTCGGTTAATATTGAAACTCTGGCAGTCACCGTGGGGGACAAACAATATGCTTGCCAGATTGCCGAGTCTGCCAGAAACTCACTGACCAGTGGCCGTTGGGATTTTCTGGGACTGCTGCTCGAAAAGCAGGATGACATCAAACAGACCGCTGGTGAAATTCCTTATTTGAATAGTTTCGCCAGCTAACATCTTCGCGTCCTAGATGTCGCGAGAATTCTCATGACAGACGATCGTCATCCCACCGGAAGCCGTAGAGAGTTTCTCACGGGTCGTGCTGTCCGTAAAGAAGTCGAGTGGGTCGGTGATCAAATCGCTGACAGCATTGCAGAAACTGTCAGTGATCTGCCCCCTTCTGCTGGTCCCAGTGTCAGGCTTGGTACAACGGCGATGGCTGCCGATTTCGTCATCATGATGAATCCCGGCCCCCCCGACCAAGTCCTAGTGGCTTCAGATGTTCTGGAAGAGATTCACCAACTTGAGCAGGAGATGACGGTCTACAAAGCTGATGGGGAGCTCTATCGACTGAATGAATGTGCTCAAGCGGGCACAGGGCAATCAGTATCTCCAAGACTTCATGAAGTGACTCGGCTTTCGCTAAAGATGGCAGAACAAACGCACGGAGCGTACGACCCAACCTCCGGGCCGTTGATCGACCTTTGGAAGTCTGCACGTCAGAATGGAGAAATTCCACCTGTCGAACAAATTGAATCCACTCTGCAACAATGTGGCTACCAAAATCTCTTGTTAGACGAGTCGAGTTCCTCAATAACGTATACCGTAGATGGTTTGGAACTAAACCTGGGAGGGATCGGCAAGGGATATGCGCTCGATTGCCTCGGTCATCTACTAAAAGCTAACTCGCAGACGAATTGGCTGATGCACGGTGGGAAAAGTAGCCTGTTGGCATCGGGCGAGCATCATCGGTCAGAAGGATGGCCGGTAGGAATACGAAATCCCTTATTCCCCAATGAACGTCTGGCGACTCTGATGCTGAAGGATCAGGGAATGTCAACATCGGGTGCGGGGATTCAATTTTTCCGTCACGAGGGGAAGCGTTACGGTCATATTCTCGATCCCAGAACCGGTATGCCAGCGGAAAATGTCCTGTCTGTGACGGTTTTGGCACCTACCGCCGCCGAGGCTGATGCACTTTCCACAGCGTTTTTTGTGATGGGACTCGAAAAAACCGCTGAATACTGCGATACTCATCCTGAGATTGGAGTGATGTTAGTCCCTCCGCCTCTAACTGGCCGTCAACTAAAAGTCCACACCTTCAATCTCCCCCAACAGACGCTCTTCCTGAGCAAACATGATAATCAGATTGATGAATCAGTGTGATGATAAGAATATGATTCATTTTCCACACACCCGAGACAACGAGCATACATACGAGGTAGACCTGTGCGAGATCCATACCGCATTCCTTTTCTGGCAGTTCTCTTGATCGTTCTGTTGAGACTCTCAATCGGATGGCAATTTCTGTACGAAGGACTCTGGAAACTGGAAGCGATGTCTACGACCACACCTTGGTCGGCATCGGGCTATTTGAGTAATGCTCAAGGCCCGTTTCGAGATCAATATCGTGACATGACGGGTAACCCCGATGAACTTAATTGGCTCGATTATGATTTGATGAGTAAAAAATGGGATCGTTGGGCGGCTCGTTTCAAATCGCACTACAAGCTCAGTGATGCTCAAAGCAAAAAGCTTGACAGTCTGATTGACGGCCCGGAAAAACGAACATCAAATCGTTTTGAATTACCTCCCGGGATTTCGTTTGCCAAGACCACGTTTTCTTACGATAAGAAGACACAAATTCTCAGCTTTCCAACTTGGGAACCTCCCACGCCGACTGACTTTGCCCGAATTTTTGCACAACTCCCCAGCGATTCCACAAAGACGACTCCTGTTGAGCAAGAATTCCACAAGCAGCTTGAACGACTGCGCGACTTATCAATCCGCTTGAGTTACCGTCAACAACTTGCTGGTAGACTGAAAGGCGATCCCGGTGTCACGGGCGTTGTGTTCATTGTTGAGGAGGAAAGCAATAAAGGAGCATTTGAGATGCGCCCGCGCGTCGAGAATGAAGACCACATTGTTAAAGTCGGCGATAAGCAGGTCTATCTGGATATGCTGGCCGATTACAACAAGAAACTCACCACAGCTGATCAGGATTTTGAGTTTGATCACTTGCAATCATTATGGAAAAAAATTCAGACGCAAAAAGCAGCTTTGGTGGGGCCCGTTAAAGAATTAGAATCGGACTTGAAGACAGACGCTCGCAAGCTTCTTACTTACGCACAGATTTCCCGCGGACCTGTGCCTGTCGAACGTACCAAAATTGTCGAAGTCAATCAGCTTACCATTTGGGCGTTGTTAATTCTCGGAGGATGTCTGCTGACGGGATTTGCAACACGCTTAGCAGCGATCGCAGGCGCAGGCATGTTGATCTCGTTCTATCTGGTCTGGCCACCTTGGCCAAACGTCCCGGAAGCTCCCGGCCCAGAACATTCACTTTATATCAATAAAAACTCTATCGAAGCAGTCGCCTTGTTAGCCATTGCCATGCTACCAACCGGACGATGGTTTGGTGTCGATGGACTTCTGGGGGCATTGCTTTGGAGAAAAAACAAGTAACCAATCCAAGCGATTTGCTATAATTTAATGTGTGATTATCAAGCACATGACTCAAGTTCTTCATATTATGAAAATGATCTCATTACAATAGATCAGGAGATAAGTCCATGAAACTGACACCCGAACAAATTCAGATTGGTAAAGACAATTTTCACGAAGCGGTCGGTTACACACGCCGCGACTTCATCAAGGGAGCCGCAGCAGCCACAACCGGTTTGGGAGCGATGTACTTTGGGTATGAAAAGCTCGAAGGAGAACCCGTCCGTGTTGGTTTCATCGGGACGGGTGACGAAGGCAATATTCTGCTCAATGAACACCCTCCGGAATATATGAATATCGTCGCGGTCGCCGATTTGCGTCCCACGAATCTTGAACGTGCTTTTCAGGGAGACGGAAACGATGTTCGCATGGGTTTGTTCCAGAAGCTGGGCGAAGAAAAAGCGAAAACCATCAAGCAATTCTCGAATCATAAAGATTTGATCGAAGCCAAAGACGAACTTGGCTTGGAAGCAGTCGTGATCGCTGTCCCTCTGAGTCAACACGCACCCATTGCGATGGAAGCAATGGAAGCAGGCTTGCATGTATTGACAGAAAAGTTGATGGCCCACAGCATTACTGAATGCAAGAAAATGATTCGCAAGGCGGCCGAAAAAAACCGACTTCTTGCCGTCGGTCACCAACGCCATTACAGCGTCCTCTATGACAACGCCAATGAACTGGTGAAAACCGGCGTACTCGGCGACATCAAATACATTCGTGCTCAATGGCACCGCAACAACAGTTTCCCACTGTCAGACAGTTGGCGAAAAAGTGTCCCCAAAGAGGACATGGAAGCTCTCAAGGGTAAAGTTAACGAGTATGGCTACGAAGATGTTGATCAACTCATTAACTGGCGTCTGTTCAACGAGACGGGTGGCGGGCTGATGGCTGAACTCGGATCGCACCAAATGGATGCAGCCAGTATTTTTCTCGGCAAGGTTCATCCTGTTGCGGTCTCGGGCTTCGGAGGCAAAAACTTTTACGGTATCAAAGGGATCGGACCGCAAGACAAGTGGGACGATGATCGCGAAATCGACGACCAAATTTATGTCACTTTCGAGTTCCCTGGCAAAACTTATGAAAAAGGGGACCCCGAGAAATCTCGCGATAAATGTGTCGTCACCTACTCTTCGATCAACACCAACAAATCGGAACCTTACGGCGAATTGGTTTATGGCACACGAGGCACTTTGTGGATGAAGACCGAAAAAGAAGCCATCCTCTATAAAGAGGAAGGGCGAGGTTCGACGGGGGGCGGCCCCGATCAACGTTTATGGGTCGTCAATACAGAAGGTGCCTCAGGAGCACCCGTCCTTGATGCCTATGAAACCACGGCACCTTCTGCAGCAGCAACAACGGCATCCGCCAGCATGGGTGAAAAGATCAGTCGCGGGTATCGCGAAGAGATGGAACACTTCTGTTACTGCATCCGCAATGAAAGTCCTTTGACCGATTTGCGATGTAATGGAGTCGTCGCGATGGCCGATGCGATTATGGCTCTTACTGCAAACCTTGCGATGAAATACAATCGTCGCATCGAGTTCAAAGATGAATGGTTTGACCCGTACAACGATGCCGTTCCTGAAGAAGATGTCGTCAAGTTGGTCGAAAAGTTCCCACAAGGGTCTTGGGACGACTTAGCCTAAAATGACTCTGACTTCGTATTTCAGACTGTGTGTATTGCGATGTGGTACACACAGTTTTTTTCTAAATCTAACAAAACGGATTGTGCGAGAAACGGATGGGACGCTGGCCCGATGATCAACGGTCAAACATGACCACATTGTTGCTGATTTTTGTGCTGACACCTGTCTTATGTTACCTCGCATGGTGGTTTATTGGGGGATGAACCCTCCGATCATCGACTCTAACTGAAAGATTTTATTGTGGCCTCGTCAGGTAAAGCTGGTTTGTTCCTCATCTTTGTCACTGTGTTCATTGACCTGCTTGGCTTTGGAATTGTCCTACCATTGCTGCCACGATACGGAGAGTCTTTTCATGCCAGCAAGTGGGAATTGGGATTCCTTATGGCATCCTTTTCCGCAATGCAGTTTTTGTTTGCTCCCATCTGGGGGAGAGTTTCCGACCGTATCGGACGCCGTCCCATCTTAATCCTTGGGCTTGCAGGGTCAACGGTTTCTTACGCACTCTTTGGCTACGCCACGTCACTCGGTGCCGACGGAATGCTCGTCGGTCTTTCCGCATTAACATGGCTATTCATCACTCGCATCGGTGCGGGAATTGCGGGAGCCACAATACCGACCGCCCAAGCTTACATCGCCGATGTGACCGGACCTTCAGAACGCGCGAAAGGAATGGCACTCATCGGGGCGGCTTTCGGAATCGGGTTTACTTTCGGTCCTCTTCTGGGCGCATTCTTTGTGAGTGATGTCCAAGAGGCTGCTCCCAGTCCGGCGCCGGGGTATGTGGCTGCAGGATTGTCGGGGTTAGCATTACTGTTCGCAATCTTTAAGCTTCCCGAGTCGCTCAACTCGGATTCGAAATCGTCCAAACGGCATTGGCTCGACTTTGGAAGTCTCCAAACAGCGATGGGGCATCCACACGTTGGTATGATTCTCGGAACGATCTTCATCACAACATTTGCATTTGGGCAATTTGAAACCACCCTCTCACTGCTCACTAAAAATCTCGGGATGTCTCAGCAAGACAACTTCTTTGCTTACGCTTACATCGGTTTCATTCTCACAATTAGCCAGGGCTTTCTCGTGCGTCGGTTGGCGCCAAAAATTGGCGATTATCGCATGAGCTTGTTTGGGGTGATCACGATGACTGCCGGGCTTCTGGCTCTCGGCTGGGTCGCCGTAACAGGGAGCGCAAACATGCTCTATGCACTCGTTCCGCTTGCCGTCATCGGTTATGCCGCAACGACACCTTCGCTTCAGTCAATGCTATCTCTATCCAGTCTGGAATCAGAGCAGGGGGGCATTCTCGGTCTCGGTCAAAGTATGTCAGCCTTGGCTCGTATTCTCGGCCCTATTGCGGGAGTCGTCCTGTTCAATGAAGGCAAAACACCGGCGAACCCTTATTGGTTTGGTGCAGGGTTAATGGCACTCGGATTGATCGCAGTGCTGATGCTGAAGAATGCGGGCTTTCGCCCCGGCGAATCAAGAAAACAAGAAAATGATTCTATCGAACCACAAACTGAGTTGGATTAGCTATTCATCGGAGTCTTTCGACTCAGCGAGCATTGTGTCTGCATGGTCCAGAATTTCGCGGATTTGTTTGTGGCTGGGGCCGTCCTTTTCGAAGTCAAAGCGTTTCCAGACCGTTTGCTCATTGTAGAGAATCACACTGACGGGAATTGATGTCTCGACCCCCAGTTGATCTTCGCCGATGACAGCCGGTGAGATTCCAACCGGCATTTCAATGCGACCGTTGTACTGAAACGTCTGAACGCGAGGGACATCTCTGCGTGGGACATCAGACAAATAGACGGCAAAAGCTCGTAACCCCTGCTCTCGATATTTCTCGACCACTCGGTCAATATTTCGTAACAGTACTCGCTGTTGAGGCTTGAGTTCTCTGAGAACCACCATGACGACGGGGCGATCACCATTTCGACAGACATGGCAAACTGAGCGATTCATCAACGATCCTGAAACAGTCCGCATTTGAAACGAGGGAACGGTGCTTCCCGTCTCGCCAGCTAACGGAATACGTTCAGCTCCTGTGACACTCAGACAGAAGCCGCTGAACAGAACAAAAAAGATGCATCGAACAATTGACATGCATCAGATTATTCTTGCTTGAGCAATCCACTGCAATAACAATCGAGATATCTCATACCCAAGAGGAGTAAAGATGCGACCCATTTTGACATTCATATTAGTATTTACAGTGTTTTCATCGTTATCTGCTCAGGAAGAGAGCTTTTCTCCCCTCACAACTCCCGGTCACTCTGCGCTCATCACACAAGAATTCATTTACACCGAAGCTCCATTCCCACAATGTCACGCGTCAACTATCACACCGACCAAAACGGGTTTGCTGGCAGCTTGGTTTGGTGGGACGCACGAAAAAAACGACGATGTCGAAATCTGGGTCTCACATTTTGATGGGAAGGGTTGGTCAAAAGTTCGCAGTGTTGCCAATGGCATCCAAAGCAAAGATTTTCGCTATCCCTGTTGGAACCCGGTCCTCTTCACTCAGCCAGATGGGGAGATTCTTCTGTTTTACAAGGTCGGTGCTGACCCTCGTACTTGGTGGGGTGAATTGATCACCTCTGTTGATAACGGTAAAACTTGGACGAATCCTGTCAAACTCCCCGAAGGAATTGTCGGCCCCATCAAGAACAAGCCAGAATTACTCAGTGATGGACGACTTCTCTGCCCCACATCAACGGAAGACAACGGCTGGAGAGTTCATATGGAATGGCTCGATTCAGCAGAAAAATGGGACAAGACAGCTCCACTCAATAACGGCGAAGAATTGGCAGCGATTCAACCTGCCATCTTAAAATGGGGTGACCGCCTGCAAATTGTCTGTCGGACACGCCAAAAACAAATTTCGTCTGCTTGGTCGGATGACCTCGGCAAGACCTGGTCCGAGATGACACTTCTCAAAGATCTGCCGAACCCTAATTCAGGCATTGATGCCGTTTCCCTCAAAGATGGTCGAGGAATACTGATTTACAACAACACTCCCAGAGGCCGCTCGCCTTTGAATGTTGCCCTCTCAAGTGACGGTAACTCCTGGAAGGATGTATTAATCCTCGAAGATCAACCAGGCGAGTATTCCTACCCGGCTGTCATTCAGACAACCGACGGTAAGATTCACATCACTTACACTTGGAAGCGTCGCCGGGTTAAACATGTGATTCTGGACGCCACGAAGATTTGAATGATGGCATCATCACTTCGACTGGATTTCGTCAAACAGAAATTGATGCATCTTATTGAAGACACGTCGGTAGCTGAGAAGCACCACGCTGATCGTTCCCATCGCGGTACCTGCTGCGATGATGAACATGATCACAATCTGATACTTGACAGCATCGACAGGGCTGGCCCCTGCGAGTAATTGTCCTGTCAGCACTCCGGGAAGAGAAACTAATCCCACGACCAACATCGAGTTAAGAATCGGAATCATACCGGTTCGAACGGCACTTCTCACCGACGACTGTCCCGCTTCCCAGCGAGATCCGCCTAGAGAAAGAACGAGTTCAATTTCTCCGCGACGCCGTTTCAACTGATCTCCAAGTTTGTCCATGCCGAGTGAAATTCCGTTCAGAGTATTGCCTAAAACCAAGCCGAGGAATGGAATCACGTATTGTGCAGGATGTTCTTTCCAGCCGTCGTATCCTATCACAGCAAACAGCGTCAGCGCCGTCACTAACCACGAACTGGAAAAGATGGATATTAAACTGCTCATTTTCATGAACGGAAGTTGATGTTCCACACGCCCCACAGCAGAAAATGCGGCAATCGTCGTCATTATGGCTCCAATTCCCAGCATGATAGGCCAGCTTTGCACAGCAAATATCCATTCCAGCACAAAGCCAATGAGTGTCAGTTGCACGATTGTTCGCAACGAGGCCCAAGCCAGTTTCTTTTCCAAGCCCAACTTGAGTGCAATCGAGATTGCACCATTGATGAGAATCAGAAATGCCGCAATCGCGACATCAATGTTTGAGAGAGCATGAAACATTAATCAATCTCTTTTTGTATTGTGCCTGCGGAAAGTTGGATTTCTCGGTCGGTCACTCGATGGCGCTGATCTTTGGAGTGAGTTACCCAGATGATGGCCCGGTTATTCAAATCCTCCTCTAACCATTCGCCAACAATTTGCTCATAAATATTCACCGACTGTGGATCGAGCGCGCTGGTTGCCTCGTCCAGCAAGAGGATTTGAGGAGAGATGGCAAGTGCTCGAATCAACACGACAATTTGTCGCTCTCCCCCTGAAAGATCATGAGCGTCTCGTTTCAAAAACTGTTCGTCTTTCTGAAACTGAGAGAACCAGTCATTAACCTGCCGTTCGTCCCATTTTCTATCTTGATTTTGATTGAGTGAGAACGCTAATTTAAGATTGTCAGTCACATTTCCATCAATCATCGCTGCATTTTGTGCCAGATAAATCACACGAGATCGGTATTCAAGAATGTTGCGAGCATCAACCGTTTGTCCGTTCCAGAGAATGTCACCACCAATGGGGTCGAGAAGAGCGAGTGAACGCAGCAGCAATGTTTTTCCCGCTCCAGAGACTCCACTAATTGCCCAGCGTTCTCCTGCCCGAACCGTCAAACTAACCGAGTTGAGTAGTGGCTCGTCATTTCGACCGCGACGGCAAATATGACGCGTTTCGAGTAATGGAGTCTTGAGGGGCATCGGTCAAGCCAACCTTTCCACAGTCAAGTGGCTGGCCCGTTCAATCATTTGCTCGCGGTCAAGACGAGCAGGCAACAACGACTCCAGATTCTGAGCAGAGCAGGCGATTCCCCATTTGACGGCTTCCAGAATCGAACGCCCCTCATTCATTGCTGCGGTAATTCCGGCCGTCAAACTATCGCCACACCCAATCGGATTAACAACTGTCTTTGCCGTCGGCACTGGAATCACAGATCGTTCTTCTGGTCCGATAATAGTAACAGGGTTGGGTCCATCAGTAACGACCACCCACTCTGCACCGGCCGAACGCAACTCTTCCGCAGCGGCCACCAGATCATCACGATGGGGAAGTGATCGACCGACGGTTTGTTCGAGTTCCTCCCGATTCGGTTTAATGACAAGTGGATGATGGGGTAAGGCGGAGAGTAACTCTTCCCGGCGAATATCGAGGACTGAGGGAAGTTTGTGTTGTCTCAATATGTCGGCAAACAGAGTTGCCGGGGCCCCAGCAGGAAGTGATCCCGATATTACAATGAGGCTCGACCGTCGCGCGAGTTGATGAAAATGAGTCACCCAGGAATCTAACTCTTGAGTGGTGATTGGTTCTGCATTTTCAACCAATTCGGTTGTCTTGTGGTGTGACTGATCAAGAACGGTAATGCAGGTCCGCGTTTTGGAAGTTGTCTCAATCCAACAGGCCGGTATCTCCAACTCTGCGAACTCTTGTCGGATCGCAGTCGCAGGGTCATCGCCAACTGGGGACAAACAATGCACATCGGCCCCAAGAGTCTTCAGGCCAATGGCGACATTAAGAACCTTTCCCGAAGCACAATGAACAACTTCCGAAGCACGATTGACCTCACCCGGCGTGAATTCATCAAACACCATGATTCGCTGCCAGGCGGGCGAGAGTCCTGCAGTGAGGATCACAGCATCCCCTCCAGAATTTCCTGCAATTCATCATCAGTCAACTCGCGAGGGTTACCAGACATACTATTACCGCGAGAACTTTTGACAATCTCTGGAAGTTGCGACTTGGTGACTCCCAGGCCCGACAGCTTCGATGGAATATTTACCGATTGGCAAATCGCCTCGATGCGTTCGATAAATTCTTCAACCAGTTGAGCATCGCTGCTGTCGTCCGTGCCATGTCCACACTCGAGCGCGAGTTCTGCTAAGCGACGCTGAGCGACCGTTTGGTTCACTCGCAACGCAACTGGCAACATCACTGCACACGCCAGGCCATGCGGGATTTTACAGTGAACACCCAATGCCGCGGCAACCCCATGAGCCATGCCCAACCCTGAGTTCGCGAGCGCAATGCCAGACAATAATGCTGCATGTGACATTCGCGAACGCGCCTGACGCGAATGCGGATCGTTCACAGCATCGACAATCGAAGGAACCGCAAGGCGTGTCCCTTGTAACGCCAATGCGCGTGGAATCGGTTGAGATCTTTTTGAAATGTAACTTTCGATGCACTGTGTGATCGCATCCATGCCAGAGTATGCCGTCGTTTCCGGGGAAACAGTGACCGTCAATTCAGGGTCCACCAGAACCACATCAGGAACCATCAGATCCGAACGGAGGCTTTTTTTGAACTTCGGATCATAAGACGATATGACCGCATTTTTAGTCGCTTCCGATCCTGTCCCGGCAGTTGTGGGAATCGCCATCATTGGTAAAGGGGACTCAGTGATGTTGATTCCACGACCGACACCTTCCAGATAGTCGACAACCGACGATTCTTCGTGATTCGTTGCCATTGCGGCCACTGCTTTGGCCAGATCAATGGCAGCCCCGCCTCCCAACCCAATCAGAAAATCACCTTCAAGAGGAGAATGCTCAAGCAGCGTTTTCACGGCCTGATCTACATCGCCGACTTCGGGCTCGTGGGAAATCGTCACTAGATGATGTGGTTCAATTCCTGCCGCTCTTAATTGCTCAAGAATCTGACGATACTCATCAGATTTCGCCAATGTGCGTGAACCGAGAACAATTCGGGCTCGTCGCCCCAATGTTTGAGCCAATTCACCCACTTCGGAGCAAACACCCCAACCAAAACGAATTTTGGCGGGAGAGATGAGGGAGTAGTTCAGTTGACCCATTGTATCCTTTGATATATTGAATGAAATTGACGCAATGGCACTCTCAAACTCCGGGAGTGATTCTCAAGAATCCTCAAACTGTAAGGACTTTCCTGTTTTCACTGGAGTCCTATAATCAATCAGAACACAATGAAGTTCCAAATTCACGGCTCAGGCCGCTCCGAACACGATTTTTCATCAACGACGAAGGATGTCCTCGATGCTGCGACGTAACCAAGTCATCACAATCATATTGAGTGTTATTGTGTCTTACACACTCTTCGTTCAGAAGAGTGCTGCGAAAGAGCTATCCGACGCCGGAAAACGATTGAATAAGGATATCTCGTACCTTGCCTCTGACGACTTGGAAGGGCGAGGAGTCGGTACAGAGGGGCTCGATAAAGCCGCTCAGTATGTGAAAGAACAATTCGCGGATGCCGGACTGGATGTCACTCAGGTTGACGGAGACGCGTTTCAGACATTCAACATGCCTAACGGCGCGGAACTGGGCGAAACAAATCGAGTGGTCCTTCACGGTCCTGATGGAAAAGAACTATCGTTGAATCAAAAAGAGCAATTCACAGTTTGCTCTTTTGGGGGAAGCGGTCTGGTAGAAGCGCCATTGGTGTTTGTCGGTTACGGAATTGATAACCCGGATATCGACATCGATGAGTACGCGAATGTCGATGTGAAAGGGAAAGTGGTCATCATCATGCGACGTATGCCCCGTCAAGGTCGCGACGATGCTCCTTTTAAAAGCCATCACGGCAGCATTCCATTGGATGCCAGCTTGAAGACAAAAGTGAGTCGAGCGTTTGGTCATGGAGCAGTTGGCGTGCTCTTTGTTAACGAACCACACACGGGTGACTCCAAGAAGAACAATGCTGATCGACAAATTACTGAAGCAAAAGACAAACTTGTCGCAACCGTCGAACAATGGATTGAGAAAGAGTTTGCAGAATCGTTCCAACAAAATCTGGTCCGTGCGACAGAACGCATTCATGAACTCAAAGAGATTCATGCGGATTTAGAAACTGACAATCTCATGGAGTTTGGCTATGCCGGCATGGGGAAGGACGACGACGTGCCGATTGCCCATATCTCGGCAGACATCTGTAATCAAATGCTCCAGGAATCGTTGGGAACGAATTTACGAGAGATTGAAGCTGGAATTGACGGTAATTTGCAGTCACGAAGTGCTGAACTCAAAGGCTGGAGTGTGACACTGGAAACCGACATTAACCTGGTCCAATCAGAAGTTCATAATGTGATTGGTGTGCTGGAAGGTGAAGGGCCACTCGCGGACGAAACGATTGTGATTGGCGCGCATTATGATCATGTCGGCTATGGAGGTCAGAATTCACTCTCTCCTGACACCAAAGAAGTGCATAACGGTGCTGATGATAATGCGTCGGGAACAGTGGCATTAATCGAACTCGCCCGACGTTTTGCCAGTATGGAGAATCCTCCACCTCGACGGATAGTTTTCATCGCGTTTACTGCCGAAGAATTAGGATTGATTGGGAGTGCTCATTACGTCAAAGAGCCTGTCTTCTCTTTAGAGAAAACGGTGGCCATGTTTAATATGGATATGGTCGGACGATTGAACGAGGACAAAAACTTGACGGTTTTCGGGACAGGAACTTCCTCTCGATGGAAGTCTTTAGTTGTTAAAGAAACAGAAGCTGCCGGGTTTAAGCTTTCCATGCAACCTGAAGGATTTGGTCCCAGCGATCACTCCTCGTTTTATGGTAAAAAAATCCCTGTTCTGCATTTTTTCACCGGAACTCACGCCGACTATCACAAACCGACCGATGATGTTGAAAAAATCAATCTGGAAGGGATAGAACTTGTCGTCGGGACGATGGAACCCATTATCAAACAAACCTTGACGAATAAGGAGCGACCAGATTACGTTGAAATTAAACAACGGGCCAACATTGGTCGCAGCGGAAGTCGTCCCTATTTCGGATCAATTCCTGACTTTGCTTCTGAAGGGAAAGGGTATGGCATCACCGGAGTGTCACCGAAAAGCCCTGCTGACAAAGGTGGGCTCAAGGGAGGCGACCGAATCATTAAGGTTGGCGAGACTGCCGTGAACGGACTGGATGACTTCGATTTGGCACTCAGACGGTTTTCTGCGGGAGACGAAGTGGATGTGGTCGTTTTGAGGGAGGAAAAAGAAGTAAAATTGAATGTTACTCTCGCACACCCGAAATAAGGCAGAATGTCTCGAATTCCAGAATATTTCAGCCGATGTTAATGCCGTATGAGTCATGATTTGCGGCATTTTTCTCTCGGACCGGACTTGGAAGAACCGGGGGGTAGTGAGTACACTTAGCGTAGGTTGGAATTCAATTCTGACTTCATGTGAGAGACGCTCTTTTTTTAACCATCATTGATTTCGACTTTGGAATTATGGCGAAAAAACGCAAAAAACTGCCCAAGGAAGTGGCGATTATTAATGCAGATAACTGCACCGGCTGCGAAGCCTGTTTGGAAGTCTGCCCCGTGGATTGTATTGAAAAAGTCCCCGGATCGGGAATTCCCACCTTACAGTCCTGGTGCGAGATTGACGTCGAACGATGTGTCGGCTGTGAAGTCTGTGTGCATATCCCTGGAAAAAAATCAAATCCTTACGAACTTCTCGTGTGCCCGTGGGATGCCATTGAAATGGTTCCTACGATCAACGCCGCAGAAATTGTTGCCGCCAAAGGCGGACCGCCAGACTATCTTCACGACAATTGGGAACGTGTTGTCGAACCTGCGATTCGCATGTCCGAACTGGCTGCCGAACAAGCTGCCAGTTAATGTTTTCACTCGTTGATCTCTCAGTTACGGATTGATAATACATGTCATCCGGCTATCGAATTTTATTGACAGATCGCTCTTGGCCGAATTTAGATCTCGAACGGGAGATTTTGTCGTCCGGTCACGCCGAGTTGATTGAAGCTCCTGATGGCGATGAGTCAACGCTGATTCAATTCGCTTCCAATGTTGACGCCATTGCCACTTGCTGGGCACGAGTCACTCAGCAGGTCATCGAGACCTCCTCCCAATGTCGTATCATTGCGCGTCTGGGAATTGGTTTAGATAACATTGATCTCCCCACAGCGACACGGTTAGGGATCCCAGTCACCAATGTTCCCGATTATTGCATCCCGGAAGTGGCCGATCACACAATGGGTCTTCTCCTGTCGTTGTCACGCAAAATTGCACAGTTTCATCAAGAAGCCAAGCAGGGAATCTATGACTTGTCCGGTGCCGGGCCGATGTTTCGTCTGCAAGGACGCACATTGGGGTTACTCGGTTTCGGTCGAATTGCACGTGCTGTTCGCGAGCGGGCACTCAGTTTTGGATTGCCAGTGATTGCCCATTCCACCTCGAATCGAGACTACGAAACAGGCTGCGAAATGGTGTCATTCGAAGAGTTATTATCTCGCAGTGATTATCTCTCGCTTCATGCCCCACATACCAATGCAAGTCATCAAATCATCAACACGGAAACCCTCTCTCGCATGAAGCCAGGCAGTTTGCTGCTGAACACATCGCGTGGAGGCCTCGTTGACCATTCGGCATTGTGGCAGGCGATTCAATCCGGCCAACTCGCAGGCGTTGGTTTGGACGTATTTGACCCCGAGCCTCCCGATTTGAGCCAGCCTCTGTATCGGGACGTCAGAGTGATTGTGACCCCACACGCAGCATTTACCTCTGAAGAATCACTGATTGACCTCAGAACTCGAGTCTGCCAGCAGATCCTTCAAGCCTTGCAAGGCGAAAAACCGGCAAATGTGGTTAATCCAGAAATCTATGAATAACGCTTCATTCATAGTTTCCGTTCTTGCAACGATATTCAAACTTTCAGAAGCTATAGATGACCTCGTAGGTTTTTCGAGCTAGGCTATAAGAGACGATCTTTCCTTAGTATCAAACTAATTACCTTAAAATCAAGCTTCCCGAACTTTATGGACAATCACGACGAACAGAACACAAACTCCGAAACTGAGCAACAAACTCAGTCTGGTTCTACGTCGCCCGAGAATTTCGATGAAGTTGTGATTCCCAAAACTCCCAAACACCTCTCTGATAACGCAGAGGATTTAAAGCCCCTGATTTATGAGCGAGATCAGGCCATTGGGACTCTTCGTCAACGCAATGAAGAGTTGCAGAGGAAACTGACAGAACGGGAAAAAGTTGTCACCGCTTTAACATCTCGACTCGAGCAAGCGGCTAAACAACTTGACAGATTACATCGCAGTGGTGCTGATCGTGGAGGAAAACTACTTTCAGGAATTCCTGCAGAGGTCATTGACGAGCAGCGAGAGCTTATCAACGATTTGAAGTCGGCCATACATCACTGGGAAGATCTCCAGTCAACTTCTGCAATGGGGCGTTTTGAAGCCCAGCTTGCCGAGTTGCGTGAAATGTTGGCTGAACAATTACAGCTTAAAAATAATTTGCCCTCATCTGGCTCATCGAGTTCCGTTGGCAAAGGGAAAGACTTCAATCCAGCCTCAAAACCGAATAACGGAGGAAGCTGGGACGAGATGAAAGCCCGACTCTTGGGTGATCAAGGGGGGCCATCGCCGGAAGAGAGCAGTGACATCCAGATTCGGGGTTCGGAAATGATTCCCGGAGTTGAAGAAACTTCAGCTCCGAGCACATCTGACGATCAGGAGGTGGATGAATCTAACGATTACGGATTCACCATCAAGGATCGTCCAGAACCTGTTGCCGACATTAAGAAAGCGGGTTCCGAAGTTCTACGCAACGCCATCGAAGTGCGTGACGAATACATCGACCATTTACTGGAAGCCATTGAGCATCTGAAAGAAGAAGCCGGAATGGCTGACTTAGAGGATTCTCGAAAACGTCAACTGGAACTTGAAGAAAAACTACGTCAATCTGAAATTGAAATGTCGATGGAACGGGCGAAACTTGCTCGTGAAGAATCCCGTCTCAAGCAGTTGGAACAAGAACTCAGTAACCCCACCGCCCGAAAAAACACCTCAACCTCCTCTTCAGACAATGAGGAGGAGGGAGGCAATCGGTGGGTTCGTTTTCTGGGATCGAAATAATCTCTTCATCATCGAGCTTCCGGTGGTGTCCATGCTTCGAGTGATGTCACCACAATTTTACGTGCAGTAATCGTCGGTTGGCTCAGCGAGGCAATCTCCAAAGCCAAATCACGCTGAATTCGACAGCTCTTCGGCAATCCTGTCTCTAAGGAAATTGAGCAACTGCCTGTAATTTCACCTCCCAGAATCCGGGTTCGCACAGCCGTAACAGTGACCGATCCTTGAGGATTGAGCGGACGCAACTCTCCTCGAATTGTCACGTGTGCTGTCTGTCCATCTCCTGAGACATGTTGAATTCGAGATTGAATCGACTCCTCCACCGGAACAGGTTGAGAGCGAACAAAAGAGGTGGGCCAAGTGGATTCCAGTGGAAAGGAATCCCCCTCAGATGTGAGCGGCCCGAATGGTAACAGTGCAATACTTTCATCAAGAAACGACATGGCCATTGAGACTGTTTGCTGAGGGTTTGTCGCATCTCCCCCCAGACGTTGTGTTAATCCCTGTTGTAAGCTGACGGGATACTGAGAGATACATTTTTCGATAAACTTTGGGTATCCTTTAATTTCGCGAATAGTATTATCTCGATTAAGAACCAAGGTGAATCCGTTTTCAAGTAATCCCTGGTAGGGCAATGCTTCGGGAGGAACATTGGCGCTACTACGAGAATCATAAACAATCTGCTGATCGCCGACGGTGTGATGATAGCGAATGTTATGAAATGAGACTTCCAATCCATAAGAAGTCGGGGTTTCATTGATGACAGTCATCGAGAGCAGTAATTCTATTTTCTCGGAGACGGCATTCAAAGAACTTCCCGGATCTCCAGTCAGACTCTGCTCGATCACTTTGTGGAAGTAATATTGCTCACCCTTTGTCATCACAATGCGCGGTGCCGACAATTTTTTTGCAGAGACTGGCTGTACATCCACGGTGGTTCCCGGCATGGCCGGTATGACCTGAACGTCATCTTTGATGGACTGATCTGCTTGCTCATCCGAACATCCGCCCAAGACGATAGTCGTTAAGACAAAACCTATGCACAGCTTGAAAGACTTACTCATAGCATCCCTGCAAGGTGTTATGTGAGTGTGGACTTCAATTTCGCCCTACTTTGGTATCTTGTGGAGATCTAGCAGTTCCCACAGATTACGAAAAGGGAGATTTTTTCTGGCAAAGAATGGTGAGACAGCTTGCCCCCGCAGCTATCTTCCCGAAACTCTGAAAAAAACCTACATTATCAAGCCTAAATTTACTTTTTCGGGCGTTTGAGGGGGACGGGTTTCAACTCCACACGAACTTTCGTTCCCAGTGGTGGAATACGTTCTTCCCAAGCCTCGTAAGCCAAACCCGCCGCATCCGCAGAACTTTTTTCACGCACATCAATGGTCGCCGAAGAGAAGTTTGCGACACAAATCAGGTTACCATCTTCCGCCAGATAATGAGACTCGCCGGTTCCTTCATCAACATAAAACGCACTGCCTGCAAAGACCCAATCCGCCGTCATCGGCTTGATTTGAGAGATTTGGAACAGTTTTCCAACCGCAGTCTGGAATGTTTTTTCAGAGGATAATGCCAACGCCTGTTTTTTCTCCTCTGCATCCATCACTCCAAACCAGAGCAATTCCTGATGTTTCTCGTCGTAGCGTAAATCGCTTTCGTCAGGGAAAATGACTCCAGCCGGTAATTGTTTCAGATGCGTTATAAAATATTTGCGCGTTGCACTGCGTAACCATTTTTCTGCATTGCTTCGATGCCACTTCTGAGTATCATCCTGCCACATCAGTGAAATCTCAATCTTTTGTCCTGTGGGCGGGCGGAATTCGGGATCCCAACTCACTGGCTTTCCTGCCTGAGCCCCCACAGCAAGCAACGCGGCATGAATGTCTCGGGCCTTTCCATCGAAGGCAAGAATCGATTCGTGCTCCTTCGTCTGTTTCAAACAAACCAGCATTTCCAAAAGACCATTACGAAAGACAACCGTTGTTTCAAGAATGACTTTTTTATCAACACGGTCGATAAAAGCCGTTTTCTGTGGGTTGATTGGAATCAACTCAGGTTTGTTACCTGATTGACTAGAATCTGTAGCCGACGATTCTGGTGCTGACTTTGGGGTATCGGAACTCTCTGTTTGGGCATTGCCTAATTCACACCACAGCAGTGAGATTCCGATGAATATAACGACAGCATGTTGAGACACAGGACTCTCCATCTTCAGTTTCTTTGTTTTATTAAAATAAAAACTCAGAGCAAACGAAATCTGTCTTGATATATTAACCAATCACAGTTCGTCGAGATAGATGGTTCATCCAGTCAATCAAGTCGCTAAAGATTTCATGCCGATTCGGTTCGAATTCGAGCGTATGACGGGCATTTTGATAAATCACCAAATTTTCTTGTGGCGCCCCGAACTTCATCATCAGGGCGAGAGTTCGTCCGTTATCGATGATCTCATCCTGACCTGCGAGCAACATCAGCAACGGAACTGAGAGTTTTGAAGCATCTTTTTGGATGATTTTTTCGAGATCAAGAGACGCTTGCAAAAAATCGAGGCTCACTTGGCGTAAGGCATAACGATCATTCCTGATGAAGGACTGCCACTCTGGCTCGCCTGTGAACAGAGCAGGGTCATCCAGGGGGATAGTAACGCGACGTTTTCCTTGACCTTGTAATCTTGCGAGCTTCAATAATCGTTGTTGTAAACCTGTTGGTTTGACTTTGGCGCAGATTCCGGGGTATAGCAACCCGACACCATCAACCAAATCTGGAAACTGTATCGCAACCGCAGCAGCAACCTTCCCCCCCCAACTGATTCCCGTGAGCAAAATCGGAGCCCCTGGACGCTCAATGTCACGCTCTGCTCGTAAAGCAACCAGAAATTGTCTCACATCATTGAGCAAGCGTTCGTAATGAGGAGTGTGGCCACGCTCACAGCCATTGAGACCGGAACCACGCCTGTCGAGAAAACGAACGTCAAAACCTTGATCGGACAAGCGTTGTGACGAATAGCCGTACCATCCCGAGTGACTTTGAATACCGTGCAATGCGACCACATAAGCACGAGGGACGCCCGCGGAGGGTTCCCAATGGCGGTAGTGATGATAATAATCGTCGGATGTTCGGAAGATTCGAATTTTCATCGCGACGTTCTACTCTGACTGAGAAAGAGGATATAATATATTGTGGAACAGCCGTCGTCTGTCGTCAATTGACGGTTCTCGCCCAATCATACTTCCCTGTCCGAAGAGTCTGTTCCGTCCGAACAATTGGCACGATCTGAAAAACCCCCATGCGGTTAACCCTGTTAACTCCTACTCTCGATCAATCTGGAGCTGAAAAACAGCTCACATTGCTCGCTTGTGGACTCAAAGATACGACATCCTGGGATATCGACGTCGTGGCTCTGACACGTGGCGGTCCTTATCAGGAAGTCCTCGAAAACCACGGTATTCGAGTGACTGTCATCGGTAAGCGTTTCCGTTGCGATCCCTCAGCATGGTGGAAGTTGAAACGATATTTACGCCAAACAAGACCCGACATTTTGCACACTTGGATGTTCACTGCGAATGCTTATGGTCGACTCGCGGCTGGGCCAAACCCGCGCTTCAAAATTGTGACCTCAGAGCGATGTGTCGACTCCTGGAAAGCCGGTTGGCAACTTCGGATCGACCGCATGCTCATCAAACGAACTGATCACTTACTGGCAAACTCTGCCCCAGTTGCAGAATTTTATCAGCAAGTAGGCTACCCGAAAGAGACACTGTCGGTCATCTCGAATGGTGTCAAAATACCGTCTCCACGAAATCTTGAACTACGTCAACAATTGCATGCTAAATGGAATCTTCCTCAAGGTGCAAGAGTTGTTGCGCATGTTGGAAGACTGGCACGGCAAAAACGAATCGATCATCTGATGTGGTCTTTTCAACAATTACAGCAACTGTCTGAGAATACTTACTTCGTGATTGCTGGAGAGGGACCAGAGAGAGCCCACCTCGAAGACCTTGCGATTCGATACACGTGTGACCATTTGGTACGATTTGTAGGACACCAACCAAATGGGGCGACCTTGATGGATGGGATTGACCTCTTCTGGCTAGGGAGTGATTTTGAAGGAATGTCGAATAGTTTAATGGAAGCGATGGCAGCCGGAGTACCCGCTGTCGTTTCAGACATTCCTGCGAACCGGGAACTTGTCATCCCGGAAATCACGGGAGAACTCTTTCCTTTGGGAAACCGTACGGCAGTCGCGCAATTATCAGACCGAATCCTCAATAACTCCTCCAAATATCAATTGATGTCGGAGGCTTCTGCCAAACGAATGCGAACAGAATTCGGAATCGAACAAATGGTGACACGACATCGAGAACTGTACGAAAGATTGATGAATACAGATCAACACTCTGCTCGAGAGATCAACTGATATGTGTGGATTGACGGGAGCCGTCTGGACTCGCGAGGGATCGCCCGTCTCCTTGCGCGAACTCCAGCAGATGACTCAGTCTCTTCGCCATCGAGGGCCCGATGCGGGAGGTCTTCTTTACACCATCCTTCAAGCTTCAGGCGATTGGAGCCATCAACAGTTCGACTCTGATTCGGAGGCGCTACCAGCGATCACTCCCTCAACTCCCGGATGTGCCTTGGGACATCGTCGGCTCTCGATCATCGATCTCTCTGAATCGGGAACACAACCTCTATCGAATGAAGACGGAACAATCTGGACGGTTTTTAATGGTGAAATTTACAACTACCGCGATCTTACTGAAAGCCTGAAATCAAAAGGGCACAGATTCCGCACCGAGACCGACACAGAAGTCATCGTTCACCTTTATGAAGAATATGGCGACAATTTTGTCGAACATCTCAGCGGAATGTTTGCACTGGCGGTGTGGGATCAACGAGCCGAACGTCTTATTCTGGCACGTGATCGCATGGGTCAAAAACCGCTTTTCTATCGGGAAGAGCGGGGAAGAGTCAGCTTTGCTAGTGAACTCAAATCGCTGCTACAAATTGATGAGGCTCCTCGTCATCTTCGCCGTGATGCCGTCGATGATTACCTCACCTATCAGTATGTTCCTGATCCAAAGTGTATTCTCGACGGATATCATAAACTGCCACCCGCACATTTGGCGATCTATGAACAAGGACGGCTGACAACGAAACCTTATTGGTCGGCACCGTATGAATTATCGAGCCAATCTTTAGCGCCATACCGAAGTGCCAATGATTGGAGGCAGGAACTCAAACGCAGGATGCGACAAGCAGTCGAATTGAGGTTGCGGAGTGATGTTCCTTTGGGGGCTTTCCTCTCAGGTGGCATCGACTCCACCATCATTGTTGGACTGATGCAGGAATTGTCTTCTAACCAAACTAATACGTTTTCGATTGGTTTCTCCGTCAAGGAGTTTGACGAAACCTCTTTCGCTCGCGAAGCCGCCGAACATCTCGGCACGCAACACCACGAACAGATTGTGCATCCTGATGCGATTAGCATCCTGCCCAAACTCATCTGGCATTATGACGAGCCATTCTCGGATAGCTCCGCAATCCCAACCATGTTGCTCTCCGAAATGACGAGACAGCATGTGACGGTTGCACTCTCGGGCGATGGCGGTGACGAACTGTTCTGTGGATATCCACGATATCGAGCTGTTGAGCTTGCGGAAAAAACGGATCGCTTGCCTGCCATTTTCAAAAGAATCCTGGGTCATCCGCTCTGGCAAAAGATTCCCGGACCAACTCATCAACGATCCATCATCAGGCGTGGAAAGCGTTTTTTGTCTGCGATTTCAAAATCTCGTGAAGAGCGATACCTCAATTGGATCTCCATTTTTAACGACGAAGCTCGCAGAACTATGTACACGCATGAGTTTCGTGAATCACTCGGAACCTACCATCCCAAAGAATTAATACTGGATGCGTACCGCAAAACCGATTCCCGTGATTTCATCACACAGACGACATGCGTCGATGTTCAGACCTATTTGCCTTTCGATATTCTGAAGAAAGTCGACATTGCCAGTATGTCGTATGGCTTGGAGTGCCGTTCCCCATTCCTCGACCATGATGTTGTCGAACTGGCCGCGCAAATGCCCATTGAATTGAAAATGGACAAACGACAACAAAAGAAAATACTGATCGAAACATTTGAGCAATATCTGCCTCCGCGACTACAAACCCGGCCTAAAATGGGATTTGGAGTCCCCATCAACGTCTGGTTCCGAAATGAATTGAAACCGCTTTTATTTGAAATATTATTGAGCCAACGCGCTCTTGATCGTGGGATATTCAATCAGGAAGAACTGGAAGGACTTATCGGGGAACACCTGAGTGAAAAGTGGGATCATTCATATCGTCTCTGGAATCTTCTCTGTCTGGAGTTGTGGCAACGTGCTTATCTCGATACACCTTCTGCACCAAACTCTTATTCGGACTCACTTTAGAGCTGCCCAAAACTGAAGGCACAATAGGTGGTCTGCGCCCAGTTTGACGACGCGGCAACCCCTCAGTTTTAGTCGGGTTGTCAAGACTGAAACCTCTGAATGTATTGCAACTGCCCTCGTAAATATTCGATATTCTGAAGCGAAATCTGCCGAAGAATAGAAATATCGCCATTGCCCGATCACCCTTCGGCAGTCTCGGACTTGAGTCGATACTTTACATCGACTGTATTTTGAGTCTCTATATGTTTGATTGACTGCTGATGCTCTCAGGAATCATAAATATGAAGTGGTTTTCCAACGCTAAAACCAAAAAGAACACACATAACAAAGAAAACTTCTGTGCCGTGATTGTTGCTCTGTTCGCAATCACGATTCTTTACTTTAGCCACGATCCCTCCCCTGCTGGCGCCAATCCAAGTGAGGTACAATTCGATACTGCCGATTTGGCGTCATCAATGTCATCTTCTGGAAATTTCTCCGAGACAAGCAACGGAGCAGAAGCTTCAGGAGAGCTCTCCGGCAAAAACGCGCTGTTAATGCAAATCCTGCTTCTTGAGAAAGGGCAAAGGTACATTTCATCTGTCCCTGATTATACTTCAACATTATATAAGCAGGAGCGCATTGATGGGGTTCTGAATGAGCCCAGCTTCATGCAGGTAAAGATTCGCCATGAACCATTCTCTGTTTACATGAAATGGATCGAAGGTAACGACCCCGGACGAGAGTTACTATACGTCGAAAATGAAAATGATGGCGAGATGTTGATCAAATTGGGAGGAGTCAAAGGAAGAATGATGCCGACTCTGAAACTTAACCCTACGGGCGACATGGCAATGAAAGAAGCCCGCTACCCGGTGACAACTGTGGGGCTCAAGAATGCGATTGATAAGATTCTATCTTTCCGAACCGTTGATCTCAAAAAAATGCAGGGAATATCATGTCGCATGATCGACAATCAAAAATGGAATAAGGAAGAGTGTTTTTGCTTTCTGATGGAATTTGAAAACAAGCAATCATCAGCTTTTCGTAAATCTGTTTTGTATGTGAGCAAAGCGAATTATCTACCGACTTGCATTAAGAATTACAGTTGGATTCCCGACGGTCAAGAAGAGCTATCTGGTGAGAAACTTGATGAAGAAACATTGTGCGAGTTTTACAGTTTCAGCAATATTGTCACTGAAGAGAGATTGGCCTCTGCAGAATTTGATGAAACAAATTCAAACTATCAGTTCCGCCGGTAATCAGACGAACTTGTGATCCTTTGCAAAACACTCTTCCAGAGCATTCAACAAATGATCGACATCGTCAGTGGTGTTGTAGAGATGGCAAGAAATTCTTAGAAAACGCCTGTTCTTCCATGTGAAGACGGGAACTTCAATCTGATATCGGTTCCACAATGTATTTTGCAGTGGATCACGTCTTCCATGCTGTTCTCCATTCTCAACTATACCCGGGACTGGAAGTGTGATCATTGATGCATTCCATGTGGTATGATCATTAATTAAGGGATCGAGGCCAGTCAAAGAAGAAATTCGTTCGGCTCCGTGTTGAACCAATTGATGAGTCTCGTTTCGAAACCTCTCCCATCCATGCTCTTTCAGGCATCGAATTGCTTCGGGAATCGCCAGGACTCCTGAGAGGTCTCTGGTGCCAATCCAGTTGAACTCGTCTTGCCAACTTGGCTCTTGCCCTGAGACACTACCGCCCCAACTAATGATGGCTGGCTTCACTCGATGTTGCCAGCGTGGGGCAACATACAAAAAACCTGTCCCAAATGTCGCAGATAACCATTTATGGCAACTGGCACAATAAAAATCACAATCGATTACGTCGAGATTGACGGGAACCATTCCAATGGCGTGAGGACCATCAATGCAAACCGGAATCTTCATTCGTCTTGCCGCGTGACAGATCTCTTGCACAGGAAAGATCGCGGCTGTCGCAGATGTCACATGACTGATGACAATTAATTTCGTTCGCTCCGTTACCCCTTTCAGAAACTCTTCAACGAGTTCATTGGGGTCGGTCAACGGATCTGGTAATCGCTGCACCACAACCTTCGCACCGGTTTCTTTACATCTGTCCCGCCAAACTCTCATGACGGCACCATACTCGTGGTCCGTCAGCAGGACCTCTTCATCTCTCGATAATGGGACTGTCCGCGCAACAATGTTCATACCAAAAGTCGCATTATCAACGAACGTCATATTTGTTGACGCAGTTCCGACCAAGTCTGCAAGAGGATTCATTGCATCCCTCAATGCGGGCTCCAGATCTCTAGTGAGAAACTTCATGGGTTGCCGTTCCAAACGGTCAATCCATGACTTGCGTACTTCCTGCACTCTGCGCGGGGAAGGGCCAAATGAGCCGTTATTGAGATAGGTCACTCCGTCGTCGAGTGTGAAATCACTTCGATCCATGATTCATCTTTCAATCGAACTATTTTGATGGATTGTATTCGAAAATTAAATTAAGGGGCGGATGTTCGAGCCGATGATCCCATTTCATCTCGCAGGTTTTTGATATTTCCGTTAACAGTTTCGTGTTCATCCAGATTTGTGAATGTCTGACTGGTATTCCCGTTCAATATCTCGGTGGTTGATGTCAAAATATGAGAAGGAATCGATTCCTCGAGCTCGATGACCGTCATTTCTCTCCAAGGACCATATTGGAAACGTAACAAGAAGATGAATCCACCTACCACGAGATTTGCCGTACAGGCATACCAACATCGTTCCAGAGTGAGAACTCCGTAGAATTCCATAACGGCAACCGGGATCACCATAAGAAACCAAGCGGAAAACATATTGACCAGCAGTGAAACACGAGTATCTCCGGCGGACCGAATCGCTGATCCAAACACGACCAACATTGCATCAAAGAGAGAATAGATTGCCACATACTTGAGAATCTGCAGTACCAGGGGCTCTATTTTGGCGAACTCTTCAGGGTCCGCGTATCGTCGAAAGGGCTCCAGCAAATGCCAAGGCGCAAGTATGTAAGCACTACAACAGACTAAAACTAAAGACCCGGTCCCTATCATTGCCAGCCATGTTGATCTCGCTGCCAGATCTGCACGTCCTTCACCAATATGCCTACCAACAAGGATTGTCACTGCCGTTCCAACACCCAGCATTGGAATGAACACAAGCATATTGAGATTAAATGCGAGGTTGGTTGCCGCGAGGGCCGATTCGCTCAACCGCCCCACCAAAAACAAAAACAGCGTGAACGCTCCCGCATCACCCAGAGTTTGAAATCCACTGGGAAGCCCGTATCTCAGCATACGACGGATCAATTCTGAGTCCCAGGCTCGTTCATGCCAGAATCGATAGACCTCGCGCTCACGTGGCCGACAGAGAAGATACAGATAGCATACTGCTCCTGCCAGTGAAGTGATAATTGTTGCGATACCAGCCCCCATAATCCCCATTTCAGGAACAGGACCAGCCCCATAAATCATCAGTGGATCGAGAACGGCGTTGATGGCCACCATCACCAAGTTGACCTTGAGAATCACTCCTGTTTCGCCTCGCCCTGAGTAAAACGCCGACAGCCCTGTTTTGAAAATCATTGGCACTGATGCCATGCAAAGTAGCAAGTAATACTGTTGCTCGAACTGAATCACTTCTGGAGCATGACCAAACAGAGGGATCATTGCCCATGCGACTGCCACGAATGGAATTGTCGCAGCGATAATGAGAATACCAAGATAGATTGATTGCCAAATCGCACGAGAAATTCGATCCGGGCGATTGGCACCATCATACTGTGAGACAAACGAGTTCACATATGCGACAGTCCCGAACGCAATGGCTGACGTGGACCAATTCAGCATGCTAGCAGGAAGCGAGGCTGCTAACGCAGACGATGAGTACCAGGTCAGATACATACGATCAATAAAATGCATCAACATCATCGATCCCGCGCTAAAAATCAGCGGAATCGCAACGACCATGAGCTCGCGAAGGCTACCTGCAGTTGGTTTTTGAGTAGGCGAGCCATTCATGGTCAAGCTGACATACCATCAAAGAACGAGGTTCGGGGCATCACACACGCAAGCATGACGGGAGGCGCGACCCGCGTCAACATCCACAGTATGTGCAGAATTCTGCGAAATTAAAGGAAAGGCAACATTCCAGAGCAGGCGGACGGATCTTCGTCTGGACGTATTTTTCAAGGAATGTTAAATTCCAGTCACATCACGGTTTCGGTGCTGGCAGCATCTGAAACAAATGCATCAAGGACGAGATTTGAACTGCAAGGATCGCAGAAGCACCATGAACGCTAAACGCAAAGGCAAAATCTCGGAATTCACACGGGTGATTCCGTATGTCTGGCCTTACCGCAAAAGATTGTTTCTTTCCGCATTCTTCGCCTTATGCGTTGGATTGTTCTGGGGACTCAATCTGACTGCCGTCTATCCATTGATGGAGGTACTTCTGAAAGGTCGGAACTTCGATGAATATGTCACCGAACACATCGACAAAACAGAACTCGAAGTACAGCAGTACCAACGGACGATTGACAAGCAGGAAGGGCAACTTGCCAAACTGAACAACCAGGGAAACACTCTCGCCGAGACCGAACGAATTGACTTGATGAACTCGATTGCAAAATCGCAATCGAAATTAAGTTCTGCGTCTCGTAAAGTGACAGTGATGTCTTGGCTCAAACAGCACTTCGTTCGCCATCTTCCTCACGACCAGTTCAACCTGATGGTCTTGATACTTGCTGCATTGTTGACGGCAACATTGATGAAGGGGATATTTATCTACCTTCAGGATGTATTGACGGGAAGTGTTGTCGAACTCTCCATTTTATCCATTCGCAAAGATTGCTTCCGCCGCGTGCTGAATTACGACTTTCAAACAGTCCGTAATGTTGGCGGAACTCCCGGCTTAATGTCACGCTTTACCTTCGACCTCAACATGCTCAGCAACGGCTTACAACTGATCGGTGGTCGTTTTTTACGTGAACCGTTAAAGGCGATCTCCTGTATCACACTGGCCTTTATCGTCAATTGGAGGCTCACACTGCTTTCGATGGTTTTCACACCACTTGCCGGGTATGTCTTTTATCGATTCGGTCGCAGCCTGAAAAAAGCCAGCCATCGCATGATGGAAAGCATGTCACGCATTTGTAAAAGTATGGAAGAGTCTTTTGATTCCATCAAAGCAGTCACTGCATACGGCCGTGCTCGTCACCACCGTGCCCAATTTCATCGCGAAAACAAACAATATTTCAAAAAAGCCATGAAAATTGTCCGTATCAGTGCAATGACGAATCCCACCATCGAATTTTTCGGTTTAATGGCTATTTTCACATCGTTACTTCCCGGAGCCTATCTGGTGTTACGCCAGACTGACGAAATCTGGAACATCAAGCTGAGTGATTCGGCGATGGACATCTCGCAATTAGGACTGATGTATGTATTGCTGATTGGGATACTTGATCCACTCAGAAAACTGTCGAAGCTTTTCACATCTTTCAAAAGGTCAGCAGCCGCCGCAGAGCGAGTCTTTAGCTTAATTGATACAGAACCTCTTGTTAAAGAATTCGCTAACGCTGAGAATCTCCCTCGCCTTGAACACTACGTTGAATTCAAAAATATCACCTTCAGCTACAGCAATAATGAAGAAACTGACCAAGCGATCCGGGAAGCCGTATTAAAGGATGTCAGTCTCAAGATCCCTCACGGCGAAACGGTTGTTGTCGTGGGTGAAAACGGATCAGGAAAGTCGACACTCGTAAATTTACTGCCTCGCTTCTACGATCCGCAATCTGGGGCCGTCACCATTGACGGGCACAATATCCGTAAAGCCACATGGGCATCCTTGCGTTCCCAGATGGGAATTGTGACGCAAGAAACATTACTGTTTGATACGAACATTTATGACAATATTGCGTACGGAAATCCGAACGCGACCAAAGAGCAAGTTGTCGATGCCGCACGGCTCGCAAATGTCATGCAATTCGCCGAGAAAATGCCCGATGGTTTATTGACAGAAGTCGGCGAAAAAGGATCGAAAATGTCAGGTGGCCAAAGACAGCGTATCGCATTGGCACGTGCGATCGTTCGCGACCCGGCAATCATGATCCTGGACGAAGCGACATCGGCCATCGACTCTCAAAGCGAGAAGCTCATCCATGAGACGCTGCGAGAATTCCTCGTTGGTCGTACTGCATTTATTATCACGCACTCTGTGACACCTTCCATCCTGGATTTCACGTCCCGAATCCTTGTGATGGACCACGGACGTCTCGTCGATCATGGATCTCACGAAAAACTCATTCAGTCATGTCCACAGTATCAGCGTTTGTTCCACGCTCAAGGTGGGTCGAAAGCTGCTTGAACGTGTGTCTTTTGTTACAGTGTCGGTTGACCATTACCCGACAGAACATTCATGCCCGACACACCTTTCTTACTACAATTAGCACAACGGCTTAACGCAGGGTTAGAGCACCTCGCCGTTTCTCGCCTTCAGCGGCATCGTCAATTTGTATTTTCTCAGCAAATGCCAGACGGAGGATTTCGGGGCCGAGAGGGAGACTCCGATCTCTATTACACTTCCTTTGCGGTTCGCTGCCTCGGACTGACTGGTGGAATCAGTTCTGAAGAAGCGAGTACCCTGATCGATTACATGGCACGCCACGATTGGCGAACGCTTGAGGCAATCGATCTCTTGAATTACGTCTATACAGCACTGGCAATTCAAACATTTACGGGACACGACCTGTTTGCAAACGAATCTGCAAGCTGGACGCAAAGTCTCGCTCGGAAACTTGAAGAAACACGAACACCTGACGGCGGTTACGCGAAGTCTCCCACGAATTCGATCGGGAGTACTTACCATTCATTTCTCACGGTTCTCACCTATGAACTTCTGGGAATTGTCGTCCCCCAACCGAATCGCTTAATCCAGTTCTTCTATGATCGGCAACGTGATGATGGAGGTTTCGTCGAGATTGCTCCGATGAAAAGCTCGGGGACAAACCCAACCGCTGCCGCAGCCATCGCTCTTCAAAGACTTGGTGGCATGGACGACGAGTTACGAGAAGACGTGAAGCTCTTTCTGCGAGAAGTGCGGTCAGGAGATGGTGGATTTGAAGCGAATACCCGAATCCCGATTGCTGACGGACTCTCTACCTTTACGGGCCTATCAACGCTTATTGATATTGGTATCGACCCAGAGACGCTGATTCCTCGCAAGCAGGTAATCCAATTTGTCACTCACCCCGAAGAAGGACTGGAACTCCCCACCGGCGGTTTTCGTGGAGGTGTGTGGGACTCTCAAGCAGATACGGAATATACTTTTTACGGTCTTGGTATTCTCGGTTTGGTCGGGGCAGAAGTATGATCATAATATTCACCAAGAAATGGCCTGGTGGAAATATTTGTCCTAACGTCTATTAATCATAAAAGCTCGAGTCCTTTACGATTTCATAAGTGGTCCTACTTATGGCACAACCTTATCGCGAACAACCCAATCGCCTGGCACTTCACTTTTTTCTGCTCGCTGGAATTGTGTTTGGTATCGCCTGCATGAGTGGCTGGGTTCTGATTGAGTTATCAAGTGGTACAGAACCCGGAGATTTCCATTTTCCACGTGTTTTCTGGCTGAGTTCGATTTCGCTAATCACCGGTAGTATCGCATTGGAACGGGCCAGCCTGTTTGTCAGTCGAGAGCAACAAAAACCGTTTCGTAGTAATTTGATAATTGCGCTGGTTTCGGGAGCGTTTTTTGTCGCTTTACAAATCTATGGGATGTGGATTTTGCTACGCTCTCAGGAAACAGAATTTGCATTTGCGACCGCGGAAACAGCAGTGGCCCTTGGGGTGAAGCCATACGTCTTTGTGGCGGCATTTCTGCATGCCATGCACTTCTTTCTGGCCCTGTTATTTCTTGTGTATGTCACCCTGAATGGCATCGCAGATCGATATGACCATGAATATTATTGGGGCGTGCGTGTCTGCGCGTGGTTTTGGCACGGCTTGGGTATTGTCTGGTTGATGATCCTGGTCGTTTTTGCCATCGTGACAATGCGGTAAATGCGTTCTACTCGTGAGAATGCTTCGCAGAAGGAAACTCGCCTGATTTCACTTCGGCAACATAATTTGAAGTTGCATTACGGGCCTGTTTACCCAACTCCGCATAATGTTTCAGAAATTTTGGATGAAACCCTTGAGTCACACCGAGCATGTCGGGACCAACAAGCACTTGTCCATCGCAATGAGGGCCAGCACCAATTCCGATGGTCGGAATCTGCAAATCTTCTGTGACTGTCTTGGCGATGGAGCTGGGAATTAATTCCAGAACAATGGCGAATGCCCCAGCCTCTTGGGCTGCTTTTGCGTCTGCCTGAATCCGATCCTCATCACGCTGAATCTTCCCCATTCCTCCGAGGTGATGCACCGATTGAGGTTTCATCCCGACATGAGCCATGACCGGGATTTCTGCATCAGCCAGCGATTGGATTGTCTCTGACTGATGGACTCCTCCTTCGAGTTTCACCGCTGATGCACCTGTTTCCTTGATGATGCGTCCCGCATTTTCCAGCGCTTGCTGAGGGCTCACTTGATAGGTCATGAAGGGAAGATCGACAACGACGAGAGCGTGCTTTGTTCCCCGAACCACCATTTTGGCATGATAGATCATTTCGTCGAGCGTCACCGGTAGCGTGGTGGTATGACCCTGAACAACCATTCCTAGTGAATCACCGACCAGAATCGAATCGACTCCGGCATCATCCATAATTGATGCCCAAAGAGAATCGTAAGCGGTAATCATGGCGAGTTTCTCGCCGGATTGTTTAGACGCTTTGAACCGAGGGACCGATATGGGACGTAAGGGAGGACTCATTTCTCAAAATGTCCGATGCAAAATGACTGGTGGAGACGATTTTGAAGACAGCATAATACCTATACTCTTTCGAGAGAACCGAAACGCGTTCCCTTTGAAACAATCAATACTCTTACAAACAAGAAGTGTTTCATAATAATACACTGTTGCGAAATCAGCATTTTTCGGTATGTTGCATAATCAGACATACCCATCTTAATTTACAATAATAAACACTTTCCTTAATTCTTTATCATGCTGAAAATAAAAGACTTACAAATATTCATGAGTGTCTCCCGACTTTCGGCACGGCATTTGTTATGTAGATAAATAGTCAAGACGACAAGGGTTGGCCCGCACTTGCGTCTGACGTACAAAAGCAGGTGTTCTGAACTAACCCTTCAGAACGCCTGTTTTTTTGCTCTGAGATACACTGGCTGACATTTCAGTCCGGTGAGAATGTTCGCTTTCCGGTAGTTCGACCGATTTTGTCTCGGTTGTCTGTCCGTATCCCGTGCGGTATTGTTCTATTCTGTCAAAGAGCCCAACCTTTAGGGCCTTCTATAGACCAATTCCTCCATTGTTTACAGGGATGTCAAAGTGACCGAGAAAGTCGTCATTATCGGATCCGGCCCGGCTGGATGGGCTGCTGCAATCTATACCGCCCGTGCTAATCTTGAACCTGTTGTGGTTGAAGGAGAAGGCACTCAGGAAAACTGGGATCTCGGTCGTCCGCCACTTGGGCAACTCGCGACAACAACAGAAGTTGAAAACTATCCAGGCTTTCCTGCGGGCGATCTCACGGCCTATATGGACGATGCGATTGATGCATCAACCCGCAAATATATGGCTCCTCATCAAAAAGAGGGAGTCTCTGGCCCCGAGTTGATGGAACTTCAAAAACAACAGGCCAAAAACTTCGGTACACGAATCATCTCTGCCGACGTCACAGAAGCCGATCTTTCGCAACGTCCCTTCAAAATGAAATTATCTAACGGTGATGAGATTGTTGCCGAAACGATCATCGTTGCCACCGGAGCACGTGCCAATTATCTCGGACTCGAGTCCGAAAAGACATTCCGCAACATGGGTGTCTCCGCCTGTGCCGTGTGCGATGGCGCCTTACCTCGGTTCCGGGATAAACCACTCGTGGTGGTCGGCGGTGGAGACTCTGCAATGGAAGAGTCTGACTACTTGGCGAAGTATGCTTCGAAAGTTTACATCGTTCATCGTCGTGATGAATTTCGTGCCAGTAAAATCATGGCAGAACGAGCGATCAACAATCCCAAAATCGAAGTCAAATGGAACTCTCAGATTGATGAAGTTCTGGGAGACAACGAAAATGGTGTGACGGGCGTCCGCATTCGTAGTACCTCGGACGACTCGCAAACGGAAGAGCTGGACGCCTCCGGCTACTTTGCCGCCATTGGACACACTCCCAACACCGATTTTCTCGATGGACAGCTTAAAACAGACGAGAAAGGATATTTAGTCTGGACCGAACATTTTCGCACTAATACTAGTGTTGAAGCTGTTTTTGCGGCGGGTGACTGTGCCGACAGCAATTATCGTCAAGCCATCACAGCAGCCGGAACCGGATGTATGGCCGCACTCGATGCCGAACGCTGGCTGTCAGCCCAGGGATTACATTAACCCACAAGATTTGAGCCGCCTGCGCAAGCTGGCCGGGCATGTGCATTATCTACTTAACAAGGTCCGCGCAATATGCTCACCGAACAAGGCTGCAAACAACGTCGCCGTCGATTGTGGGAGTCACTTTCCGAGGATATTGAATGGGTGTTGATTGCCGATCCGCGACACGTCCACTACTTCGCGAACTACTGGATCAACCCGCTCAGTTTCTCAACATCTGAACGTGGATTGCTTCTTTTAGAGCGTGACGGAAACGCCACTCTTTTTGAAGACAATTTCACAGGCAAGTCCCTCAACCCGACAAAACCGCATGTGGACCGCATTGTGACCGAGTCTTGGTATGATCACACTCATTCGATTATTAACCGAGACCATGCCCTGTTCATCGCACTGAAATCTGTCGCCGAACATCTGAAAGATCGCTTCGGAGTGATCGAAGCTGAATGGCTACCTGTCGGAGCGCAGGAAGTACTCAACCTTAACAGTCAAGAGCGGTCAGCCTCAGAACAACATCTCGATCTCGGTTCATTGATTCGACATCTCCGTCGTCAGAAACATGACGACGAATTGGAATTGATTCGCAAATGTATGGCTGCCGGAGACGCCGGACATGCCAAGGCTCTGAATATTGTTGAAGCGGGCATGTCTGAATTAGAGGTCTATCAGCATATTCTGCAAGCCGCGACAGAAGAAGCCGAGCGTCCGGTGATACTGTATGGTGACTTTCGGGCAACAAATCGTAAAACACCAAAAGCGGCTGGACTTCCAACAAATTACGAACTGCGCCAAGGGGACATGCTCATTCTCGACTTTTCAGTCACCATGGATTGCTACCGCAGTGACTTTACAAACACAATTGCCGTCGGCGGAGCGACTGACGAACAGGTCATGTTGTTCAAACTGGTCGAAGCCGCGATGAAAGCCGGAGAAGATACTTTGAAAGCAGGCGTTGCCGCTAAAGACGTTTACGCGGCCACAGCAACCCCTCTCAGAGAATCTGGATATGCCGACACCTGGACTTCGCATGCCGGTCATGGTTTGGGACTCGGCCACCCCGAAGCCCCTGTGATCGTTCCCGAAAGTACCGACACATTACTTGCCGGAGACGTTGTGACTCTTGAACCGGCACTTTATGTAGAGGGCATAGGCGGTATCCGCATCGAACACAATTATCTGATCACAGACGACGGCTATGAACGGCTCAGCAATCATCATATCTGCTTGGGATAAATATCATGTTCTTACAACCTGAGTCGATCATTTTCACGCCGGTATCACCGGCCCTACGCTGACTGACCAACTTTCATAATTCACGACATCCCTGATTCTGCTGGAACCAGCCCCAGCCAACGACTTGGATCATCGACAACAACGACCATCATGTCATCACCCCTTGACTGGATTCCCGACGAACTGACGCGATTACGCGAGCAGTCTCTCTACCGAGAGTCGCGAAATGTCACGGCACTAGGAAACGGTCGTTGTGAAATTGCTGGGCAAATTTTGATCGACTTTGGTTCTAACGATTACCTGAACCTTGCCACCTCGAACGCACTTAAAGAGGCCGGTACAGTCGCCATTCAAAAACAGGGTCTCGGTGCCAGAGCCAGCGCACTCATTACTGGGCGACATCCCGAATATCAACGACTCTGCGAGGCACTTTCCGAATTCGAAAAAACGGACGATGTCATTCTTTTCCCCACCGGCTACATGGCCAACGTCGGAACAATTTCTGCTCTTGTTGATTCGGAGGATGCTGTTTTTTGTGATCGACTGAATCATGCAAGTCTCGTGGATGGCTGTCGTCTGTCCCGAGCAAAATTTCGCGTGTATCCTCACCGTGATCTTACCGTCCTCAATCGCGAGCTTGAGAAAGCATCTGACGTACGTCGAAAATTGATCGTCACCGATGGTCTGTTTAGCATGGACGGCGACTTGGCTCCGCTACCGGAACTATGGGAGCTATCTCAAAAACATGATGCAATGCTACTCGTCGATGAGGCCCACGCCACTGGTGTTTTGGGAGAGCATGGACGAGGCAGTGTCGAACACTTCGACCTCGAAGACCAACCCATCATTCGAGTGGGTACTCTGAGTAAAGCCATCGGCTGCCTGGGTGGTTTCGTCACTGGCTCTCAGGATTTCATTGACTACCTGCGCAACAAAGCCGGAACACAAATTTACTCCACAGGCCTTCCCGCTGTGATCTGTGCAGCAGCGTCAGCCGCGATTGAACAAATCATAACCAATCCTCAACAGCGGATAACATCGCAGTCATTGAGCGATCTGCTCCGAGCTGAACTAACCGCACAGAATATCGACTATGCAGCCGGCTCCTGCGGCCCCATCGTCCCGGTCATTCTCAACGATGCGGCCCTGGCCCTTTCCGTTTCCGACAAACTCCAGGAAGCGGGTTTCTTCGTCCCTGCAATCCGCCCTCCTACTGTTCCTGCGGAAACTTCTCGCCTGCGCATCACCATTTCCACCTCACATACAGAAGAGGATCTCCGTTCGCTGGTCAGTCAGTTACGAGGCATGTTATAACATGTCAATGAACGACGAAATCTGGCGTAAAGAATATCCGTTTGAATCGAATCATCTCGATCTTGATGGACACAAATACCATTACATTGACGAAGGGGAGGGGACTCCCATCCTCTTCGTTCACGGCAATCCGACCTGGAGTTTTGCCTTCCGTAAACTGGTTGCCGGTCTCTCTGACGATTATCGCTGTATTGCCGTCGATCACATCGGCTGCGGCCTGTCGGACAAACCTCAAAATTACGAATACCGGCTCGCCAGACACATCGATAATCTCTGCCAATTGATTGAAGAACTCGAACTCGACAACATAACACTGGCCGCTCACGACTGGGGTGGAGCCATCGGCATGGGAGCGGCCGTCCGCATGGCTGCCCGGATCTCGAAAATTGTGTTGATGAACACAGCCGCGTTCCCGTCCAACTTTATTCCCAAAAGAATTGCCGCCTGTCGCATTCCAATACTGGGAGCCATTGGAGTCCGTGGATTCAATGCATTCGCTGGCGCTGCAATCACTCAAGCCATCGCCGATAAGAAAACATGGACACTCGCCTCGAAAGCAGGATACCTGGCACCTTACAACACATGGGCCAATCGCGTCGCCGTGCACCGGTTTGTTCAGGACATTCCGATGAACTCCAAGCACGCCAGTTACGACACACTACAAAACATTGCCGATCATCTCGATTTATTTAACGATACGCCGATCAAGTTGATCTGGGGAATGCAGGATTGGTGTTTCAATCCAGACTTCCTGAGACGCTTCCAACAAATCTGGCCACATGCGGAAGCAGTGGAACTCGGTCACGCCTCCCATTATTTATTTGAAGACGATCCTGAGCGGTTAATCAACGAAATCAGGAAGCTTGTAGAAGGATAAAGTATTCACCAGCAAGAATTCCCCCCTGCCGATTACCATCGGCGGCTATAAAAATATAACAACGTCCACATTGCTTAAACGCATTTTCCTCTCGATTCACTTCCCGCCATGCCACCCAACATCAACGTCCATCTCTTACCCGTTCTGTTTCAACCGAAAGAACTGCTCGGCGGGACGGCAGTCATCATCGATATTTTGCGAGCTTCGACGACAATCTGTCATGCTTTAGATGCAGGAGCGTCTCGAGTGATTCCGTGCCTCACGGTTGAAGAAGCACGTGAATTATCGACCGTAGGGTCCGCTGTGCGGACCAAGCTCAACCTCGATGCGAACGAACAGGTTCTCCTCGGCGGTGAACGGGGCGGCGTCAAAATTGAAGGCTTTGACCTCACTAACACGCCGACCGAATACACACCAGAGAAAGTGAAAGACAAGACCGTTCTGTTCACAACGACCAACGGCACAAAAGCCCTCCATCATTCCGCACAGGCTGAAGAGGTGATCATAGGAGCCTTCGTGAACCTCTCCGCTGTGATTGAGTGTCTGACCAACCAGAACCGGCCGATTCATCTCGTCTGTGCCGGGACAAACGGAGCCATTTCCGGCGAGGATGTCTTATTTGCCGGGGCGGTTGTTGCTGGACTGTTGAAAAAAAAGCCTAATATTGAACTCGAAAACGACAGTACTCGGCTGGCGTTGGACTTTTGGCGCTCAAACTCGCAAAATGAGGCACAATTCCGGCAAGCGATGCTCGACAGTCAAGGAGGAAGAAACTTGCAGAAACTCGGTCTGACTGCCGATATCGAACGAGCCGGAGACCGCGATCTGTTTGATTTTGTGCCGATCTGGAACAAACAGAGCAACGCCATCACCCAATGACTTTTCGTACTTTTTTACTTTTCCCACTTTTTGAACATCACTGCCATGCCCAAATCCATGGACGAAATTGTCTCGCTCTGTAAACGGCGAGGATTCATCTTTCAAGATTCCGATATCTACGGTGGCCAAAACGGCTTCTGGGATTACGGTCCGCTCGGCATGTTGCTCAAACGCAATGTCCGTAATGTCTGGTATGAAGACATGGTCGACTTTCATAATGAACTGGTCGCCCCGAACGGCGCTCCCGAAGCGTATCAGATGGTCGGTGTCGAAACGGCACTCATCATGCACCCGCAAGTCTGGAAGTGTTCCGGCCATTACGATCTGTTCCACGACATGATGGTCGATTGTCGCGAATCAAAAAAACGCTATCGCCACGATCACATCAAAGGTCGCTGGGTCACCGGCACTCATAAGAAGAATGAAGAAGCTGGTCCCGAAACCGTCTTTATCACGGCGGTTGATTCTGAAGACGTGCAAACTGATCTCGATGCGAATGCACTACGATATTTCGGTCTCAAAAAGAAGTATCTGGAGAAACTGGACTGGGAGGGAGAAACAACCCCGCTGCCCGAACTCCCTGAAGACAAATTGACCGAAGTCGTTGGTCCCGATGTCACCTCTAAAGGGACATTGACCGAGCAGCGCGAATTCAACCTGATGTTCAAAACGACTCTCGGCGCTTTGGGCGGCGAAGACGATGCCGCCTTTTTGCGGCCCGAAACCGCGCAAGGTATTTTCGTCAACTTCAAGAACATTGTTGATACCAGCCGTGTGAAAGTTCCGTTTGGAGTCGCTCAGGTCGGTAAGAGTTTTCGTAATGAAATTACGCCGCGGAACTTTACCTTCCGTTCACGCGAGTTCGAACAGATGGAAATCGAATTCTTCTGTGCTCCAGATGAATCGGCCAAGTGGTACACCTTCTGGCGAGACAAACGATACCAGTGGTATCAGGATCTCGGTATCTCCCAAGACAATCTGATTCTGCGAGATCACCACAAAGAAGAACTCGCCCACTATTCGGTCGGTACAGCCGACATTGAATATGCTTTTCCATTCCTCGAAGCGGGCGAATATGGCGAACTCGAAGGGATCGCTCACCGCGGCGACTTCGATCTACGTTCGCACACCGAAGGTAAACTCAAGAAAGAAGGCGATGAACTGGTTGTCGAACTCGACGAGCACGGCCAACCGAAACATCGAGGCAGCGGCAAAGACCTCTCGTACTTCAACGACGAGACCCGCGAGCGATTCGTGCCGCACGTCATTGAACCTTCTGCCGGTGCTGATCGAGGCACATTGGCATTCATCTGTGAGGCTTACCATGAAGACGAACAACCTGACGAGAAAGGCAAAATGCAAACGCGGACCGTGATGAAGTTCCACCCGCGTCTCGCTCCGATCAAAGCAGCCATCTTCCCGTTGATGAAGAAAGATGGCCAACCGGAAATAGCCCAAGAGATCTACGGAGCCCTCAAAGCCGCCGGTATCTCTTGCCAGTACGATCAAGCGGGAGTGATTGGTCGACGCTATCGCCGTCAAGATGAAATCGGTACGCCATACTGCTTGACGGTTGATTACGACACTGCCGACGACAATTGCGTGACACTCCGCGACCGCGACTCACTAGAACAGGAACGCGTTCCCGTGGACCAAGTTGTGTCAGAAATCACCGCCCGGCTGAACGGTTAATGGACTCATCAGATCTTGTAGGGCAGGGGCCTCCCTGCCGAGAGTGTCCTCACTTCCCCTGATAGTCACTGCTGACAGTCAGCTTGCCGCTGTTGACGTTGATGAACCAGCCGACCGTGCCTTTTGGCAGCTTCGATGTGACAATCCATTGGTCGCCCTTGTTCTGCAATTGAGCGGCTTGAGACAGCCATTCGCGATCACCCGTGAATCCAGTCTCCAGGGTGTAAATCAACGTCGCTTTGTCGAGCGGTTTTGTGGAACTGAATTTCACAGAGAGTTGTCCGTCGGCAACGTCGATATCTTCATAATTCGCCCACGGCTTGCCGGTCTCGACCACACTCTTCGCAAACGCGTAACTGTCAGCAGGACGCCAACCTGCTTGATGAGAATGTCCCATGCCGGGAATGAGGGAGACCATATTCGGCCCTTTGGTGGCCTGATAACAGGCCCTTTGACAATCAAGAGGAAAGTGACTGTCCTTAGGCCACGATAGCCACTGGACCGGCATCTTCACGCGCCTCATCCAGTTCATCGGGTCGTAAACCTGCTTGTAGACTTCGTTATTGCCGAGAGCGCGTCCCCATTGATTGTCGGAGTCGAATAAATGTCCACAGCCATAAGTGGGAATCGCGAAAGCAAAGCGATCATCGATTCCGATTACTCCAGACGTAATCACACCACCCCACGAAATGCCCATGAGTCCCACTTTGGTCTCATCGACTTCGGGCAAGGACCGTAACAAACTATTCGCCAGCACTGTCTGCGCGAGTGCCTGATACATCCACTGTTCTTTGAGTGGCTTATCGGTGTCATCGAAGATGCCGGTTCGTCTCGGACCTGCCCACTCGTGTTGTTGCCACGGAGGACGTTTCGCATCCGTCCCTTGCACTCGTCGATCAAGTTGGCCTTCGACGGCAATACTAATGGCAGCGAAGCCCTGAGAATTCCACAATTCGACCCATTCCTTGAAAGCAGTTCCTCCACCACCATGGACGAGAACGATGCCGGGGACTTTGTTCTCCTTGGAGGCATTGTCTGGCAGACCGATCCAGGCAAAGACACGAGTCGGTTTTCCCTCGTATTCAATTCCATCATAGAATATATCCTTGAGAGTATTACCACGATTAAATGTGTATCCCAGATGAGTCTTTGGCGGTTCGATCAACTCGCCGAGAGCCTGCAATTGATCACGCAATTTCGCGTAATTAGCCTCCTGCGCAGAGAGCAGGGCGGGGGAGAATAACAGTAAGGTCAGAATGCAGAGTGTGTGTTTCATGATGTTTATTATCGCATGCAAATTCGGTGTGATCAAGGAAAGAACCAGTTACGGAAACAGCGGATGAACTTTCTCAACAGCTCGATCTCCTACCAACACTCCCTCAGCCGCTTCGGGAATGTATGTCGCCACGATCTCAAACTGATGATCGCTCAACCCCATACGGACCAACTCTTCCGCAGCCAAAGTGAGACGTCCGGTTCGACGTGTCAGTGGGAACTCCATGCCGCCCACGTCATCATAGGAACGATAAACGACCTCGGTACAAACGAGACGATCTGCTCGTGAAAAATCGAAGTTGAAGTCGTAATCTTTCCCCTCATGATGAAGTCCCCTCGCAAGCGCTTCACCAATCTCTGCTGAAGAAAGACGAGGGCGCAGGATCAATAACGAATCACAGCGGTACGGTGATTGCAAAGAGCGAATATGCACACCATCAGCCATCGACTCTAACACTCGCCCCGTATCGTTGGCATCACATCCGATGAGTCGATCCCAGCGTTGATCGACGTGTGAGTGCTGACGAAGGCTTGATGACGTGAGCGAGTCCGTATCTCCCAGATACAGAGCAGCGTGAGGCCAGAAACCGGGAAGAAGATAATTCGTGAAGGCATATTCTTTCCGAGTCAACATGACATCGCCCGGCATCAGCTGAGAGCGTAGTTCCTGTTTGATCAATTCGGGCATTCCCGGCTCGTGACTGGGTTTCACATAGAAGTCGGCCATCAAATCACCGGCCAGCTTCTGAATCCGATACATGGCCGTAAAGCAGAGATCACGAGTAAACATCGTCCGCAGTTGCCGCATCCGGTAACGCATGCGTGCAGTCGCATAGTCGGTCAAGCGAACATTGAGTCGTTCGGAGAGCCGATCAATGATGGCAAACATCTCGGCTGCATCTTCATCATTCGCTCCCAGGCTCTCCAACAAGCCTCGATTTTCCTGAAAATATTGTGCCGCGTGATATAGTCTCCATGCATGGGTCACACCGGTTAATGAACTCTGAACGGTCTCATAGACATCGGCAGGTATTCCAAAGTTGGGTTCAGGCTCATTCAACTTGGCACGCAATAGTGGTTCGTTGTGAAAGTTTTCGCGGAGAAAGCGTGCCGCATCAACCAAAACGAGAGCTGCCGCATATCCCGGCAGAAATAACCGCGGGTTATTCACTTCACCCCGACCCACATCATCATACAGTTGGTAAATCGTCGCGAGTGTCGCCGAGCGTAATTGCCAATAGGAGATCAATAAGCGACGCACTGCTTCATCTTCTGCCGGTGTGAAGTGTCCTCGATCACGAGCCGTGCGAGAGGAGAGCATATTTTCCGCCGCTTGTTTCAGTTCAGAAAACTGTTCCGAAGTGGTCGAAACCGTCCTCATGGCAGCCAATACCGCCGCATTATTGTCTTCGGGAGCTGGGACGACAGGCATTGGTTGGCTTTCGAAATCGAATACTCATGAGTCTTGACGCGGTTTGTAGAGTTTACTCACACTCCAACACAACATCACATCATAAGACTCCCTGAATGCCCACTGTTTTTTCGAATTTCAACAACAGACATTCAGAGAGCGCTGACTAGAATGTCTTTAATATGATTCTCTGAAGGCCATTATTCATGCGGAATTTGATACTCGTTCTGGGAGATCAACTCGATCCCTCTTCCTCAGCCTTTGACAATGCGGATCAGGAACAAGACTCTGTCTGGATGGCCGAAGTCGATGAGGAGAACACCTATATTCCCGCCCATAAGCAGCGGATTCTATTCTTTCTGTCTGCGATGAGGCATTTTCGTATCGAGTTAGAAAATGATGGATGGACTGTTCACTATCACAAACTCTCATCCAATCCATCCCACGATCGAGGTAGTTCTTTTGTCGAAGTTCTTGATCGAGACATGAATCGTTTTTCTCCCGAACGTCTCATCATGACAGAACCGGGCGATTATCGAGTCGAACAGGCCATCAGCAACTACGCCAAGAAGAACAACATTGAATTGGAGATTCGTGCTGATCGTCACTTTTACTGTTCACGCAGAGAATTCTCTGAGTACGCCAAGGGTCGCAAATCGTTGATGCTGGAATACTTCTATCGGGAGTTGCGGAAGCGCCATCAGATCTTGATGGAAGATGGTAAGACTCCGATTGGTGGTTCGTGGAACTTCGATCATGATAACCGAGAGAGTTTCAGCAGCGACGGCCCACCAAGTAAGATTCGGCCAATGTCATTCCAAAGAGATACGATTACAGAGGAAGTTTCTATTCTGATCGAATCTCGATTCAGAGATCATCCCGGCACTCTCGATTCATTTGTACTTCCCGTGACTCGCGGCGATGCCCAACGTATGCTCTCACATTTCGTACGTGATCTCCTGCCGCTGTTTGGCACCTACGAAGACGCTATGTGGAGCGATGAGCCGTTTCTGTATCACTCTCGCCTTTCTGCGTTGCTAAATGTCAAATTACTTAGTCCGCAGGAATGTGTTAATGCGGCTGTCGAAGCATATCAATCGGGAGACGCTCCGCTGAACAGCGTTGAAGGTTTTGTGAGACAGATCTTGGGCTGGAGAGAATTTGTTCGAGGAGTCTATTGGCACCATATGCCTGACTATGCCGAAATGAATCATCTGAAACAAACGGAATCATTACCGTCATTTTTCTGGACGGGTGAGACCGAGATGAATTGTGTTCGCAATAGTATGCAACATGTCCTTCAACACGGTTACGCTCACCATATTCATCGTTTGATGGTCTTGGGTAACATTGCACTCAGCTATGGCGCTGACCCCAAAGAGTTTCACGATTGGCATATGTCGATGTACGTCGATGCGATTGATTGGGTCTCGCTTCCAAATACTTTGGGGATGAGCCAGTTTGGGGATGGAGGTATCGTGGGAACGAAGCCTTATTGCTCAACCGGCAATTACATCAACAAGATGAGCAACTTCTGCTCAGACTGTCGATACTACTACAAAGAGAAATCAGGTGAAAACGCTTGCCCGATCACCACGTTTTATTGGGATTTTCTTGATCGAAACTACGACCAACTCAAAGACAACCGACGCATGACCTTCCCGATAAAGAACATCGATAACTTGCGAGACAAAAAAGAAGAGCACGCTGACATGAAGCTACGTGCTCACGAATTGCGAGAACAATGGAAGAGTTGAAACTACCCCTGTTCCAAAACCCATTGAACGGCATGGCGTGTCAATTCCGTACCGTTGGCAAGGTTTAGTTTCATCTTAATGTGTTCGCGATAAGTCTCGACTGTCTTCGGACTCAACTCGAGCTTTGCGGCAATTTGTTTGGTAATCAATCCCCGACCAATCAGTTCAAAGACTTCGATTTCTCGGTCGGACAAAGAATCAATGCGTGACTTACGTGGTTCTTCAGGCGAATTCACAAACTGATTGAGAATATAATCAGTCATGCGACTGCTGAGATAGGTGTTACCGTCTTTCACTTTTCTCAACGCGTCCACAAAAACATCAGAACTCTCCCCTTTATTAACAAACCCAAGAGCGCCAGCACGAATCGCACGCTCAGCAAAGAGAGATTCGTCATGCATGGAGGAAACCAGCATTTTGGTATTAGGCCACCGTGATTTAATCTCTTTGATGAGCTCAATGCCGCTGCCATCGCCCAGCGATATGTCGATCACAACCAAGTCGGGAGTCAGCTCTTCAACTTTAACAAGCCCTTCCGCTTTGTCGGAGGCTTCGCCACAGACCATCATATCGGACATGTCGTTAATCGTTTGAGCAAGACCACGCCGCATAAAAGGATGGTCGTCAACAATGAGAACTCTTACCTGCTGTTCAGTGGTATGCATGGGATTGGCTTTCTTGATTATGAGGTAATTTGAGATGACAAGAGACACAGGTACCCGTTTCCGGGTCACTTGCAATTTGGAATGAGGCTCCGATCAAATTGGATCGATATTTCATGATGCTGAGGCCCATCCCCGAATTTTGGTCGATGTGAGAAGAATCAATGCCTTGTCCATCATCAATAATCGACAAAGTCACCCCTTCGACCGATGGAAGTAATTCCACCGTAATGGTTTCCGCTTGAGAGTGTTTAACGGCATTGTTGACGGCTTCCTGTGCAATGCGGAACAGATGAGTGGCCACATTATTGTCAGTCAACGTCAGCAATTTATCGCAAAGAAAATCGCATTGAATCGAGCACCGCTCTGTGGTCGAACGGCTAAGGTCTGCGAGTGCTGCACGAAGCCCTTCGGCATCCACTTCGACCGGGAACAGACCTTTGGCAAGTCGTCTGACACCGGTTTTTGCCTGCTGAATCATTTCTCCAATTTCGAGTACCGTATCGGCATGCTCCAGTTTGTCTTGTTTCACTTTGTGAGCCAGACTAGCGATCATCATGCCAATACCGGTCAATTCTTGCCCCAAGGTGTCGTGTAGTTCTTGTCCAAAATATCTTTGTTGCTCCCAGACTGCGTCAATCAATTCTTCCTGCAAACGGCGACGTTCGACAACTCGGCTGAGCTGAGTCCCGACATTCGACATCACGTCCAGTAAATCTTTGTCGGGCTCACTGACTTCCGATGCAAAGAATTCAAGAACTGCCACCACTTGATCGCGAAGTAGAACAGGAAACGCCAAGCCAAAATCAAGTTGACTATCTGTTAATTCACGAGCCCGCGTGAAGACGGAGTCTTCTTCAGGATTTTCAAACCACTGTGGAGCCTTAGTGCTAACCACTGTCCCGACCATCCCTTCACCCGGTCGAAACGTAGATTGTGTGGAAATATTTTTGAGTTTCCCCAGTTCAGCGTTTTCGCTGTGGGACCATATTTGACTGTCGATAAAGACATCAGAATTCTCCGGGTCCACAAAATATGCATGACCGACCGGCCAATGCATGTATTGACAGATACGATCTAATGTCGACTGAAACGCTTGAGTCACCGTTTCCGATTCGTTGGCAATGGATGCGACATCTTGTAGTAGACGCACTGATTGAGTTCGATTGCGAACCTTGTTCTCCAGGTTCTCATTTAACGTATGCAGGGCTTCTTCCGCTTTCTTTTGCTCAGTAATATCGCGAGTGAAACAACGATGCTGAATGATCTTCTCGTCTCGACGATAAATCGTAGAACTGATCAACACATCGTGGAGCTCTCCACTTTTACCTCGAAGTCTAGCCGGGTAATTGCGAAGTTCTTCACCTCCCTGAAATCTCTTGATGATGTCGTCAGCCACCCACGAATCTTCATGAAATTCTCGAAAGTGTCGATTGACATAATCCACTTCCTGGTACCCCAACAGGTTCAGCTCTGCCTGATTCGCCCAGACAATGATTCCATCAGGAGCAATCCAACGAAGACCAATGACGGCACTCTCGACGAAGTCTTTGAGTTCCTGCTGGCTTTGTTTGAGTCGTAATTCGGCTCGCTTCCGTTCGCTGATGTCGTGTAAGATTCCTGTAAAAAATTTACGACCATTCAGCTCAAACTGACCAATTGAAAGATGAATCGGAAACTTGTCGCCATTCTTTTTTTGCCCCGCAATTTCTTGTTCCTGTTTCTTGATAAGCTGATAAGCACCATCGTCTTGTTTAGCTAAGACAGAATCCAGGACGGTAGGGATTAAGGTGCTAATCTGCTGACTGACGAGTTCTTCCATCTTCCAGCCAAACAGATTTTCTAAAGCGGGATTCACAGATTCTATTGTTCCCGATTCATTGAACGTCACAATGCCATCAGCGGCAGTATCAACAACCGCACGAAATCGAGCAGAATGTCGCGACTCCTGTTCGAGAGCTTGCCCCGTCAAAATAGAAACACAGGTCAAGATATTCAAATCTTCTGGCATGAACCGCTTGTTGACATCATCACTATCGATGTAAATGATGCCAAGTGGTTTACGTGTGGCTCCGATCAATGGGGCACAAATGATCGAGCGAAATTCGTGGTCCAAAACAGAACGCCGTTCTTCAGCATTTATTCGGTCAACACTCAAAATCGCTTTGCCCTCTTTTAAAACCTGACGGGCGATACTTCTCGTGACAGGTCGGATTGTCATCTCTTCGAGGCGATCCTGGATTGACTGGCGAATCGCAACAGGCTTCAATTGGTTACCGGCCTCGTTCGCCAACAAGACATAGCCTCTGTCCATTTGTGGAAATATTTTAGCAAGCCGCTCTAATAAGCGTGAGAGCATCTGCTCTCGTTCATACGGGCTTTCGAGACAACGGGTGATTTCCAAAATCAACTGCAATCGAATTTCAGCATTATCGTGAGCAGCACTCTCATCAACAGCGAAATCCATCTCGGCAACAGTCTCGGTCTGCGACATGCGATGATACTGTTCCTCTAAATCGGAAGCAGACCAAGGCTCGGGCATAACACGTGACGAACGCGATGTACGAGGCAGACATTCTTCATCTTCCAGATACGTTAGCGTGATGTCATACAGTTGAATTTGGTCTTCGTTTTCGAGTTTGGTGGGTATGCTGATCCTTCGTCCGTTAAGATATGTTCCATTTCGACTTCCCAAATCTACAATGTAGTAACCATCTTCCCTGAGAATGATCTTCGCATGATTACGAGAGACGGTGTGGTCGGGTAGCACAATTTCACAACTGGCATGTCGGCCTATTGACATGACCTGATCCAGCAAAGGGATTTCAGTACCGGAATTGAGGCCGGTCATGACACTGAGTCGTCCCATGAATTGTACTCCATTGAAATGGTCTATATTCTCAATCTCTACTATACTATCCCTAGGGGAAGCCGAGCGTGGGTAAAACCCCTATTTCCAACACTTTATTATGCTACTCCTAATGAATATTGAGAGTATTCGCCCTCTCAGAACATGCCTTCGTACTCATTAACACTTACGGAGGCCTCTACGAGCGGGACGCGGGGTGAATTGCTACAAAGATCCAGTTATCACAGAGCTCATCATTGGTGCGAAATATCGAGATCTGCAAGGAGGACATTGATCAACATCAAAGATCTGGCTGTCCATACGAGAGTTCGAATCCAATTTGATCGGACCAAACGCCGGTGTACGTCAGAATTGAACGCTTCCAGTAACCGCTTATGGCAAGGCACCTGAATCATTGCAGTCGAGATCCAAGTGATGATGATCATCAACAGATTTGAAATTTGAATTGTGCGTGTCAGATGCACGCTATCCAACACAAGCAACATAATACCGGTGACCAATTCACAAATCATTGTGGGCATCACGAGATAGGTGATTTTGACTTGATAGTCAGATTCATATTCAGGAAATGATTTTTCCGGGATCTCTTTGAACAAGGGGTACTGGACGATCTGCACAACCCAAATCAGACCGAGTAAGAACAAAGTCACGAATAGATGAATTACAAAGAGTAGAGACATTCGATTTTCTTACAGATGTGCCAACCGAATCATGGAGTGTCCGAGAGACCTTCCAACAAAATTTCAGAAGTGGATGAGTTCAATTGACCACGAGAATATAAACGACTAAGACCGGAGTTCTTAGCCGCATCAAAAAGATCAGTTTTCACGTGTGGTGCGTATCCAATAATCGTCACCCCAGCCTGATCATTCATTTTTTTGAGTTCGTTGAAATCAAGCCCTGGCAATTCGAGATCGATGAGAACGCAGGTCGCTTCGGAATGATCTTTCATTTTCGACAGACCATCCAAGAGCGAAGCATCCGCCCCAAGAGATTTCGCGCTGAATTGAATATTGCTAAAGAAAAACAGATCGCGACTAATTAAGACCAATTGTTTTTGTGACTGATTCGCATTCATAGTATTCACAGAGTCAATCATTGAAGAGATGACTCTTATTCTCCGAGATCCTGAAGAAAGTTCATCACATCCTCTTCGTCCTCGTCGTCTTCGTCGTCATCCTCTTCTTCCGCATCTGACTCACTGCCCGCTTCGGCCTTGTCTGGCGTTGCAAACTCTTCTTGTAACATAGGATTATCTTCGGGAGCAATTTTCAGGGTCTCTTCCGATTCACTGAAATCTTCGCTCGAATCATTTTCTTCAGACTTCAGCTCAATCGACAACTGCCCTTCATCTTCCTCAAATTCTTCATCTGCAAGTAATGCTTCCAACTCTTCATCAGTCAGCTCGTCAACATCAATTCCACTCGCATCATCTGAACTCTCCTCGTTGTCTTCACTGGGAGATTGTGCAAAGACGGGAGTCCCTGCTTCGGGAGTAACATCTGCAGATTCGATATCTTCTGTTGTTTTGGAAGACTCCGGCATCTTGGCAGTGGGATCCGCTTTGCGAATTTTTGTTTCACCGGTTGGATCATTGTAGGCAACTGCAAATGAGACCGCCCCGATACTAATGACATCACCGGGTGAGACGGTAGTGATCGATTTTGATTCTAACTTCTCTTGATTGAGATACGTGCCGTTGGCACTCCCTAAATCCTCGATGGCAACACGCTCATCGTTAATTAGTAATTTACAGTGCTTACGAGAAATTTGCCCCGACGCGAGGCGAAGGTTACATTCTGTGCTGCGCCCAATCACAGCATCGGAATGTAAGACAACTGTCTTTACATTGGCCTTCTTATGCTGGACAGTCAATCGAACTTTCATAGATGACTCACACGTTGATTGGTGAATGTGATTTTGGTTGATTCAAACTCAATTATCATCATAAAACTGACAGAGAACGGATACAACTGGGATTCTCATGAAATGAAAGTCCCACCAATTGTACATCAATAAAAAACGCCCGGCTGAAACCGGGCGTCAATGAGAGTGATCTGAAAGCACACTATTTATGCGGCAGCAGAATCGTCTTGCGGGAACAGTTGTTGTTCCCCTTTCACAATATCATCAGTCACGATGTATTTGCCACCTTCGGGTTGATTGGGAAGTTCATACATAATGTCAAACATGACACCTTCCACAACACTTCTTAAGCCACGAGCACCCGTTTCTTTTTTCTTGGCGATTTCAGCAATTTCGTGAAGTGCAGCAGGCGTGAATTCGATCGTCGCATCCTCCATCCCAAAGAGCTTCTGATATTGCTTCACTAGCGAATTCTTCGGTTCACTCATAATCCGAACGAGTGATTCTGTGGAAAGTGGATCGAGAGAACTGACAATTGGCAAACGTCCAACCAACTCAGGGATCAATCCGAACTCCAGAACATCATCGACCGTAATGTGAGCCAACATCTCAGATCGTAGCTGCTCTTTCTTGGTCGAATTACCAAGCTGACCAAAACCGATCATTTTCTTGCCGAGTCGCTTGGCGATAATATCTTCGATTCCGACAAACGTGCCACCGCAGACGAACAAAATGTTTGTGGTGTCGATCTGAATATATTGCTGCTCAGGATGTTTGCGACCACCTTGAGGAGGCACATTGGCAACAGTTCCTTCAAGCATCTTCAACAACGCCTGCTGAACTCCCTCACCTGAGACATCACGAGTGATTGAAACATTGTTGCTTGTCTTGCCAATCTTGTCGATCTCATCGATAAACAAAATACCTCTTTGAGCCGCTTCGACATCAAAGTCGGCAGCGTGAAGAAGTTTTAACAGCAAGTTCTCAACATCTTCGCCAACATACCCGGCTTCTGTCAAAGTCGTTGCATCGCCAATTGCAAACGGAACTTGCAACATTTTTGCCAAGGTTCGAGCCATCAAAGTTTTACCACAACCGGTGGGGCCAACCATAAGAATGTTGGACTTCTCTATTTCGACTTCATCATCAGAAGTCTCCTCTTGTGACAATAATCTCTTGTAGTGATTATGAACGGCAACCGCCAAGTGCTTCTTGGTACGATCTTGCCCAATCACATATTCATCAAGATGACCCACGATCTCCCGAGGGGTTGGAACATCCGAGAAGAGTTTTCGAGGATTGCCGCGTTTGCGTCGCTCCTGATCGAGAATCGATTGACAAAGATCAATACATTCACCGCAGATGTAAACATCTTCGGGGCCTTCGACAAGCGGCCCTACATCTCGATAGTTTTTCCGGCAAAAAGAGCAATTTGCATTTTTTTTACCAGTCGCGCCGCGCTTACTCGTAGTGAAATCTTTACCGGAGGGCATGGTGATTCCTTCGTTGTAGTCAGAGTCAATGTAACTCGTAATAGTACTCTGCGTCTAGATCCCTGACGGCAAGAAGTTGTTCCTCCATGAATTGGCGACACGCCGGACTCCGAACATGATATTCAGAGTTGTCAAACCCGAATCACGTACTCAACCTCCTGGTTGGGTCATCGTAAATTCGTTAATCAAGACGACTTCAAGACTCCAAGAATCAAACATTGTTTGAATCTCTTTCCGAATCTGTATTGTGTTCTAAATTGATTCGACTTTTCAATTTTCGGTATTCTTCCTCTGCAAGCTCACCTTCTGTTTTCATTTCTCGCAACTGATTCAACAATTTGTGGTTATCATCTGTGGTATCCGACTCTTCCAGAAAGTACGCTCGAATCCGCATGGCCCCCCAAACCAAGAGCGAAATTGCAAAAATCAATGCAATCCACTGAAGATATGACTCTTTGAGAAATGAAATTATGTTCGTATTCATGTTTTTTCAGAGCAATCACTTGTCGCTGGGGAGCCTGTAACTCATTTCAATTTCATGACATACGTCATTATTAGTAGTTTTGTTTTCATTTTCAACATTTCTCCACAGGATAACAATGATCTCAAACATTGCGAAATGAATGCCAATCAATCAAATTCTGAATAAACGGGCTGAATGAATTGAGTTGTTAACGTGTTATTTTCAGCAAATCTTGCCGTTGATTGATGCCCGTGACACTCCACTCTAAGATGCATATCAGAATGATAGAATAGATAGCTTACACCGAAACGATTACTTATGGACTTTGAAACACGACTCCAACGTGCCATTGAACGTGGCCAACAAACACGAAATCGACGCGGCCAAGCTGCTATCGACAAGCAAATGACCGAGGAAGAGTATCGGCAGCTCCATTCCTCACTGCGTTTAGAGCTTTCTGAGCACATTGAAAAGGGAATTCAGCAAGTCTCAGACCACTTTCCCGGGTTTCGCTATCAAACGGTTGTTGGAGAAGATGGTTGGGGAGCCCGAATTGCACGAGACGATTTTGCCATGAACGATGGTAAAAAATCAAATCTGTATAGTCGCCTCGAGCTATTGATTCGTCCTTTCTCTGAGACGCGCATCATTGAGCTCACTGCTAAGGGAACAATTCGCAACAAAGAAATCATTTCCAGAAATCACTTTCAGTTTCTCGATAAAATTGATATCGACACTTTTTCCGAATTGATCGATGTCTGGATTCTCGAATATGCAGAGGCATATTCGGCCGATGCCTGATCTCTTCCATTGATTTCAATTCGCTTAAACTAAAGGAATCCAATGTCCGACGTTCTGACAGAAGTTTTGGAAACTGGCTTGGTCGCCATCATCCGTGCCCCGTCGAGTGACCAACTCGTTGATGTGACGAAAGCCATTCATGCTGGCGGAATCCGGGTCATTGAAGTCACAATGACAGTACCAAACGCATTAGACATTATTGCCGAGATCCATCGACAACTCGGAGATCAGATCATTCTGGGAGCTGGCTCGGTCATCGACAGCGAGACCGCACGAGCGGCCATGTTAGCAGGCGCCGAGTTTATTGTGTCTCCCGTCGTCAAGACGGATGTGATCCAATGCTGCAAACGCTACGGGAAAGCCGTCATGCCAGGAGCGCTGACTCCCACCGAAATTTTGACGGCGTGGGAAGCGGGAGCCGATGTGGTCAAGGTATTCCCGGGAAACCTTGGTGGCCCCGATTACTTGAAAGCCGTGAAAGCTCCATTACCCCAAGTCCGATTGATGCCAACGGGGGGCGTCAATCTCGACACTTTAGAATCATTCATGAGCGCGGGGGCATGTGCGGTCGGCCTGGGAAGTTCTCTGGTCACCAAAGAGATACTTGCTTCTGGTGATATGAAGCAACTCACTGAGTTATCTGCTCAATATGTTGCCGCGATGAAAGCGATCAAAGAGAGTTAATTTTTTCGAACAGCCACGCCAAACAAGCGTTCTATCGACAGTCTGAAAATGATCCAAAGCGCTTTCACCGCTTCCGACATGTTGATTTTTGATTCTCCAATCGTGCGGTCTTCAAACACAATGGGAGTTTCTGCAAACCGACAACCAACCCGGTGACAGCGATACAAAATCTCTTCCATAAAGGCATACCCGGTACTTCGGACTTTTCGAAAATCTAACTCCGCCAGTTTCGCCAACCGATAACAACGAAAGTTGCCACTATTATCTTTGTTGGGTAAGCCGAGCAATAATCGACTGTAAGTGTTGACGCCCCAACTCATAAACTTCCGCTTCCAATTCCAGCCAATAATGCCTCCTCCCGTTACATAACGAGAACCAATCCCGACATCGGCGGTTTGCATCAGAGCGAGCAATTCAGGAATGTATTTCGGAGGATGACTCAAATCCGCATCCAATGTCAGCAAGAGATCATACTGCTTGCTTAATGCATATTCGAAACCAGCAATGACAGCCGAACCCAACCCCCGTTGATCAACCCGTGAAATCAAATGAACATGAGGATCTTCTTCGCTGAGTGACTTCACATACTCTCCGGTCCCGTCGGGAGAATTATCGTCCACAACAATCAGATCGGTGTTCGGCAACTGCTCCTGAATCAAAGGAATCAGCAACTTCAGATTTTCCAGTTCATTGTAAGTACAAAGCAGAACCAGAAGTCGCGACTCGTGCTTTGGGGGATCAATAGAACTCACAAGTAAAAATATCCTCTGCCTACGCAAAAATTCGGTCAGCGCAAAATTGCTAAGGGGACAGAGTAACGAATCCGCACAAGCGTTCCAGTGCCTGACTACTCATTTTCGAAAGAGGGATCGACCAGTATGGGACCAGTTTGAGGAGAGCCGGAAAGCTTTCTACGATGCTCGGGAGCCGTGAATCCCAAATTGGAGGGAACATACTTACCAGAAGTGCTGTTCTGCTCGGGCATTGGTTCCGGGGGTTGGGGAGCGACAAAGTCAGGAAGAGGCGGGATTACTCGCCCTTCCTTCAGTTTCTCGGGCGTCACGACATTGGGACTTGGCCCATTCGGAACAACAATTTTTGGTTCTACGCTTTTGTCCCCGGTGGTTTCAAGCGAAACCGCTTCCAGATACGACGCGACATAATCATCTGTTCCCGCAAGTCGGGCCGATGTTTCCAGAAAAGCAATCGCCTTTTCTTGATCAACCTCATAGAGCATAGCGCCTAACAACAAGCTTCGATCTGGGTCACGAATGTCGCTTTCCACCCAACGAGAGATATCGATCAAAAGTGAAGAACGATCAGAGAAGTTCTGGTCGTCAAAGAGCACCGAGATAGAATCTCCGACTTGTGGCCAATCTGCTTCCATTTCCAAAGTGCGTTTCAGAAACGCGATTGCTGATTCATACTTCCCTTCAACCGCATAGGTCACCGCCATGCGATAATAGGGACCGGGGCGATCAGGTGCTGCGTGATTCGCATCGTGATAAACACGCATCGCTTCCTGATAGCGTTGTTGACGAAAGAGACGGTCCCCATTCATCTGCAATCGCTGGCTCCGTAACCGCTGCTGAGTTGTAGATACTTTCAATGCTTTGAGAGGAATTTCGGGACGATCTCCCAGAATCAAGCGATCAACCTTCTCCTGCTCTTGTTGCAACGCCTCCTGACGAAACTGCTCCGCAACGCGCAACTGATCCACTAACGGAGTTTGTGTAGGTAGCCTCGGCACCTGATAACTGAGTGGGGAGCCAAAGTAATCGCTTCCATAGTATCCGCAGTAAGGGTTGTAATAAGAGGGGCTCACTGTGCCGTAGAAAAAGGAACCACCAAACGGTGAATACACATTTGTGTAAGAGGAGCCATAGAACCCGCCGTAAAATCCAGTACCCGGGTAAGCTCCGATGTAGGGTCGAAAACGAAAACTCGAACCAGAATGATGGTGGTGATGCCCTGAATCACGATGACCGCGCGAACCACCACTTCTCGGATGCTTGGTAATCACGACCTTGGATCCCCCTCGCTGTTGCGCGAGAGCAGGTACAAACGTGACCAGGCAGATTGTCAGCGAAACGGCAATCCTGCGGCTGTGAAAGTTCATTGAATTCATCCTTTCTGAGACCGCCAGTGTGACCTCTAATTATCCGTTCATTGCTTGCGAACGTCAAGCCGATCTTGTCAGAACCGAGAAATCTGTCATGATTCACCTCTCGTTCACCATGATAATAACCGTATTTCTGTCAAGGAGGAGACAGTGGCCCCGTCGCTTTCTCCCGTCGACTGGTTTGTGTTCCGGCCACTCCGTTATCCAAACGGTGATTGGCAACCCGACGACCTGATCTACGAGGACTGTTTCTTTCCCACTGCCGACGGAACCATGTTGCATGGCTGGTGGTGTCCCACTGAAGTGTCCGCCCCCACCGTCTTCTATCTACACGGCAATCGCGGACATCTGGCATCACGTGCCTGGATTGTAAAACGGTTACAGAAGTTCTTTGGTTGGAACATTTTTATTTTTGACTATCAAGGTTATGGGCGAAGTGAAGGCTCGCCCCGGATGAAGTGTTTTCTCAAAGACGCGGAATCGGCATTTGATTATCTGTGCCAACGACAACAACTCGTCCCCGCAGACCTCCTGGTGGTGGGACGATCTCTCGGTGGAGCCGTCGCAACTCATATCGCGATTCAGAATCAGACCAAAGCCTTGATTCTTGAATGTACGTTTACGTCGCTGCTTGATGCGGCTTCTGTTTCATGGCCTCGGTGGTTAGTCCGTCCCGTCATCATGGGGCGACTGAATACTCTTTCGGTCATCAATCAATTTTCAGGAACACTGATCATCGGTCATGGCGAAGAGGATGAACTCATTCCATTCGAGCATGGCCAACGACTGTTCGAGAAAGCCTCCGATCCGAAATACTTCTTTCCTTTTCCAGAGCAAGGACACAAAAAACACCCTCCCGATTGGTTCTGGCAAGAGGTCGGTCAGATTCTGAATTCACATGAATTTTGAATGACTCTGTGATATTTCTAAAACATTCTATGGCCGTTTCAAGATTTGAAGATTCGATGGTTTGGGGACACACCTTGATCGAATGTTGACCAAATCTTGAACCAAATGTTGCCGAATCTTGATTCCAAATCTTGTGTACTCTTGAGCAAGTTGTTGATGCTCGTGGCTTTACGATAAACTTCACATTGTGAGCATGAGCCGCATTTTGTCGGGGCGTTCCTTCCACGTGACGCGAGAACTCTTGTTTTCTCACGTGTCAGAGTTCGTTTTTGGTAAACACGCTGTGATGAATTTGGGGCTTGTAACCCGGCCATCCTCGGCGTGATGACGTTGTTGCCGAGGGCGACTGTTTTCAGATAAGTCACAGTCGGCGTGACTACGAACTCCGAACGTAACTCTGGTAGCCATCGACCTTCAAGAGCAGTTTGGCAGGGAGTCAGTGGTGGGGAGATTGGGTGGTGAGGAGATTGGGACATGCCAATCAGTCCGTAGGTCGAGTTAGCCGAGCAAAGCGAGCCGTAACCCGACAATTCCTCGGCGTGCGCCTGCCTGAAAAAGATCAGATCGGACAAGCATGATGAGTCATCTTGTGACTCACGTCACCCAACCAAATGAATTTGGTCGGGCCATCTATGAAGGCCGGGTTGTCAAGTGGCATTCTTTTATCGCATGGCGTCCTTTCTCTGACTTTATCAAGCGGTATGCTTACCCATCTATTCGGGATCGACCAACTCGGGCCGTCGCCATGATACACACGTTCGAGGAATGCCCCATTCACCCTAACGATGGTCGAAATCTTCGCTTCGCCATCCTGGCTGGGGTCGGGGTCATTCACGAGTGACCGTTTAATGTTGTCTGTCTTGCTTCTGTATTCAGTTCCTTGGAAGTTTCTTAATTCTTGATTGGTTATGCAGCAACATGTGTCGCTGAGTACGGCTCTCCCGTCTTCAGGATCGCCACCATCATCGTTAACAATCGTCTCGCGATTGCCACAATGGCCTTCTTCGCCTTTAACCGTTTTTTCAATTGTTCGTAGATCGCGCTCCACCTCGGCGAATATCTCACCAGTTGCCAGGCCGCTTCCACGAGGATCCAACGCAGGTGTCCCGATCCGGTTTTCTCGATGTGAAGTTCCTTGCTCTTACCGGCACTCTCTCGCTGTCCGGGTGCCAGTCCCGCGTAAGCGACTACTTGTTTCTGAGAATCGAACCGTTCGACGTCGGCAATCTCCGCCAGGACCACTTCCGTTGTCACGAAGCCGACTCCGGGAATCGTCTGCAACAACTCGCGAGATTGTCGTTCGCGAGTGGGAGCCGCTTCTGCAAACGCCTTGAGTTCCTGGTTCGCCTCCCTGAGTTGAGCCTGAAAGAACTCCAACTCTTGTGTCATTTGCGTGATGGCGAATCGATCCGCTGGTGAAATAGCAAACGATTTCAAAAACGCATTACCGATTTTGGTGAACAGGTCTTTGCGATCGGCATTGTAGTTACTCAGAATACGACGCATACGATTCTTGACTGAGGTGATACGCCGTTGAATCGAATCTCGCTGCCTGACTAATCGACGATGGTCGCGCTGTCGGGGTGTTGGTCAGTAGGAGGTTGGGATCATATCGAGGACCAGGAACTCGGCGAGAATCTGAGCGTCGAGCTTATTGCTTTTGCGGGTGGATTCGGCAATCACTCGCAATTTCTTGGGATGGGCGAGCAGGACTTTCTCTGCCAGTGGTTCGAGAATTCGCACAAGCCATTCGTAACTGGCGGTCGCTTCGACGACGGCTCGAAACTGTCCAAGGCTTGCGAAGAATTCGACGATGCGGGTCTTCGTCGGATGCAGCGTCAAGCCGTTTTCCGATACCCAGTTTTGAACCGCAGCCAGTGCCCGCTCGGCATCGCTTGCCGTGCGACACAAAATCACAAAGTCGTCTGCATAGCGAACCATCTCAAAACCACTTTGGGCCAACACGTGGTCCAGCGGATCGAGATAAATGTTCGAAAGCAGCGGACTCAGGACGGCTCCTTGAGGGGCTCCCGATGTCGGCGTCCACTCAGATGCCCCGTCCATAACCCCCGCTTTCAGGAACGATTCAATCAGTGACAGCACACGACCATCGGCGATTTTCTCCTTCAAGCGTTGCATGAGCGGAACGTGAGGAATTGAGTCGAAGTAGCCCTTCAGATCGGCATCCAACACGTGGACGTAGCCCAATTTCAAGAGTTCGTCAACTCGACGCAAAGCATATTTACACCCTCGCTGAGGCCGGAACCCGTAGCTGTGCTCCGCAAAGTCGCGTTCGAAGATTGGCTCGATCACGTTGACAACAGCAGCCTGCACGACGCGGTCACGAACCGTCGGAATTCCGAGCGGTCGTGTTTCGTTCGTCCCCGGCTTCGGTATGTTCACGCGACGGATCGCCTGAGGCTGAAACGTGTTCGACTTCAGAGATTCCGAGAGCTTCCCGATGTTCTCGGGCAGCCGCCGGTTGTACTCGTCGATCGTCACATGATCTACCCCCGACGCACCTTTCTTCGAGGCAACCTGTTGGAACGAGGCCAGAAGGTTCCGTTCGGAAAAGACCTTATCAAATAACCTGAACCATTTTCCTCCTTCTACTCCCTCGATGAGAGTCGTCAACATGCGCACGGTCCAGACGCACGGTTTCGCACTCCTCCACAGAGAGCGTGCGTCTCCAGCTTGTTGAGCCAACGGCACTGACGCCGGTCTATATTCCGGTTGTCTGTTCATACGCATCCATCTTCCTGGTCTCCTTCGCTCCATCGGAATTACCCGGCTTCACCGCTACTATGAGACCTCTGACTCCTGCCCGGTTGGCTCTTCGTACCGGTCGGTTCTCGTAAGAGGATCCGGCACCTGAACGCCGTTCTGACTTCCGAACAGGTCTCTTTGCTTCATGTGTTTGACCTTCCGATCATTCCGTCTCCAACCACCTGACTGCTCCTGTGATCGCTTTGATACGCTACCCCTCAGCGTCGCAGGCTTCCGACGTTGTCGGTCTGGGCTTCACCATAAGAATGCAGGCTCGCCAGACAGCCCGGCCGAATCGAGTTCACCTAAGTTACGGACTGATCATTCTCCTCCAGTTGCTTTCCACCCCACCTCGCGGCGACGCAGTTACTTTCAGATACAGGCCGGAGAGCGTCTACCTGAAGAGGACTTCCACCTCTCTGACCAAACACACTTACAAACGCACATTCTTGTGACTGAAGTCACCCAACCGATCTACAGATCGGTCGGGCTACCCTGCTGAATATGTTGAGGCACGATCCTCACTTTTATGATCAATCATGTTGAGTCGTCTTGTGCGGTAGACCAACAATAACGGAGAACAAATCTTTCATTCACGCAGCCAGCCTGGCTGCGTAGTCTTTCTCGAATTCCTCAGGCGTCTGGTAGTTTAACGTCTGGTGGATTCGTTCGGTATTG
>Ga0222718_10000109_pt1 | contig 79600 bp, 80 predicted proteins | sample C33_27DmetaG_FD_165045 | JGI IMG/M metagenome (GOLD analysis project Ga0222718, IMG submission 165045) | Estuarine water microbial communities from San Francisco Bay, California, United States - C33_27D | ecosystem: Environmental > Aquatic > Marine > Unclassified | place: USA: California... | reverse complement strand
TTGCTCCACCATCGGATAAAAAATTAACTGTTATATTTTCACCACTAGCAAATGTACTAGCATTATAAACTCCAATATAAGCTTCTGTTATTGTTCCTGATGGGAGGGGTATATGAGCAACTGCATTTACACTAGTTTGTAAACTTGTCATTTGTCCAAGACGATAAGTAGCATTATCTGCTAATGAAGAATTGCTAACATTAAAATATGAGAATGCAAGAGCAGTAGATCCACCTGCATTTAAAGCGTGAGATGCTGTTACGGCATATGATGAACTTATAATACCTGTGATTCCACTACCGTCTCCATAATATGATCCTGTATAAGAAGAAGCGGTCACTCCTCCTTGTATATCTAATTGAGCTGCTTCAAACGTATATGATCCAGAAAATGTTCTACCTGGTGACCAGGCATTTTTGGAACCATCTTCATAAATCCATAATTCCCCAGTTGTAGTAGCCGATCCTGAAAGTCCTGATATGTTAGAGAAATGGACTGGTTCTTTTACGTTTACTTCTATTTTTCCAACAGTAGCATCACTTACCAATACTGTACCTGCTTGAATAATATCATATGGGAATGGGGGTGGATCATTTCTAAAATATTCCGCAGGAGTAGCAGGAGAACCCGTTTGTAAATATAAAGTATCTCCGGCAGTAAAAAGTGAGGTATCTACGTTATTAACCGTACCTAATTCAGTTACGAACCCAACACTACTTGCCCCTATGTCATGAGTTGCAATACCAATAATATGATTATCAAACTCTATACCACCTCCCGTAGTGTGGTCAGGTGATGTTGCGGGATATGCTAGAGGATTACCTCCCAATGAACCGGATAACCTAACGGGGGTTCCATTTAAGATTGGGCTACCTAATCCATTTTTTACTTTTTTCCAAAACTCTTGGCCTACTTGTAGGGTAATATCTGCTTCTGAATTATATACTGATAAAGCACCATCTTCTGCTGAGTAGAATATTCTACCTTCTTTGTAATCAGGTTCTGATCCTAATGGTAGTGGATCTAAATCAATATATGATGCTGATATAGCAGAGGCTGTTATTGCTGTAGTTGTATTGGTAAATGTGAGGTTACCAGCCCCATCAGTAGTTAATACTTGGCCTGTGGTACCGTCTGTTGTTGGGTATATTAAATCACTTGCTGTTAAAGCTGTGGTTATATTAAGAGAACTTAAAGCAGCATCTGAACCACTTACTATTAATTTTTTCCAATTTGGCATATAATTTTAATTATGGTTGGTTACAACAAATGTGTGTTGCCCACTTCCCGTAAGGGCCAATAATTTATTATAAATAGTACTACTTTTTGGAAGTCTTTGTTTGCTTGGGTGGTTGAGAAAGCTCTTCTATTTCATGCTCTACCTTTATTTGTAGGTTTGCTAGAAATTTTGCATCTGCTCCTTTAATTGTAACTGAATCGAGTGATACTCGAATTAATTTTAATTCATTAAGATCGTACATAACTATTTGTTTTTGTCAAGGTCAAGCCATTGCTGTTGCACCTTGGTTACTATATCGTAGAGTAATTCTACATGCTCACCTTTAAAGGTTACCTCTTTTATTAGCATAAGCAAAAACTCCAACTCTTTTTGAGTTAAGTTGGAGTCTGCTTGCTTGTTATTGTTTTGTTGTAATTTACTAAGAATGCTCATAACTAGTTTAATACACTTACGCGTAAATCCAAATTTCTCCGTCATCCGTATCTACGTGGATAGTTCCATATCCGTTAGAAGCTCCTCCATAAATTGGAGCATCGCTTGCAGCTGTTTGACCAGTTCCTGTCTGAACTGCACCCACATAAACAGAAGGTGTGAACGTAGAAGAGGCAGCATCAAACGATGAAGTGAATCCCCATCTGTTAGCTGTATTTTCGTATCCAAATAACTCACCTACATCTTGAGTGCCTTGTTGTACTACAATACCTCCATCACCTGCTGTTGATGATCCGGATGCAAACAATACAAATCGATCAGCTACTAATAGGTTTTCAGTGTTTTGAAATGACGCTGTACCTTGTACTAGAAGGTCGTTGCTAATTGTGATAAGATCTCCTGAGAATGTTCTGTTGCCAGAGATTGTATCGGCTAAGCCAATAGTATATGAAGGTCCTCCACCTAATGCTTGAGCAGCGGTACCTGTAATATCAATTTCTCCTGCGGTTTCAGTTAAAGTAATAGTAGTATTACCTTCAACGGCAGTTCCTGATGTTGAACCATAATCTACATCTAGTAATCCACTACCATTTGCAGATAAACCAGTTCCATCAATAGTATCTACATCTAAACCAACACCATTAGCAGTTACAGAAACGGGTTTTACATTACCGCCTGTGGTTGAATCTGCTTGAACAGAAACGGTAGCTGTTGTCGATCCATCATATGTGAAATCAGCAATACCATTTCCATCCGTTAAATCAGGTAAATCAGTTGTTCCAATAAAGGAACCGCTAAATGATCCTGTGAAGCTGTTTACACCAATTGTACCTAAAGATGTTGCAATAGCATCTGTATCAATTCCACCATCTTTTACACTAATTGTTTTAGCAGTACCACCATTATAAGTTGTACCAGAATCTAATTGTAAAGTAGCGTTATCTACTGTTAAATCATTTAAGTTACTACCTAATGAAATTCCACTAATTGTAGAATTAGCTAGTGATGTATTTGGAATTGCATCTAATCCAAAAGTCAATGTATCTGTACCAGCATCAGCTGATATAGTAAGACCTTGATCTGATGAAGAAGCAAAGGTTAAATTTCCATTAGCTCCATCTGCTAACAACTCAGTTCCATTAAACGATGCTGTTGCAAACGCGTTTTGTGCTGTTATTGATGTTAAATAACCTGCATCGTTATTTAATTGTGATATGTCGGAGCCTGATACGACTACCTTTTTCCATTCTGCCATGTTTTCTTATTTTGTGTCTTTAAATATAAATAGTCACCGCTAGTCCAATCCTACAAAAAAGGAACTAGAAGTGAAGTAGATTCCTCCGTTAGGTGCTGGACTGTTTAACTCAGCTGACTGAGTTGATAATACAATTACACCGCTTTGACTAACTGTGAATATTGGATTATTTGCTTGATCCTTTATTAAGAATAAGTCTTGACCAGTGCCTATAATTTCCAGTGATCCTGTGATTACTGCATCTCCTACATATGGAAACGTATCAAAGTTCAGACCCGTCAAACCGCTGCCATCCCCAATAAACGATCCGGTAAATGATCCAGTTATGCTGTATGATCCACTAGTAAGCTGTTCCGGTCTTATTCTTGCCATTATGTGTTAAATTTTCCTACACCTACTATTTCATCCGATCCTACCAACGTAAATCCTAATTCACCCGTATCTATGGTCAATGTTGTAGTGTTGTTTCCATTATCAACAAAGCTCGTAATTGCAGCAGGCTCAACTAATTGCCCATTCACAAAGAATTGGAAGTTTGCTGCGCTTGTTGTTGGAATGCCTGTCGGTGCTGTTAAGAAACCGGCAGGGAATGTTGCTGTATCTGTTGTTATCGCTGTAGCCAGTACACTTGCGTTTGTGTTTAAGTACGTTGTTATAGCTGGATCTAATGCTCCAAATATTGGGTTTGGTGATGCTTCTACGGATGGTGTTGTTATTTCTACGCTAGCACCAACTCCAGTTGTTTGTGTATCCTCGAACACTGATTGATCTGCATCAACATTGAATTCAGTGTTAAGCTGCTGAACAGATAGTGTTTTTTCTGAAAGGTGTTTGCTTAAATGTTTTACTAGTACGTCTGGTACAATGTATCCAAATAAGGTTAGTGTGAAGGTCGTTTTTACAACTCGATCCGCATCTGCTAGCTGATCTGTTACATTTTGAAAATCGTCAATCTTTGTTCTAAATTTGAATCGCTCAGGTTCTCCCCAATATGATCCTTCCGAATAAATTACCGATTCTACAATGCTATTCATATGTTCAACGAAATCAGTCCATATTACTATCTCATAAGTAATATCGACGTATTCGGGTATAACGGTGTTGATAAACGTACGTTGAGGTTGTAGGTTTGTAATTACACTAAATTGGTCGTACCTATTCTGTTTATTATACTTAAACTCCTGTGTACGATATAGTTGTGGAAAGTTTGCGTCAATCTTATTCCCCAGTGTTCGGTTTTTTACGACACCAGTACGCTTATACATTATAATCGGCTTAAGAATCTTTCCGCCAACATCTCGCAAGAAGCCCTGCTCTTGTACACTTTTCCACTTTTCAGCTGATCCATACACAATAGGTACTTCATAATTTCTACCGAAATCATCTACATTTGGTTTAATTGTGTTATCAAAATACCACTTAATGCAATAATCTAAATCGTATAAACCAATCTTGAGATCATTGTACTTATCATCATCTCTACGAATATCGTTCTGCCTATCAAAAGCTTCTTGCTTCTTTCCTTGCGACAACTCGTACTGTGTATGTGGTAATTTTTTTCTCGTGTACATTATAGTCTCGCTTTAGATATTTGCAACCTTTGTTGATTGGTTTGGTGAGTTACACATATGATAGACACACTTCGACCAAAATCTCTTCCTACACTCTTCGGATGATTTTTATCCTTACCTAGGATAAATTGCCCTTCATTAATATCATCAACTTGAAAATACTTACCACGATACTCAATGATATCGCCAAGCTCAGCTATCAGCTGTAATGGTACTAAGTCATCTCGTAAAAAGGCAAAGGTTACTGGTCTATTAAAATCTAATATGCTGTCCTCTACAACTGGAGTATCTGCATCGTAGGTTATTAGGCAGTTTAGTCGCACTGGTCTGTAGTATGATTTCTGCGCTGAAGCTTCTCCATACAGATTAGCTGTATCCTTTGATTTTGTGTCTGGTAAGTATGGTTTATAGAAATCTACCTGCTGCTCAATCACTTCGTTGATCAGTTCTCGGTTTACACCGATCATAAAATCGATATCTCTTTGTCTTCCAAATAATGCCATACTACTTAATGTATATTAAGTTAGGAACCTTAGCTAAGGTTTGTTGCATTGATGTTGCTATAGTTGCTTCTGCCTGCATTGAAGTTTCTCGACTCATTGCAAGTAGTATTTCTTTTAGGTCTGTAAGAAGTGTTGTTTTGCGCTCGTTACCTTGAGCTATCAAATCAGCTCCATTCAGTGTTGTTTCTGATCCTGGAATCGGTACAGTTGTGTATTTTCCTCTTACTAATCCTAAGGTCACTAACGCACTTCCAAATCCATATTCGTATATCCACTGAACACCTATATCCTTAATATCACCAAACTGAATACGATCATATGGTGCATTTGCAAGATCGCTTACAGATCCAGTAGGTTCTTTTTGTACGTTATTACGATCTTCCACTACAATGTAATCAAAGAACAGAGTGTAGTCTTCTTGTGGTATTGGGAATAATGTAAGCTTGTTGTTATGTATCTCAAACGAATAACCAGATTTTCTTATCTCATCATTCATCTCTATTGCCTGCATTCTCAGTAGGTCAGCATATATTGGCATCACTAAGAAAGATACAGCTGGTGAATATGATCCCCAACCAAATCCATCTAACATTGTCTGAGTCCCTGCTCCAGTGTCTGTTTGTGGATCAAAGTATCTTACAATGGCTGGTGGTGGGTTATGGAATACTCGTTTTACTTCTATTCTGTTTCCTGATTCACTTACATCTGCCCATAATGTATTTAAGTCGTAGCTGGATGATAATGCTGATACTTGTATGCGTCCTCTCTTCCACTCAACGTCTCCCCCTGATCCTGCCTCAGCTCCATACGTTTTTGCCATTGCAATTGTACGTCCTAAGTTAGGTGTAACGGTTCTTCCGCTTAGATTGGTGTTTGTAGATGTTCCTTGAATCTGCAATATGTAATCCTTAGCGTTATACATATTGACCATCGAGCTAAATTTTGTTGTAGCTTCCTCAAACGCTGCCCAGAAGTTTAGATCTTGAAGTTCAACATCCATTATTGGATAACCCATCCCACGTGCACAATAGTCAGCAAATTTATCTGCTTCTACTTTAAATACAGGGTCACCATCATAGTAACCAAACGCTGTTGGTCTTGAACCAGTTGATGGCGTATTATAGAAAGACGCTGATACTGTCGTGAAGGAACTTGATCCAGGCCATATAGGTACACTACTCATAAGTCTCTAGCTTTTACCTATAAATAGTTGCTAAAATGGTTTGAATGTCGTTAGTTGCGGAAGTTTTTATATACGTCTAAGATAGGTTCAACTATCTCGTGTCTGTGGTTTGTTTGTAGGCTGATCACACTAAATCCTGGAACATCTATTAGATGCTTGCACATGAAATCGAATCCTGATCTCTTTTTATCTTTCAAGTCTATCTGAGCGTTGTCTCCACAAAATATTAGCTTACTACCATTACACATTCGTGTTAGTAGTAATTCTGTTTGACTGTCTGTGAGGTTTTGTGCTTCATCAGCAATCACCAAACAGTTTGTAAAGTTGCGTCCTCGCATAAAAGCAATAGGTACGATCTCAATACTACCCTCCTCAACACGCTTCTCAATAGCTTCCTTTTTGTATATGCGATACATATTCTCATACACCGGAGCTGTGAATGGTGCTAACTTGCTGTTTATGTCTCCTGGAAGAAATCCTATGTCTTCACCCGCAACAACTGTAGGTCTTGTTATGATGACTTTTTCTACCTCTTTTCGAAAAAGTAAATCTAGCGCAATATTCGCTGCAAGCATTGATTTACCAGAACCAGCTTTTCCTCGTAATGCAGATATCGTATTGCGTAGGATTAAGTCCTTAGCATGCTTCTGCTCATCGTTGAGTTGAAGATTGAATTTGATAGGGTTCTTTCTTGTGCGTTTAGCTTTGAAAACTTCTTGCGCTTCTTCTGAGCGGTTATAATCTCCCATGTAACATTTGTGTTTCCTATAAATAGTTGTTGAACAAAGAAAAACCCTCACTAGGAGGGTTTTGTTTTGTTGAAATTGTGCTGTCTGTTTATTTTGGTCTAACAATGACTACATCGCTGCACACACCCAGCTTTGGTTTGTTGTTGGAAGGATGTATTAAAAAGTCTATTGAATTTGTATATCGTTTATTCATTGTGTCGTGTACTACCCACTTCCCATTAATTTGTGGATTGGTTTTTGAATAAACAATTATAGTGTCACCAAATTCAAACAAACCTCTAAAACCTTGTTTATGTATTGTTTGTCTGTACTCATCCCATATTAAATCTCTTGATAAAGCGCACCACCTGATTTCCTTGTTTTTTAATTTAATCGGATCAATTACTGAGCCATCTGCTGTTGTGAAGGGATCATTGTCACATTGGTTGACATTACAATAATAAGTTGTTGCCCTATCTAGTTCGATAGGTGACTGAATGAAAAGCGAAACGCACATTGCTACTGTTGCTATCATAATCTTGTTTTTAGTTTGTTCAAAAATGGGAGAACCTTATAACTCCCTTGAACATCAAAATGATATAGAAAGGTTTTTAAAATTGTTTTATATTCCGTAATACATACCACCTTCACAGCATGAGCAAATACCAATCATGCAGTCGTGTTTTTTAGCTTCTGACTTTTCTTGTTCAAATATAGCATCATAAACCGCTTGACCTTTTCTGCTATGTCCATCCCATCCGTTTAACTGTTTATGTAAGGGTTTTTGTTGTTTAGGCATTTTAAACCAATCTTGTTTTAATAACCATTCTTGATACCATTTAGGTGTGTTGTCGAACCTTTGTCCTTTATACTTTCCAAATCTTAATTCCATCGTCATTGTTTTCATAACCTTTATTTTTTTAATTTTTAAAATTGCATTAACTCTATCGCTTGCTCTCCGGTAGGTCGACCATCGCGCGTAATCTCATAATTCGGATCCATGCCCGAGGAAACAACATCCTCCAACAACTCGGTTACGGTGTTAAACTTTTTCTGGTAATACTTGCAATCTAAACTATACATATCTCTTATTTTTTAATATACTTAAATGTAAGAATAATATCCCAATAAAACAACCTTTTTGGTAACTTTATTTTTGGACTCCTGCATTATATTCTAAAAGGATTAATTCGGCTTCTTCCCTACTAACCCATCCATATCCATCTATGTCAACAATATCACCAACATAGAACCAATCATCAATCTGTCTTAAATCATTTAATATCATACCCTATCTTTTTAATTATACTTAAAGATCAGAACCTTTTTTCGTTTTTGCAACAGTTTACCTAATTTTTTCCAAAAAAAAACCTCCACATTTCTGTGAAGGTCTTTCTTATTAGTTGTTCTTATCTTAGATAATGTTAAGATCAGCAACATTGATTTTCCCATAAAATTCGGGTCTTGTCACCAATTTAGCGTATCTTGTCATCACCCCTCTACGTGGCGTAAAGTTGTTTGGATCGTAAACAAGAGGAGTAAGCATCAATGGAACGTATGGTGCATAAACAGCTCCAGTTTCCAAGAATTGGCTACCTCTGAATCCCATCAAGATTGTGTTCTCTTGCATGTAAGGGTTTTTGTAAACATCGTACGAGCTTGCGATCGATCCTATGTTACGAACTCCCATTGCATACTTCATTTTGTTTCCGTCTGTATTAGCAGCGAATCCTGGGATTGATTCCATGATCGTTGAAATACGTGGAGAACATACTAAGAAGTTAGCACCACCTCTCAAAGTCTTAGCGTGGATATCGTTAGATACTTTTTGAACTTTAGTACCTAAAGTTGCAAACCAAGTACCTTGGATATATGCTTGACCGTTGAATTGAGATTGTACAAACGAGTTAGAAGCAGCGTCATACTCTTGACCAACTTTAGCTGACCAGTAGTCTTGTGTAGCTGCAGAGTTGATCAACATATCTAAGATCTCTAAGTCAATTTCCATTGAAACGTACTCAGACAACATAGCTGTCAATTCTCCTTCAGCATCCACAGAGTGGTAAGCGTTAAGGTCTTGAGCGAATTCTGGAGTCCAGCTTGCTTTCAATTTACGAGTCTTAGCAGTTACTGGAATCGAACGCATTTGCAATTCGATGCTTGGGATGTTCAAGTCTGTATCCAAGTCTCTGTTTGTTGCAGATACTGGCTTAGCCTCGAAGTCACCTCTGTCATCGTTAGTAGGCTGTACTGAGTAAGACACATTAGCTGTGAAAGATCCAGTTGTTACAGCAGATCCAGTTACAACGAATTGTACGTTACCACCTACTACTTGCGTAAATGCAGGAAGTACATCCAACTCAGTAGATCCTGAGAATAATCGGAAAGATCGAACACCTTCTAAATCAAGTCCTGACAAAGATCCTGTTTCGAAAGCTACAGTAGCGTAATCAGATAAAGATGCAGTGTAGTTGCCATCGTAGAATACGTCAGCAGCGCTCACTGATCCAGTTGTTATTGCACCAGCAGTTCCTGCAACATTCTTGATAGAGTATCCGAATCGACCTGCTCCGTAAAGACCATCAGATGGATCTCCGGTAGTGTCAGTGATACCTTGTAATGTACCAGTTTGGTTTTGTCCTTCCGGATCGAATCCAAATGGGTTTTTATCGTTAGCGTATTTGAAGTCAAGATAGAATACTAGTCCTGATGGCAAGTTCATTGGCTGAACGCTAACAAATTCCTTTGCTGCGATCTCAGCGTATACTCGTCTGATCAATGGAAGAGCAACTCCAGTCCACTGCTCATATCCAGCACCAGTGGTACCAGCTGTAGTAGCGGATCCTTCCTTCAAAAGCTGTTTTGCTTGGTTTTCTAACATGACAGCTACAGTAGCTTCTTCATTCTTAGAACCAAGTCCTTCTAATAGGCCTGTTCTAGACCATTTGGAGATAAGTGCTTTGTTTTCTGCACTTCTGTTAGTTTCTCCCATTCCTTCGAATAAATTCATTTTTTCTTAGGTTTTTAGCTTTTTACTTGTTGTAATTAATTAATTCGTTAAATCGGTTGTAAACAGTGTTTTCGATGATCGGCTTTTTGGTAGCTCTGCTTGGAGCAGAAGCGATACCTTCAGTCAATCCTCTTTTTGTACGTTTCACAACTTTTTTGCTTTTTGCAATCGGAGCAATTGTTGTCATTGATTCTGCTAATGTAGCATATACCAATTTAGCTTCTCTTACAGTTGTCACTCGATCGAAAGTTTCAATGATCTTAACTTTCTTAGTCTCACTCAACTCAGCTTTCTTGAATAGCTTATTTACATAAAGTAGTTTAGCGTTCAATAAGTTTACTTCGTTAAGCTTTCCTCGCAAGTACTTGATCACTTCGTAAGCCTCTTCTAACTCAGCCTCAGCTTCCATGTCTTCCTCTTCTTCCATCTTTTCCTCTTCGCCTTCTTCTTCGCGTAGAGCTCGGATGATTTCTTCTAGGTCAACTTCTTCGTCATCTGCCTCATTCATTTCGTCATCGTCAGATTTCATACCTTCTTCCATTGACTCATCTTCATAAGACATATCACCTTCGGTAGCCATTTCATCTTCTTCGCCTTCTAATTCTCTTAGAATCTCTTCTAATTCCTCATCAGACATTTCTTCTTCTTCGGCTTCAGCTGATGCTTCTTCCTCAGAACCTTCGTCAGAAACTTCAACCTCCTCTTCAGATTCAACTTCATCTTCTACTTCTGGCTCACCACCTTCACCTTCAGATGTCATCTCATCCTCATCGGACATTTCCATTGTGATCTCTTCTTCGGCTTCCATCTCTGCCATCGGCTCTTCCTCTTCCATCTCTTCTTTGATTTTGTGAGAAAGCATTGATTGCAGCTTTGGAGCGAATGCTTCTTCGAGTGCCATCTTTGCATTAGCTAAAGCAGTTTCTCTAACAGCTTTTGCGTCTGCGATTGCATCTTTTAATAATTTGTTCATTTTTGATTTTTTTGAACGTCCTACAACTATTGGAGTTGCAATGTGAATTGTTTGTTTTAGGACGCCATATCAGGATAGCGTATTTACTCATACATAGTACGAGAAATAATCAAAACGCGTTTTATGCGTTGTTTTTGTGGAAAATAATCTGTATTGTAACTAGTTTGTCTAAGCTTCAGCTGCTACTTCTGCTGTAGATACACCCATTTCACCTAGAAATTCTGCAATCTCTTCTCCTTTTATAGAAGCCATTATGCCTTCAAAAGTACCAAGAGCAAACTCTCCTCCGTGAGCTGCTTGACTCATTCCAGCTTTGAAAGCTCCTATTGCACCAATTCCTGCTGATACAGCTAGGCCTGCTACTACTGTATAGTAGAACATCTTAGCAACTTTCATTTTCGTTGCTTCATCTTTAATACCAGCCTTTTTATAAAGTCCTGAGAACTTGAACATATAGTAGAAAGCCTTTATATAAACTTTATGCCATTTGTGTGTAAAGTCAATAATCTTTGCTGCCCACTTTGCCTGCTCCTCTTCTGTTTTAGGTGGATCTGCTTTAGTGTATTTTTTAATTAACTTAACTAACTTAGACACAGCCTTTGTGGTAATCTCTACTAGTTTAGGTAATGCTAGTATAAAGCCTACGATTGCGGTAGCACCTAAAGCTTCATTAAGCTCTTTCTCAGGCATTTCTTCTACCTCTTGCTCGATCTTGTCTTGAGCACTATCAAACGCTGATCCTATCTCTTTTGCGACAGCACCCATCTCAGCTTCAAGGTCTTTGATCTGCTTTTTATCCTCAGCATCTAGCTTTTCTTCAGCTTCTTTTAAACTCTTGCTGAAGAACTTGTTTGCACTTTCTGTAATATCATCAAAGTTGACTAAAACATTGTTACCAGCTACATCTACTTCAATTCCTTTCTTTGTTATCTTTTTGACTGGAGCTTCACTTGCTTTCCAATCGGTATTTGTATTGTATTTTTTAACTGCTGATTGATTAAATTTAATTGATAACTCGTCACCACCCTCTTTAGGTTTAGCATCAGCTTTTTTATCTTCTTTGCCTCCCTCAGCTTCAGCATCACCTCCAGCCTCTTCACCTCCGCCTTCTTCTTTCTCTCCGCCAGCAAATGGGTTTGCCTCGAGTATGTTGTACTCAAGCAACACCTCAGCTAAAAGGTCGTTAACAATCTTCTTATTAGTTACTAATTTCATAGTAGCGTGATAGGTTATTGCCCATCTCTTCGTACAAAGACTCTAGGCGTTGTTGTAGTTTGCTAATTTCAGATACAGTTTTAGTGAATTCTTTGTTATTGTTGGCAAGCTCTTTCATGTTACGCTTTACAGTCACTTCATCAAACCATTCCTCTGTCTCCTGCAATGCCACTCTTTCAGCTTTTTCTACCAACTCAGATATGCGATTAGCAGCTTCTTTCAAACCTTCGCTGCGGTAAATTACTTCTCCTAACGTTGAATACTCCTTCAACTCCTCTAGTACCTGAGCCTTTTCACTTAATCGTAGCTTTGCAGATCCTTCTGCTCGTGAGTTGTCTATCGCTTCGCTTAGTTGTTTTAATATTTCGTTTTTCATTGCATTACTGTTATTATATCACTGATCAGTGAATTAATTCTCGTGTACTTATTGTTTGCTGTTGATTGAACACTCTCGTTAAGTGATGGGTTCATAAACGCTCCTTGTGTGGATGGATTACTAACCAAATCCCAACATACGATTTCAAAATCATCTTGAACTTCTACCTTACCTTCTCCAAGCTCTTTAACTGATCCCATTCCTCGAGATGATATACCTAATCGGATACCAGCTTTCAATAACTCTTTAGCTATGTTTCCTGATGGTGTTCCTAGTATTTCGATTTTACCCATCAAGTCGTTTCCTTGCCACCAAAGATCTAATACATTGTGTGATACATTGGCTAGGTTTACTACCTGAGAATCTGGATGATCTAACTCACCCAATGCTCGCCGCTCTGCAATAAAAGTCTTCTTATACTTTTCACATTCTGGTTTAAGAATGCCTAGAGGATAGCTTCGTCCGTTTTGATTGAAGTTTTTCTCTGAGTTGTTGCTAGCTCGTTGCATGATACCGGATACGATTAACTTGCCGTTGTTCTTGTCCATCGACTCGTTAATCTGCTGCGGAGTTACCTCAATAGACCCTATATAATCAATTAATACTCTTTTCATGGTTGTAGTGTTTTTTGAATATTTTGAACTACCACCTCAGGTTGCTCAATGTTTCCAAGTGGTACTTCTTCATTGTAATCTTGAAAAACTAAGTTACCTCTGTCGTAATCAATTGCATACGGCTCTCCATTAACCATAACGTCAAACTCATACATATCTGAACCTGATGTATTGTACTCTATGTCGTTCGCTGTTATGTTAAATCCAGCATCTTTAAGGATGTCCAGCAGCTGTGTTTTTACCCGCTGTGCGGTAGCTTCTCTTAGATTGTAAAGCTCATTTGCTTTCTCAGATAGAACAGATATTCTGTGATGCATCTTCTTTAACGCTTCATTTGTACGTTTCCAATGGATGCCATTGTCCAGTTTTTGTTCGTTCTTTAGTTTAATGCTGTGATTGAGCATACGTGCAAGTTCACGTATCTGCTTATTTACCTCTAAGATGTTTGCATTAATCTTCTGTGTATTAGATCGTGATTCGTCTGTTTTAAAAGCCTTGTATGACGCTTCGTTGAGTTTTACAGAATATTTAGGATTTCTCTTTTTTGGACCTTTAATAGAATATGCGTATTCTGGATCAGTTAGGTCAACAGCTTGTGTTCCATCGTCATCCTCGTCTCCAGTAAAGGCGTTTGGAGTATCGTAGGTAGCGATGTTTGCGGTAGTGTTTTCTTTCCGCATCTCCTCAGCCTTCTGTCTGACGTATTCTCTTAATTCTATTATCTCTTCTGCAGTCATTATAATTCTTTTAACAGCTCGTGGTACAGTAAAAGAGACTGTACATGATCCTCTTCAACTCTTTTAATCTTCTTATTGCGATCTAGCAAACTAACGACCTCTGATAACTTAATGCTGGTTACCGGGTCTTTGATTGAGTTTGATTTTTTAGTAAGCTGTTTTTGTATGTTTGCACTTTCTTTGATCACAAAGTCGCGCAGCTTTGTTGTGTTGCTGACATTGTTGATATACTCTTTCAACACTAATCGCTGCGATTCAGATAGGTTAGCGTACTTTTCGTTAAACTTGTCTAGCATTAATTTATAAGCTAGCATACGCACTTCCTCAGACTCATTTAGGTATTCCTTACTATCTACGGTCTGTGTTACCGACTTACGCCCTACTATATGCTCTGTGATTGTTTCTCTACTACGCACTACATCTCCTAAATGTGAAATGCCTGATCCTTCAAACACTCTATAAACAGAAGCGTATACTTTATAGTTATTAATTGTTGATTTGAAGAACTCTTTAAGATCGTAGTTTTTTTTAATCTCTCTTATTAGATTGTATTTAGCATCGTTAAGCTTTTTCTCATCCAAACTCTTTCGTACCTTGAGGGTAGTGTTGAGTAATATTTCGGCTTTTCGGTGTGTCTTGAAAGACTCGTTTAGTAGTGTTTGATACAGCACTAACTCTTTAGCTAATACAGTTTTGGCAGCAAAGAATTCCTTGATAATCTTTAATGCTGGGGAATTTTTTGATCCAGTTAAGGTATCGGCAGTGATTTGGCGTGTTAATAGCTCAAATAATATACCGGTATTCTTAATCTTCGAGTGTGTCGATTTCTTCATATCGTATTTGTGTCCTAGTAATAAATATGTCGGAATTTGTAAAGATTACTCATCTAACAGATTTTCTTCGTTAAGAAGTCCGTGGTTTTTTTGCTCCGGAGTGTATGTATTACGCACAGCTTGCGATTTTTCCAAAGAATCCTTCAATCCTTTGAATTTATCTAAGCTTTGTGATTCATACACCACTTTTCCAGCTGCTCGATTCTGCTTATGACCTGCCGGATCCCAACCTAGTGGATGCTCATGTTTTCCATAAGTTCCAGGTTCTTCCGGTCTTCCAGCACCAGGCCATCCTCCTTCCGGAACCTCTTTTTCATCGTATCCTTTTGGAACTCCTGCATCACCTTTGTATAGGCTGGCAATGTCATGTGGCGTACCGAATGATTGTCCAGTTTTCTTTGGATCATTACCTTCGGTCTTAATCTGCTCAAGACGGAAGAATTCTTTTGAGTCTGCTGCAATGCGCTCTTGTTCTTCCATCCATTGTTCTGGCTGCATATTGAATATATGCTCGTAGCACCAAAATCTGCTAAACAACTTTTTCTCTACTAAATCGCCCGCAAGTGTTGATTTACTAGTCCATAACTCTAACTTTTCTCTTTCGTAGTATGTTGAAGGTGGTGTTAATTTTAATGAAAAATCAACTATCTCTTCATCTGTGAATCCTTGTGCATATAGATGTACAATTGCAATCTTAGTTAACTCTGAAACTACGATCTTCTGTACACGTTCAATTGTTCGTGCAAATCTAAAATCTTGAGATGCTAATGAAGCTTTTCCAGTAGTATCCTCTAAGAATCCTAAATACGCTTTTGGTATTTTCAATGAACCAAGCATTCTATTCTGTAGATACTCTATATCTGGAATTGCATCCATCTGCAATCCTGGAGTTGTTTCAATACTTGTTCCACTCTCCTGACCACGTACCGGTAGGTAGAAATCCTCAAGAATGTTTTGCATGTTATACTTCAAGTTGTAATCTCCAGTACTCTCATCTATGAAAGGCACCTTTTTCATCTTATTGACCATTGCCTCCATAAATGCGTCAACTTCGTTTGGTGGTATGTTACCAATGTCTATTTTGAAGATGCGCTTATCTGGAGCTCGCATGATTCTGTGAATCAACATTGCATCTTCCATTAAGGTTAACTGCTTCCAAACCTTTCTTGCAGGCTCTAGCAATGAACGGCCGTATGGTAAGAAATTAGTGTCATTAAGTAATCGGAAGTGTGCAATTTCGTAGTTATCGTATTCTTCTACATCCTTACGATACACTGTACTGGAATTGATCATTCCCACAGTGAAGTCTCTCTTAAAGATTACTTTGTTAGGATTCTCTGGATCTGTTCCTTCTTCACGAATCATTTCGTAAGCTGAGATTGGTTCTACGTTTGTGATACCAAACTTCTCAGTTATATTTAGATGAAGAAAAAAGTCTCCATACTTTAACGTGTTACGTACCCATGGCCATAAATTGAACTCGATGTTCATTATGTCATAGAATAGGTTATGAAGAACTTTGTGTATTTGATCGTTTGTTGTGCTTATTGTTAGCGTATCTTCAAATTCATCTTTTGCAGTACATTCGTCTGCGTATATATCTAAAGCGGATGATATAATACTATCTGTATCCATTGCTTCGTAATCACGAAACAACTCTAACCGAGTTGCTTGCAATACTTGACCCATACCAGAGTATGCTGTGAGTCCAGTTCCATACATACGTTGGAATCTATCTACTCGTGAATTATTTTCTAAGTTTCCGGATGATTGTACGCGGTCAGTATCAATTACCTTAAGCTGCTTGCCTCCGACATTACGTATAATTACATCGGTACTAAAGAGTTGTCTTAATCTCTTAAATAGATTGGGATTATTCTCTGCCATTTAATTTTATTGTTTACTTATAAATAGGCTACAATAACCAATTCAAGTCTTCTTGATCACCTTTATTAGTATTCATCTTCCATGCATCATTTGTCTGTCCAGACTTATATACACCGGTTGATTTTGCATGGTTTAACGCTCTTTTAGTAAGCTCTATTCCAGCCTGCCTTAACTTCAAGGCTGTGTCTCTAACCCATAATCCCATACACCAACTCATAACCAAGTCATCATTGTATCCTAATTGTGCCTCTGCTCGTGCATTTCGCCATACAAATACACCGAGTTCATCGAGCAGTCTTCTACTCCTTATTATACAACTTTTTTCTCGCATATACAACTCCATCTTCGAAATAACTAAGGGTCTTACTTTAGATGACATTGTAAACCCTGCTACTTGATCCTTTGTTCTTTGTACGTCTGTCGCACGTGCTAGATATCGATCGGAATCAAGACCTATATCCTTTGGTGTGTAATAAAGATTTCTGTATCCACGATCTATGACTTGCTGTATTGTTGCCCATCCTACGTTTGCATTCTCTATTACTAGCAATGCATCATTGTATTCAGTAGCTATAGATACGAGCATGTTTCCATACTCCTTTGTTGTGACTTGTCCTTTATACTCTGCTACTTGAGTTGCTTCTTCTATATCAATTACATGGAATGCTGAAAAGTCAGATCCATCTCCTCGAGCAACATCGGCTACAACCACATAATCTTTTGTGTAATTTGGAATCTCCCATACCCACAAGTTGCTATCAAAACCACGCTTTTCTAAAGGGTCTTGCATATAAGTTTCTCTGTAGAATGTTAGCATTTCTGGATGTACGACCGTGTTACCTGATGTACTAAAATCGCAGTCACACTCCTGTGCTGCAAGTCTCAACCCTAACTCCTCATCTTGCCTATCTCTCCACTCCTGATCCCTCTCCGGATGCACTTGCCATGGAAGTCTTTTAGTAAAGAACGAGTTTCGTCCTTCCTCCGACTTCACCCATGTTTTGTGGAAGAAGTTACCGGTTCCATTTGGCGTGCTAAGTATAATACCTCTACCTCCGGTTGATAGTGTTTGTTGTAGTGATGCCCACAACTCTTCTGCATTATCAACGAACGCAGCCTCATCAATAATCACTAACGATAATGCTTCTGAACGTCCTGATGTTCCTGAGCTTGCTACAGCTTTAATTTGTGATCCATTTGCAAGCCTAAGTGATAACTTATTCTTTTCAGTAGTTCTCATTCTAAGCCAACTAGGCAGATTCTCAAACATCACACTCACCTTTGTTACAAGGTTTTTGGATGTGTTTTGATCGATTGCAACAACTAATATATTTTTGTCGCTTTGGAATAGCATTGTCCATAAAGAGTACCCCGCTGATAGTGTTGATATCCCTAGCTGTCTTGATTTAAGTATGATTACCCTATCATTTTCTTGAATATCGTTTGTAAGCTCTTCCTGATATGGAAACAGCTTGAATGGTATCTTTCCTTTTGTTGGGTGCTGAATCAGGCAGTATTTTTTCATGAAGTAAACCGGATCCTTAGCACACTTAATATACTCAGCTCTTATAAGTTGTTTTAGGTTTACGTCTTGGCTCATTATTTCAATATTGATAGTAATACTGCCACTAACACAGCTATTCCAGTAGTTGATCCTAATGCAATAGATGTGTTCTTTAGTTTGCGGTTCTTATCCGCTAGATCAATGTTGGCCTGCTCATATATGTCATTTTTCTCTTTAAGCAAATCAACCTCAGTTCTACATAGCCCGTACTGCTTATCCTTTTCGAGAAACATTTTTGATAGCTGTTGATTTTTTTCATTTAACAGCTTGTTGAGTTGTTCAGCGCTAGTTAATTCTTCTTTGCACAAATCATAAGAAACCAAGTCTGCCGCTACCTGCCTAGCAATATTGACTGGTAAACATACAACAGAGTCTTTGCTTAGTTGCCTACTTGTATCTGTCTGTGAAAAAGCTATCGAGCTCAGTAGGAGTGTACCTACCAATATTTTTAATCTTGCCTTCATATTCCTTGCGTATTTGTGTAACTTTGTTTTTAGTTGAATCTATCTTATGATCCAATACTTCTATATCCTTTTTGTAATTAGCTATTAAGCTGTCACTCACTTTTTGCTGACCTTCCAGTTCACCAATGCGTATGTTTAAACTATCCACGTACTTTTGATCTTGTGTTGATAGCCCATTTACATTGGTGTTGGGTCTTGATAATAAATAGGTGAGTGTTACGATTAACGCTGTGTATAACGCAAGCCCGATAATATGGTATCTGTTTATAATCATAACTTACACGGTTTGCTATTCGCTCTTCGCTTTGTAGTTTTTATCTACGTAGTTGAAAAACTCTTTCTTTTTCTTATCGCTCAACTCTTTTGGAGATTTCACACCAAACTTGTCCATTGCTGACTTAAAGAATTTTTGGTATTCGGTATCTTCTTTTAATCGCTTTACTATCGATTCTGTTTTTGCGTTCATTTTGTTTTCTTTTAATTCTTGACTAGACTTTTCCCAACCCTGTGGTGCTGTCTTTATACCGCTACCAAACTGATAACCATCTCTATCGTTGTTTTTCCATCCAGTGCCTGGTACTAAACGAGGTATTGAATCATAATACCACCATTCACCGTTTGCGTGCTGTGCAACCCATTTAGCCCATCCTTTAACGTGATCAGGCATTTTGCTTTTTAGATCGTTAGTTGGTGCTAGTGCTTCGTTTAGTGTGCTAGTAAGCCATTTTTTGACCTCAGCTTTAAACATCTCTTGACCTCCAGGAGTGTTTCTAACATCAGGAGCATTTAGGGATTTGCTGTACCAGTATTTTAGATTCTGTACCCATCTCATAACATCTGACGTATCTTCGTTGATGGATTTTGCTGCATAATCCTTCATGAATTTTTTTATAGTGCTTTGAGGAGCTGTACCTTTAACAACATCTCTAATTTCATAAGCTGTTATAACGCCTTGCATTTTTGCTTTTGCAAGGGCTTTCAAATCAATGTTGTGTTTTGATAGAAATTCCGATGCAGGCCCGTTACCAAGTTGACTATCAGTTAATCTGTTAAGCATGTATCCATCCTCAAGCGATTCACGTAATACAGCTTCATTAATAAAGCTACCATCCTTAACGCCATCATACATTGCACGAAGTTCTTTTTCAGTTTCTGGATCTTCTAGCTCATCTGGCATGATATATTTCTGTTTGATCAATTCTGCTGTGAATTTCTCATAGGTGTTGTTCTCATCTGCTATGATTAAGATATCACTAATAACACTTTCATCTACTCTCGTTGGTAATCCTTTATGCTTTGTGCTTGCGAAATCCTTTGCTGCTTTTTTAGTCATTCCTTTTGCAGCCTTTTTAACACTGGCTGGTGCATCTTTCATTTCACCTTTCTTGTAAGCATGCACCATCCCCATAAACTGCTGTTGGTTTTTGGATACAGCTTTTTCTTCGAGATTTTCAATCATCAAAGACTTAATGCCATTTTCTATAAGTTTGTCAATCTTACTCATCGAATAGCCATTTCTTTTACGCCTTGCAATACCGTCAGCTTATCTTGGTTTCCATATCCAAAGCTATCTATCAGTTGTGCCATAATTTCAATCACATCACTCTGATCCACTGCTGCTTGTGCGTTTTTAAGCTTCTTAATATATGCATCAGTTATGTCTGCCAACTCCTCTTCTAGTCCAGGCTCATCTTGAGCTTCCTCTGGCTCAGGCTTTTTTGGTTCATCTGCAGGCTCTTCCTCTGTCTCAGGTTGAGTGGATGCATCAACAGCTGCTTCCTCTTCCTCTGCTTCTGCAGATGGTTCTCCTCCAGCCCCTTCTTTTAACATTTCGCGGACGTATTTACGGATCAATAGTCTTACCGCCTCTTCTTGGAGTTGTTTTTTTGTTCTTTTCATTTGATCACGTTTTTGAATTTAACATCGTCACCACTAAAGTTTTTCTTATCTTCGCTGTCGAACATAATCGCTTCTAGATTTGTGTGACCATCCTTTTCCGTACGTTTAATACGACAGATTGTAGCGTCTAACTTCTCAAGACCGTTTAACACATATACTAAACCAAACATTGCATGCTTCTTAGTCACCTTAGCTACAATGTGAGCTTTTGCTACTACTAAACTCAAATCACCAAAATTGGTAAGATCAGCTGTGTATATTTCTACGTCATCTTTTACTCCTACGTAATCAAAGACAGCATTGTAGTCACAACACTCTCCAAACTTACGAAAGTACTCCATACACAATTGATCGTCTTGTGCTTCTTTTAGTGGTATTAAGTCTCTTAGTTTCATAGTTATTTTATTATTCCAGCTCTTTTTTGCAATGCTTCCTTTAGGTATGGTTCGTTAAAGTTGATATCTCCTTGAGCTAATGCTTTGTTTACATCACTTTGAGCTACACCAGATTTGCCAGCTTGTGGCATAATAGGTCTTGTGTATGGACCTTTCATTTTTACAATCTTCTTATGCGATGCTCCTATGTAACGTGCAATAGCTTTTTTAATTTTTGTATCATCCAAGTCTCTCTCCTTATTAGGCTTTTTGATTCCAGCTTTTGATAGTATCTCTGGTTTATATTTAGCAAATTTTGCAACAGCTGATCGTACAATATTTTCTTCTACATACTTTTCAACTTCTTCGGTTGATACTGACATCAAATCTTTTCCTTCAAAGTTTTTAGTCACAACCTTTCCAGCTTTTGCTGCGATTGCAAACTGCATTGCTTTAAGAGCGTCTTCTGCAGTGTCAAAGTCACCTTTCAAAACATCGCACATCATCTCTGCGTCTGGATTAATCATAAAGCACAAGGACCATCTGTGGTGTCCATCTAGTATGGCTATCTCTCCTCCTATATCAGCTGCAAGAATTGGTAGCTTTCCGTCTGGAGATGACATCTTTACTGGATTTGTGAAGGCATTGTCAATCTGCTCATATTTATCTTTTACAAGATCATCTAAGCTGTTTCCAAATCCAATTTCCTTTTGAGTTGGAAACATTTTAGTTGCAGGGATTGGTGTCGTGTTTGATGTTACCTTCTCATCGCTATCTGATCCATCATCTTGACCAGATGTAGCACCTGATTGAAATTCTTTATCACTAGCTTTAGCTTTTAACGCTGATACTGCCCCAGCAAGGTCCTTACCCATAATGTCCTTAGCATCCTTTTCAAAGTCCTCAGTTAGTAAGCCTTTTGCCTGCAGTAATTGTTTGTATATGCTATTCATGTTAAATTGTTTGAATTATATTGTTTTATATAAATACTACCATTTTCGGCAAGACCAGTATCTTGCTTTTGTTTTCGGTCCTGGATTATCGCAGTTATGTCTCGCTCTAAATGACTTACGTCTCTCAGGATTGCTTTTCTTGATCTTCATTCCTTTCTGACCGAAATTAACTTTCTTTGCTTTAATTTCACCATCAGCTGTTTTAGATCCAGCATTGACAAACACTTTGAACTTCTTAACATCACCACGCATGATTTTGTTAAGCTTCACCTTGCGTCCATTGTACACTGCTTCTTGGAATACTACTGGCTCTGAATGCTCTACAATCTCTAATCGAAGGGATTCGCTACGATACAATACAGTTTCTTTAGCGTTAATTTTCTTTGCAGCTTTTACTGCATCTTTATACGCTTTAGATCCTTTGCGTGCTGGCTTCTCTCCTCTTGCTCGCTTAGCTCTAATATTGTGCCATAATCCCTTTGACTCTTCGTTCATCGCTCGTTTAGCTTTTTTACTTTTTCTTCTAGTTTTTCGATCTCCGTATCGATATACTGACGAATAACTTTGTTGTCTGGATTGCTCCATTTTTCAACTTTACCCTTCTCAGTAACGTACGTATCCTCTTTGCTACTACCTGCATAGTCCTCTAACGTCTCTTTTACTTCTTTTAGAAAAGCTGCAGCGTTAACTGACATTTTTGCTTGTTCGTACTCTTTCCACCTTCCTTGCGTTCTGATCTCATGCTCTAAATTGATCACACAATCAAAGCAAGTTCTGTGTGTTTTCCAAAACTTTGCATCCCAATTCTTGCTCATCTTTTTTCCACAATCTGGGCAGCAAAGTGGTGTAAGAAACGTTTTTCTTACTTCATCAAATTTTGTAACTGTTTTTTTGATTCCGTTTTTAATAGTCCAAGTTTTACCTTTTTCTGTCCAAACATCACCTTCTTCACGTTTTACGCGTTTACTCATAACTTGTTGTTTTTATCGTACTTGTGTGTTGTACTTCTCTAACACAGCTTCAATCTGCTTATCGAACTTTCTCAACGCTCTTCGTAGCTCGAGCTTCATTGCTTCTGCTAGTTTCTTTTCTTCTTCCTTGTCTGCAACTGTTCTGTAAAATTCTTTACCACCTACAGATGACATTGTAATTGTGAAGCTAAATTCTGGCTTACCATCTTCACCCACTTCGGTAAACTGTGGATCGTAATGCAATGTCATGTTTGTATTTGGTGACGTTGCAATTGCTTCTTTTTTCTCTAATAGTGGTTTCAATTTCATTATCTTCCGAATTTAATATATCCTATGATTTGGTTGACTGGTGCAAATGTTCCAGTGAGTTTATATATCTTGTCTTTGTGTTTAAACACGACACCCTCTGTTGGAACAATCTTTTCAAATCCTCCTGCTTTTTCAATTCTTTTGAGTTCTGATTTTAGAAAACGCAGTGGAGCATCATCGTCTTGTATTTTGCCATTTTTAGCTTGCTGTTTGATTTGCTCAATAGCAGACGCTAATTCTTTTTTTGTGTTTGCTACTATATCGTTTGGATTGATTGCGATTAATCCTTCCATACTTTCTAATACAAACACACCTAACTTTAAAAATATATCAGAAACTGGTTCTACTGCTATCTTCTTCTGATCTTTAACATTGCCACCTTTGTCAAAAGTTGTAACCCAATCCCTAAACTCTGGATTGTCTATTTCTTTTTTTAGTTGTGGTATTCGCGGGTCTTTTATTCCAAAAGCCCATCTGTTTATAAGGTTTTGCAGTACGTTGTCTGGTATATCGTATTTGTATGTTTTGGCATTGTTCTTGATAAAACTAGACCAAAAGTTTTGAAAATACAATCCTAACTTATCTCCTTTAGCGAGCTGATATTTACTTCTAACATTGTTAAGATCTTTGAGCAACTCTTCTTTCTGTTTTTCGTAATCTTTAGTTTGTTTTAAACTTAAAAGGTCTGTTGATTTTATATCGTAGGTATCTTGACTTTCCGCTTCAACTTGTTTAAGAGCTTGATCTAATTTTTTTGCTGCTTGTATATCTGTTCCTTTTACATTTCCATTTTCATCATACTCTTGTATGTTGTGAAGACGTAGTTCGGTAACACCATAAGCAACTGCATTTGCACTTGCAGGATGCAGTATTTCAAAGTTTACATACTTAGTACCGTTTCCAAAAAACTCCTCCTTCTCTGCTGGAGATAATTTCTCCATTGCCTTTCCCATATCAGCAAAAGCTTCGTTGAAAGATAGCTTTACGTTGTCTGGATACTTTGCGTTTACCTTTTCAAATTCTGCTTTTGTAAAGGCTGTTTCAGATGCGTTTCTAAGTTGAGTCTTTCTTCTTGCTGCTAAAGGCTGTCCATCCTTATAGGTCATCATAAGGTTTTGACCGTCTAGCTTCTCTTGAGCATACTCAATTTTACCAGATAGAGCTGCATCAATCATATCTTCAATGTCATCAAACGTCATATCCATATCTTCGTATGGATGTGCCATATGTCCAGCTGCTCCTCCTTCGTTTAACGGAATACGACCCTCAGCTAAGAACGCTGATGGTGTCATGTGCTTTTTAAGGGCTGGTACTCTTGATAGTAGTATATATATTACTCCTCCTGGTAGAACAGAAGCTGCAGTGAATCCTACTAGCTTGAGGACATCTTTCATTTGATCGCCAATCTCCTTCTTTTCTGACTTGTCTAGTTTTTCTCCAGTCTTAACTGCATCCACTAGTTTCTGAAAAGCTTCTTTGGTTTCTCTGTTCTCTTGCTTCAGCTTGTCAATAAATGCACCAAATTTGTTTTTAAGACCTTCAAATTGCTTACGAAGTAATAGGGTAACGTCCTCATCCAAAGTAAATTGGGAGAGACCCACTCCATCCTCGTTCGTCTTTTTTTTTACAAGCATATCAAATATTGTTTGAAGTTGCTGTGGAGACGTTATGCTTGGATAATTTGCTTTGAAGTTTTCGAAATCGTTAGCTGCTAGATCCGCTCTCAGTTGAGATGCACTCATTGGCTTACCATTCTCACCGTCTGTGCGTCCTTTATATATGATTGGCTTTGATCGTTCTAAGGGAAGTTCTACTACTGATACTCCTGGTTTGTGGTACTTACCGTCTTCTTGGTGTTGATCAACAAATCCTCGAATACGATCGTAATCACTACCTTTACTGCTAGATCCAAGCGCATATGTTTCTCCTTGCTGCGCTTCTTCTTCAACATACTTGTATGCTGTTAGTAGTGGGCTTGGGTATTTTGATCTTTGCACTCTGATGTTTCTATCACCACCGATCAACATATCCCAAATCTTCTCGCTATCGTCAATTGTGATTCCATCTCGATCCTTTGGTCCGATAAGAATTACAACCTCCTTAACTTGTGGCATGTCAGCATACCCTTTTGCTAGCTGATAATGACCTTCGTGTGGAGGTTTGAATCCTCCTGGAAGCATCACAGTGATTCCTTTTTCAACTTCATTTAAGATACCTTCAACAAGGTATTGTGATAGCTTGTTCATCTAATTAGAGTCTTTTGTATAAATAGGCTTCGTTTTCGTTTTAACCTTCAATTGTGCTACTTCTTTTGAAAGCTGGTCCACTCTATCGAGCAACTTTACTACCAATTTAGTTAGTGATGTTTTGCTGATCTTATCACTCTGTGTTAGAAACATATCATTTGCTACTATGTTACCATCAACAAACATTTTATAGTTATCGTAATTTCCCTCTAGAGTCGTTTGTCCTACATACAACTTATCCATTACTCGTCGTGTGATAATATCTCGATCTTCGATATCTTGTGTGATTGGGTTATAGGAAAGATAATGTGATATGAAATATAATCTATCGTTTTTGAGTTGATTGTCTGTTCCTGGAGTTCCTATGCGTACTAGGTATGGATTCTTGTCATGCTTGGCTTTAATGTCATTTACATTCTCACCATTCCATCTAGGGTATAGATTTTTCAATCTAATTTTACCTAAAGTTTCTCCATTTGCCAATCCTTCGATTGGTGGAAACTTTCTTTGTACGTTTCTTACTTTACTATTGTTTATCATAATTATAGGTCTGGAAGCAGTGGAGGGACTGTCTCTCCTCCCGTTGTTGTTGGTTTAATTAGGTTTGGATCTGTTGACACTCCTACTTTGCAGAATTGAACATCATCAATTATACAGCCAAAGTATTTTTCACTATCCAGACTTCCACTAGCCTCAAATACTAGCTGTGCGTTTGTTCCGTATTGCACTACATTTATATTAAAGCTTTCTATTAAATAGCCAGTTGCTGGATTAAGAAATGACATGGCAGGAGAGTTCTTTACTCGAATGATGTTATTATTAGGTGGATAGTAACCTATATCGCCAGGTTCAGACGCATTACCTGATTGTTGTATTGTGCTTTGTACATTGAATATAAACACTAACAACTCACTACCTTCACCGCTATCAGGATAAAAATCATTTGCAACATCTCGCATGAGATTAAACTTGACGTTATATATCCCTCCGTTTTCATCAAAGTATTCATTAGAACCAATTCCAATCATACTAGGTGCAAGACCGAAGAAGGCTGTAGTAGTCCCACCACTCCCAGTTGATATTGTTGGAAAAAACAACCTCCTCTTCTTTAACGCTGCTGTTGCTGCCGTTCTAGAAGCTAGTAGCGCGCTTGTTTTATTGGTGTTCCATTCTACCAAGGACGCACTTACGCTTGCTCTTGTTATTCCACAACCTCCTGATACATCAAAGAATCTACCATCATGAGATCCGGTGGATAAGTCTCCATACGTAAATGTAGTTGGTACAAATCCAGGAGGATATCGATTTTGGGCACCTAATGAGGGTGCCTGATTGTAAGCGTATTGCGGAACTGTTGTATCAAAGTCAGTTGGAGTTGCATATGGTTGTAGTGGTGCTAAATCTCCGTCTTTCCAAACTGTTGCTGGAAAGTAAGTGGCACTACCAGCAGTATCCTCTCTGACAATTTTATATTGATTGTTTGAATTGATAAGCTTAGGCTCGTATGCAATCCAGCTAGATGTGATAGGGTACTCAGTTAAGCCGAAACCTCCCGCTCCTGGAAGGACCTCCCAATCACTATTCATAAAGCTGGCACTGTTGTACGTAAACGTGTATGTTGTAATAAAATTGGAATTAAAACTTGCTGGTATAGGTACTTCTTCCTGTGATACAGAAGCAGTTGGCACTAATACGTTCCATAAATAATCAGCTGCTGGACTTCCCCACGGCAAAGCTCCTTGAGTTGAGTCTAAAGATGCTGTGTGACGTGTAAGCATTGTTTGCACGCTCATGTTCATATAACCATTAAGAACATATGTCTGGTTGGATGTAGAACCTAGCTCTTGATTTGGCCATCCGGATGTTAGCAAATCACTACCCGAAGGTGTGTATTTGTAAAAAAAATTAAAAGCGTGACCAAATGCGTATTGTTTTATTTTTGCCATATTTTATGAGTTTGAACCGCTTTCTATTCCTCTAGCATTCATCATGAAGTCTGTTGTTTGTGCTTGGCAGGTATTAGATGGTATGTCTGTTTTTATGTTTACCTGCAAATCATTTATGTATGTAACAAACTCTGACTGTTTTCCAGTATAGTCAAAGTATTCGATCTTAAAGTCTAACGATTGCGATACTGCCAATATCTCATCTATCTCAGTGTTGAATGGTATTTGGTATTGTACTAAATTTGGTGAGAATCCGTTTATTGCTAATGGCTTTATGCTGATCTCACTCACATACACACTACCAGTTATGTTTGTATAGTCAATTGGTTTGGATCTAAATACCGGTCTTCCTAATCCTGCGGCGTCTGTTGTAAAGTCAAACTCCACTCTACCATAATACTTATTAGTGTTTCTTTTGTTTTTTATTCTACCTACAAACTTTCCAAACCTATTACTACCATCTGAGTATCTATTTTTTTCTAGGTTTGGATCTTTGATAAACGCTCTTGTGTATGTTTGCGATAATGTTGTATTTGTGCTTAATGGATCACTATTCATGTAAAGCTCAAGCTCGGTATTAGCATCCATTGTTACATTGAATGCTAAAGTATATACCTGACTTTCATTGTAATTTTGATTAAACTGTGGTGCTAGCAATCCAGAGTGCGTATAGTCACACTCGATTGGTAAGCTTTCGTGGAGGGAAGAGCTGTTGATAATTGGTGTAAATCCAGGATAGATTGCTCCCGGTGTTTCTAACAAATACTCCCAATAACTGTTTGCAATTTCATCGGCCGTAAAATGCCCAATAAGTCTAAAATCAGAATCTCGTTTTGCGTATGTCGTTTGGTTTGGAAACTGAGCATCTGTTAAATATTCAACCGGTGTTACTACTGCATCATATATTAATTTGAAATCTCCAGTTGAGGTTCCTCTTTTGTAGTATGTTTTAATACGATACACTTCACCACTAATTGGTTTAAGATCGCTAAAAGTTGTTTCTAAGTATGATTGGCTTACGGTTGAGCTTGTAACAAAAGCCGCATCGGATGGTAAATAAGTTATACTTCCTGTAAAGTTTGATGCTTTTCGGTATCGTTGCTTTGTTGTGTATCCTCGCCTTGATATATTTGTGTCGAATGTAGTTATCTCGATAGGCTCTGATATTCTCATTTCTGTATCTGTCATCACTTCAATGATGTCAGCATTGAATAAAGTAAGCTGTTCAGCCGTGCTTCCCGATACTACATAATTATTTGGTAGTGTTGGCTCAAACACGCTTGGTGTGCTTTGTGAGCTAAAGAATTCGAACCTTCCTCCTAAGAAGTCCTTTTGGATTGTTCTGTTTGCAGACTTAACAACTGTGTTGAATCTTGAAGTAAGTTCTCGTATATATCCATTTTGGATTTCAGTAGAGCGTTCTCTGACAGAGGAGTTTACTGAGTTGTTAGTTGAGGGTTTTTGTAGAGGGTTTAGTAGTAGACTTTGCAATCTTACATCTAAAATGTCTTTTCCAGATCCAAAGTCTCTATCGTATCCCTTAAAGTTTGCAGATACAATGGTATAGTCGTCAACGCTTGACGTGTAAACTGAATAAACGCTCGCTGTTGTTTCTGCTGCTATGAATTCTCTTTCTGGTATTGTTACTTGAACAATGTCAACCTGAGGTGGATTATTAAACACAAGCTCTGCTGTGTTACGTTCAAATGGTAGTACGTTTATTGTTCGTGACCATCTTACGTTATATTGCTCTTGTGTAGTTGGTTGTATAGAATTACCTTCAAGATCAACTACAGCTTCACCTACTAAATATACAGTAGCTAATCCTCTTGGCGTTTGATCGTATATTTCCAATGTAATATAATAATCATCGAATCTATCTACATAATCGACAACTTCTGCAAACATGTTGTTTCCTTCTGCATCTATTACCTCAACGTCGATTGAGGAGTTTGTACGTAGATTGATTCCATTACCTTTCAGCTTAATCAAATAACGCCCTCCACCCACTACATCTGGAAACTCTGTTACCTCAAAGTAGTCGGGTGAGTTGGTGCTAGTATCTTCAATAAGATATTCACCTTTATCATATCCACGTGGTTGTGGTTGCTTATAGAAAGATAGTAAACCCATATACTATAAATAGTATGCTAACAGTTTATATACGAATGATCCCCTTTCTTGTCAACGCTAAGAATTACATCAACCATATCTCGCACTACATCGATATGTGATATGATTAAGCTGAATCTGAATATATCTTTCATGCTTGTAAATAACGTATGCATTGAGTTGAGATTCGTGCTATCTAGTACTCCAAGTCCTTCGTCAATCGCAATGAAGTCTGGTTTAGGTAGGTTAGTTACTTTTATCAATGCTATACGAATTGCAATGGATGCTAGGAACCTTTCCATCCCCGAACTCAACTCCAATGGCCACTTATCATCATCATACACTATGAATGCGTTGATGTTTTTTCCATCCGTCTCCATTTCTATTTCAAAGTCAGTGATTTGATTTAGAGTGACGTTTGCATGGTGTTGTATATAAGGTACTGCTTTACTGATTAATTGATACGGAATACCATCTTTATACATCGCTCGGCAATAAGCTCCGTATGCATCCTGCTCTTCTAGCAGCTCCTTCATTCTATTGATAGTCTTCTCACACTCGACAATTGTATTTGCTGCTACCTCCATCTTGCCGTAATAGTCTTTTTCTTCTTTATCTAACTTTGACAAGACTATTGCATGTTTGTTCTTATTTTTATTAATCTCGCTAATCTGGTCGTTGATTTTATCATTGCTTTCGATTATAATGCGCGACTCATTGTATAGTTTTATATCGTCTTCAATACGCTTAATTGTCGATTTTTGTCGTGTAATAAGCGCTTTGACTTTTTCGTATGCAGACTCTGCATCGCTCTTGTCAGCTCGAGCTTCATTATATAGTTGCGCTAGCTTTTGTATGTAATCAGCTTGTGCTTGTATTTCTTTATTATTCTCGATAAAATCCTCAACCTTCTTACGTTTTTGTAAGAACTCAGCAACAGTCTGTCTATCCTCATGCAGCTCTTTTTGTGTTTTTAAAGCGTCTTGGACAAACACGTTCGAAGTGCAATAGGAGCAGTTTGGATCGTACTCGTGTTCATTGAGTTTCTCAAGTTTTTCTAGCTTGTTTTTGACTGTAAGTTTTAAAGCATCTAACTCTTTGTCAAGTTGTACTTTGTTTGCTATGTTAGTTTGGTAATCGTTGTAGAGGTCTGTATCGAAGGAGTTAAGTGCTCGCTCTTTATCATACTCAAATCCGGTTAACTTCTTCTTTGCTTCCTCCCACTTTTCAGTTGAAGTTTGCTTGGACTCTTCTAAGGATGCTAGTTGCTTCTGTGTAGTAGCTAGGTCCTTATTAAGTTGATCGATGTCTAAATCATCTCCCTTACACGCTTGTAGCTGTTTGTTTAATTCGAGGAGTTGATCGTTAATATCTCGCATCTCATCTTTAGCTTCATTTAACTTATCTAAAACTATCTCATGCTTCTTCTTGTAATCATCAAAGCTTTTTTCAGCATCACCGAGCTTAGTTTCAAAGTCTTGTTTTTGATACTCTTCTAATGCATTTGACGCCTTTCTATTGTTCTTATTTGCTAGATCGTATAGCTGATCAAATATAGTTACATCCAAAAAGTTAGCTAGTAGATCCTTTCTTTCGCTCTGTGTCTTGTCAATAAAATTAGAGTCGTTACCTTGTAGCGATAATGCCGTTAATATAAAGTCATCAAAAGTTCCAACGTAGGATTGTATGATCTTATCTGTATCACGTCTCTGCTCTCCATTCAACGACACCTTCTCTCCACTCTCATTGATCATCCAAAAATCTATCTCTACACGCAGCCTACCCTTCAATGCACCATACTTGTACTTGAATGCTTTTTTGTGAATGAAATAATCCGTTCCTTCTAGCTCAAAGTTCAGTGAACACTCGAACGACTCCTTCTTGCGATTAAGCACTTGATCAGCAGTCTTAGCTCTAAAGGATTGATCGAAGAGGCAGAAGCATAGAGCATCTAGTGAAGCGGACTTTCCGGTGTGGTTAGGAGCAAATAATCCGCAAGTTCCACTCTTTGTTGAAAAGTCAATCTCATTGTCTTCCCCGTAACTAAACATATTACTAAAGATAAACTTCTTTGGTTTCCATACCACACTACGTGCTATGTCTGGAGTTTGTAATTCCTGGTTTAACTTCTTATTAATCTCCAACGATTTAGCGATTATGTCGGGATCAATACCTTGATCTGTTAAGTACTCTTCTAGCAAAGCATTCTGGTAACTTACGTTTCTTACATCACCTTGGTCGAGTATTGCGTCTGATAAGCTGACACTGGTGCCGTTGTTATGTTTATCGAGTTTGATTATTACAGCATCTCTGTTTTTGTACTCCTTACGAATAGTAGCTAGTACACGTTTCAGTTGAGCAGCATCTGTATTTGTTGTACGTATCCGCAGACTTGTATTCTTTGTGATCGGCAGATTGTCGGGTAATACTCCGTTATCTACATCCAGCGTATAATACCCGTAATCGTTGGGTAGGTCGTGGAACGTGTATGGTACCTCGTCTTTATTTGTAAGATCGATTAAAGCGTATCCATGGCCTTCGTAAGCTTCTCCAAAATTTTGTTGCACTAATGATCCAGGATAGAATATGGCTGGATTCTGTTTGCTTAATACTTGTCGTTTATGTATATCTCCAAGCGGTACTACATCAAATCCTGCGAACGTATCCCAACTCAGTCCGTGATCCAATACTAATCCACTATCCACTTTACTATTAGCGATTGTGCCGTGGTATAATGCAACTAACTTCTTATACTGTTCTGGATTATCAATCTTGTCGTATGTTATATAATCCTCTTCCTTATCGAGTAGTGACATCACACTCACAGCAATATCGCCTATCTCATACAATCCTGAGTTACGTAAGTAGAATAGGTTTGGTATATCTAGTCCTTCTACGATTGGTGTAAGTGCGTCTAGGCGGTGAGGATTATTGAGATTGGCATCATGATTTCCAGTGATAATTATGGTTGGAAAGCGTTTGGCTAGTCCTTCAAATAAAATAGAACACATACGGATTAACTCCGGACTCATCTCTGTTTTAGCGTGTACAATGTCTCCACCTACAGTTACAATTGTATTTTCTGGACATTTATCAAGCTCTTTGAACATGCGGTCAAAAACACCCTTAAACTCTTTATGCCTCTTCCAGTTACGTATGTGTACATCTGCAATGTGAAATATACAATCTACTTGCTTGAGGTTACTTTTGATCTTGTTTATCATAGATTCATTTTAAATTGTATTAAGTCAAAGAATGATATCTGCTTAGCATTTTCTAACGCCTTTAGCATACCTTCATGTCCTGTTTCGTTTGGATCTTTGTCTTGTAGGTTTACGTAATACACATCAATTCCGTTATTAACGAAATACTCAATCTCGTTGTAGGTGTCCCTATATGCATCTGGGTCGAGTGCTAGAAACAGCTTCGGAGGACGCTCTTTTAATATGCGTGCTCTTAGTGTTGGTAGTATCTTTTTACCAAATAATGGTATTGCGTTTCTTCTCGTAGTTATTGCATCAAAAGCTCCCTCAACAATAACAACTGGTTCACTCCAGTTTATGTTACTTCCAAATCCAATCACATCCTTTGATGCAGATGGGTTCTTATGTTTCATCGGTGTATTATAGAAACTACGACCAACAAAATAATTTAAGAAGCCATCCTCATCGTAGCTCGGAACAATTAACATTCCTCCATAAGGACCTGATTCGCAATAACCTACTTCGTGTTTCACAATTTCTATTGGGCTAAGATTCCTTTTATGGATAGCGTAATACATTGCGTTTTTTTGGTGTGGTGTTGGCTTAGCAATGTATAATGGTTTGTACTCTTTTGGTAATGTTGTAATCGAAGAGCTGGATTTCTTAACCTTTGTTAAATGCACATTGCCATATACTGCTCTAACTGCATCGAATGTGTATGATGGTGCATCCGACTTATGTAATAAGGAGTTTATAGTTTGTCCTTTTGCATTACACACCCAACAATGCCATTTTTGAGTTTCAATGTTTACCTGCAGTTTTTTCTTATGATGATTGCAGAATGGACAATGAAAGCTTCTTTCTCCATTTCTATGCGGTACCGACCTACCTAAGTGGCCGTGTAGTGCTTTCATTACAGTTTCAGTCTGTGACACATTCATAGACTAACAATACAAAATTCTATTCGTTTAACCAACTACTTGGTATGATTTTATCGCTGTATTGAAATCCGTTTTTTTGACACCAATCTGCATAAGTTGTTTTGGATCCTTTTCTGATCTTATTTCGTGAGTTTTGAAACACAAATCGTATATCTAATTCGGGATGCTGTTGTTTAATTAATACGTGTTTTTTTCGGTCTGCTAATACAAATCGACCTTTAGTTTCTATAAAAATACCATTGGGTAATTTGAAGTCTGGTGTGTAGGTGTGATTAGTTGCAGGCTTTGTGTAGCTGATTTTGTGTTGCTCATACTCACCATCTACACCACTACTCTTTAAAGACTTGTCTATATCTTCCTCTAAACCACTTCGGAATCCGTGCTTCTTTGCTACTGCTCTTTTGCTTGATTTTTTTCTTCTGGCCATAACTGTTCTATTTCGTAATTTCTATCGAATATTTTTGCGGATACCTCTGTCATTCCATACATACTCAAAACCAAATCAATAGACTCTTTTTCAAATGTTTTGCATGAATACACATCTAACTGATAATCTAACGAGTTATCCCATGTGTGTACTACTATGTGTGATGTTGTTATAATTCCAACACCAGATACACCAGGATACTCTCCATCCTCATAACCAACAACTGGATTAATTGGCATGCCTTGTACGTATTGCATATCTAATGCTGTTACGAGGTTGTTGATTAAATTTGTAACCTCTTCCGTGGATAGCTTGTCTTGCAATGTGCCCTTTGCAATTAGGTGTTTGTGATCTAACATATTAATAAACTTTGAGAAAGGAAAGCATTTTAGGTTCGTGCAAATACTCAAACTTGTCGATTCCAAAGTACTGCGCTTTGATTTGTGATTGTTTATATTCGTCGAAGTTGTCTTCAGATATTAATGGCTTGAGATCGTTAAACACCTTAGTCCAGTCTAACGATAAAATTAAATCTTCCATTTTGTTTATGTGATCTCTGTATAAGTCAAAATCGTGAAAATCATGCTCGATATGCATTAGCTCAAACACTGTACCATCTTCTATCCAATCAACGCAAAAATCTACCATATACTTTGGTTTTATGTTGATTAATTTAGTTAGTCTAGGGTTTTGCTTAGCTGCTCTCTTTAGCTGTTCTAAAGCTTCACCAGCATATCCGTATCGTGTATTAAGGTGGCAGTGATCTAAGAAAGCGTGAGGGTGATACTCTACTTGAGCCATCCAATCTTGAAAGCAGGCTGATGCGTCTGTTGGTCGTCCAGGTACAAGTATGTGACCTGGTATATTTGACTGCTTATGATACTCTCCCTCAATATAAGTCAATTCGTATCCAATACGATCAAAAAAATCTGGTATGATCATTTTATCGAATACACTCTCATCTTGCAATGGTTGCGTTATGTATGGATACTCCACTAACTTGTAGTCTAATTTTTTAAGCATAATTAAATTGGTTGGTCTGGAAATCACTCATCATACTCGTCTTGCATTACTTATCATATCTTACTATAAACGTTGTATCTACATTATTAGGTAACTTGATTGGGAATCCCAACTTTGCTACTGCTAATAATTGCCCATAATCGTCGTATAATCCTATGGATGTAACATAAGGTTTAAAGTCAGATCCAGTTGTGAAACTTCTAAACTCGTATCGATTGGTAACTGGATTGTATTCTTGTACTGTTGGATTATTTGTTCGATTAAACTCTCCAGCTCCTACTGTACACGATACCTCTTTCTCCCATATCGTATGGGTTCCTCTAGCTGTTGCACTCTTAATATCCATGAAGCGAGAGGTGAGTGATCCTAGCACCAACATTCCATGATTATAAAAGGCATTACCAACAATGGTAGTTCCTCTTCCTAATGTATGATATAGTAGTGATCTATCTCCCTGTCCTAATGCTGATGGATATATTTTTATATTATCAATAAGTCCGTCAAAACCTCTTTCTTCTGTGTATGAGTTTCCGATGTATATGTCTGATCTGTTTGAGCAAGCACTTGCGTTTGGTAAGTCGCTAGCTGTTTGAGTTAGCGTATTATCAATATACATATATAGATTAGAACCACTCCTCATAGCTACAACATGGTGCAGTTGATTTTGTGTTAAGCTACCTGACACTACTGCTAAATCAAATAAATCGTCGCGTTCAAACAATAATTCATAGCTTGAATTCATTCGAATACGATATGGTGACTTTGTGTTAGCTGGGTAAGTGAATACGTTTCCATTAATATCCACTCCGTAATTTTCAGCTTGTCCTTGTTTCGCTATCACTACAGATCCAGATGGATGTGACGAAACATCTGTAGGTCTAATCATAAACGATATTGCAAAATCACTATTTTCAAAGTTGTATGATTGACGATATTCACCAACTTCAGATGGAGATATATGCATGCTCGACGATAGTGAGCTGTCAAATGTCGGAACAACACCTAGTAGATCGATTGGTGATGGAATAGGTAATTCAGATCCAGTTATTTGTGTAAACGTAATATTTTTATGGGCTGTCTGCATTTGCCAGTTTCCTTGATTAAAACTGCTTGTAAAGCTTTGTGCACCCTTTCCGTTATACTTATATAAATCTCTTGTTGGCCATTCTCCAGCTGGAGTTACTGACATAGATCCTGATGCTTGGTAGGTAGCATCTACTGGAGACACTAATCCTCCTGAGACATATAAGTTACCAAATAAATCGTCTGTGATTGTTAATTCAGTGTTATTACTTCCACTAATGTTGTAATTCGCATTTATGGTGATTGAGTTTTGTTGTATAGCTTCACCATATTTTGATTGTGGTAGATCAATAATATAGGCTTGATCCTCAAGCAACCTTACTTGGTTGTTGATGTTGCCGTTTCCAAATGTTGCTTTAGTATTGTCGTAAAAGCTTTCGTAAAATAAATGATTAAGTGATTTATGTACTACACGCTGAAACTTGCCTTCCCGTGTTACCGGTTCGTATCTATCGAATGTTGGACTTCCTTGATCGAATAACGTATTCAATGGGTTGTAGCTAGGGTGCGATGGTGTTGGGTTGTAATCTGCTTTGTAGAGTTGGAATACTGGCTCTCCATACGATATTTCAACAAACCTTTCACTAAACGATGAACTGAATCCTATAAATACATCAACATCACCATCAGCTTTGTTTCCTACTCCAATACGCATATCACCTTTTGTTGCTCCAAAATGGCATGGATTGCCAATTTCGTAAGTATCTGGATTGACAGTGAAGAATACTTGCTCTGTAAGGCTTGTTGTTGTTCCTGCAAAAATACCGATTGTAGCAGGTGTTTGATTTTGTTGTATGGTGGCTTTTACAATTGGCTTTCTTGACACCCATTGACGTGCATCCACCAACTTCTCATACGATGCTTCATTGTAGCCAGTATTTGTTGCTACCAAGTCAATACCAACTTGTCCCGTATTATATACTACGTGTATTTTGCTTGTTTGGTAATCGGTTGAGCCTGATGTGAAGTTGCTTTTATCTTGTAATATTTCAGCTACGTTGCCAGCTACTAATGTAGAGGTTGCGTTGGGTTGTACCTTATACAAAAACCCATCTTCAAATAAAGCAAAGTACAAGTCTTGTGTTCCACAATACAGAAAAGTTTTTAATGCTACTGGAACACTGTCCCCGTACACACTTGCTCCATAAACTCCAAATCCGTAGGTACTACCAGGAGATACTGAGCTACTTGTCTGTGCGTTTAGTGGATCCGTATAAGATCCAGTAAAGGATATTGCAAATACACCTAAAGATCCAGACGACACTAACGCAACTATCTTATCGTTATTAAGCTTACCTTCAGCCTGGACAGCTACGAATGATCCAGTGTGCTCATCTAGTACGTTTGATGGTGTAAACTCGCTTCCTATAAAAACTCCTTGAGTTGTTGCAAACTCTTGCCCTGCAATTCCACCCTCTCCAACCACAAACATATAGCTAGATGTGCTGCTGGCAGACACTGCGTAAGAAGCATCTTTTATATGATCGACAACTGTGCTTGCATATGTACCGCCTACTGCTACTTGTAAATCAGAATCGGACATTGTTAAATCATTAGTACCATAAGACGCTACATAGCTTCTTGCGTAGTCTTGCCCATATTCGCTTGCTGTTAGGTTAGCTACTACCTCATCTGCTAGTATCTCGTAATTATCACCCTGATTTAGTTTTAGTATGCGGCTTGAGCTGGCATCTGTTGCATATACTCGATTGGTTTCGTTTTGTAGTAGGCCAATAGATTCTGGATTAGCTTGTACATTTGAATAGTAGTTGTCGTAGCAAATAGTGCTGTTCCACTTCTTATGTGATCGGAAAGGCGTAAGCCTTATATCAGATGCATCGAGATTTTTGAATATGCCTGCCATTGTATATAAATAGGCTTAGAAAAAGAAACCCGCAGTCGCTCTGCGTCCACGGGTCTGTCTTATTATACTCTAATAAGGGTGGTTAGTAATCTAGCTTAACCTTGATTAGGGCTTCTCTATTGAATGATTTTAATAGTGGCTTGCTTAGCTTAGCTACCGCTACTAATCTGTTATTGTCATCGTACATTCCAATCGTAGTAACATAAACGCTTGGATTTCTTAACATGCTAGCAAACCTAAACTGTCCTGTGCTTCCCGTTACGAATGTTGGATTGTTTGAAAAGTTAAAGTTCTTATTTGTTACGCGAACAAAGTAGTGCGTGCTTGTCACTTTCTCTTCGCTTCGTGCAGCAAAGTATGTTGATGCTGATACGTATAATGAAGCTGTTACTGAGTTTTTCGGTTGAGTTAATGCTGCTGATAATGTTGCTGCTGATCCTGAGTCAATTGGCATACCGGTTTCAGATGCTAAACGTGTAGCATTGAAAACAAACACTCCATGATCTGGATAGAATAATCCATACACTGTATTGGATGCTGTTACTGCTCCCGATCCACTATAAATTCCAACTACTCTACCTGCCTCATTAAGCGTAGGTGTTTCCTCTTCACCACTATTATCAACAAATGACATATACGATGTAGCTCCATCAGTTAAGGTTCCTGATGCAATTCTCAATTCCCAGTTTCCTGGATCAATCTTTTGTCTGAATCTTGCTCTTGCAATATTGAATACAATGATTTCGTCTGGTGTGTCGCTTCCGAATGTGAACGCTGTATCTGTTGGAGGTAGTAGTTGATTACGATATTGTGAGTATATTGCTCTTGTTGGTGTATCGTTTTCATTCTGTCCTACTGTGTTTGGATCACCATAAGATCCACTACCCAATCTATGTCCATAAGCAAGTGCAAATTGAACAGCCGCTTGTGCTGATTCATTTGGATCAGCAGGGTTTCTGTGATAAGTATTTACGTAGTAATCACCAGATTGAGACACTTGCGCTGATGAGGTAAAGAATCCGATTCCACTTGATCCTCCAAAGGATTGTGAGTATGGGTTCATGTTTTCTGACCAGACTGGTTGAGAGATTGTTTGTGTGTCTCCTGTTACAATATCATCTCCGGTAAACGATTTATATATTTCTGCCATTGCTTATTTTTTATTAAAGTGCTGGTGTAAAGGGTGCTGGTGATGCTGTTCCTACGTCTAACGTATTAAAGTTAGTTGGATCCACTGTTATAACGATTGTCTTAAATCCACCAGTTTCATTTCCAACAATCGTTAATAATGCTTTGACTGTTTTAGTTAAGTCTGCTTGTGGTTTCGCTTTAACAACAAACTTACTACCAATTCGAGTTATTGACTTACCTCTTGTTGATACGCTTGTTGTTTCGTCATCAAGGAAGCTTGTTGCTGCGTTAGCAAGATCTGTGTTTGATGCGCCTGCAGCAGCTCTGTTTGACACTGGTGCTCTGCTTACACCTCCATCAGCTGCTACTTCTAGGGTTGCAACTGTGTCATCGCTTAGGATAGCTGTGTATCCGTTCGTTTCATTTGCTCCTTGTAAGTTCAATGTGCTTGGTCTTACCGTAATCTCTTGAGTTAATGAAGTGAATGTGATAGCTGATGGCTGTATGCTAATCACTGGAATACCGATAACATCCTTTGGCAGAGTAATTAGCTTGTATCGCATCATCTGCGTCTCATCAGGAAGCGCTTCGAGGACTGGCATGTCTTCGATTACTTTTCCGTAATAATTAGTTCCTAATGTGTGAGCTGGATTCCATAAATCGTAATCCACTTCATCGTCAGATAAAGCGAATTTTACGATATTTAATCGGCCTCCTGCCGCAAGGATCTCTCGTCCTTTGTTAGTCAATATAGCATCGACTGTTACAGTTGTATTATCTAAATATCCCACTTTGCGTTATTGTTTTAGCGTTTACTATAAATATGTCGAGTTTTAGAAAAAACCTATTGAATTTCAAATGTACCTCTTTGGGCGTTAGGCTTTGATTTCAATACTCTTCCTCCACCCTCTGTTATTGTAATTACTGGTCCTCCATCCACTGTGTCAGGACTATCCACATTGTAATCTGTTGATGTTAATTTGCATCCTTCGTATCGTGCATTGATCATTCCTCTACTATTCCATAAATGATAATCTTGCACCGACTCGAAGTAGTTTAATGGCTGCACTTGTAAGCCTTGAATACACATATATCCTTGCGTACTTACGGATTGTTGAACAGTTATTATTAATTCGGATCCATCTGCTCGTGTTATGAAATCAAAATCGATGCTGTCTTTGGTTCCAGATCCTGTAAATGTGTTTTCAATATGTGTGAACTGCGATCCTTCCTTTCCAGCTTGGAATATTACAGCTCCAGCATTCACACCACCCACATTAATCATAGTGATTGTTCCTTTCACACGATAACCATAGTTTGTCGTGTCAGCGTCTTCTCTTTCGTTGAAAAATGAATCTAATGCTGCTGATCCGGTAAAATTACCAGTTGCCGTAGAGTAGAAATTTAATCCATTAAATGGCCCACTTGCACCATCTGTGCCATATTGTGATCCGCTTAATATCCATCTAGGCTCACTAGCACCATCTAGGAATGGCGTAGCGTATGGTGTTGTTCCTGCGTATGAACTCGAGAAACGTAGTCCAAAATTAGATGTCCATAAGTTTTGTTGCGAAGCTGCTGAACTTGTAAATTCAGTGAGTACAGATGCAGTATAGAATCTCTCTAAGGCGTGGTAATTCCATATATCTTTTTGATACTTAAAATTATCTGGACTACTCTGTTCGCTGAACCTGCTTGTTAATATGCTTGGATTAACAGCTTCCCAATCGTCGTATCTACTAGCTGTTACATAAGTAAGCACTCTTGGATCACTTCCACTTGAATTGTATGTGAAGTATATGTACTTTGATCCTTGGTATCTCGAATCCCATCCGGTCTGTGTGATAGCCATATCAATTGTTCCATCTACTAACTCAAAACTGCTACCACTAACCTCTGATAGTAGTGATATCGGGTCTTGTGTATTATCTGCAACGATTCCGTAAGTACCATCGGTGTCTGGTTGTAAATCGATACTCGCTTCGTTGTTTTGTGGAATAATGTCCTCAGCTTCTCCTTCTAACACTAAGTAATCTGACAGATCTCCTCCTATAGTAGCTGCTTCAACGTAATGCGGTTGTGGACTATTAGCTCCATCCTCTACCTCACCGGATGGTGGAAAGATTACGTCTGGACTTAGTATCAATGACGCAGTGTATTGTAAATCTTCTACTACCGGTGGTGGTGTTGATATCTTACTGCGCTCGAGAATTGTAGGTTCAATTAATAAACCAGTTTGTGTATTAGCTCTATGCGGTACAAAGCGTTGAATTAGTTTAAATAATGCAGCGTTGTAGTGTGTCAATAACCTAACATATTCCATTGGTCGGTTATTGTCTGTGTATTTTTTGCTATATACGCGTGCTAAGTTTTGAAGATCTGGATAATCGTCTAAAGATAGGTGTGATGGATTTCCAATATAATCATCGATACTTATGCCTCCAAACTGCTCTGCAATGTCTTGGTTTACTTCATTTGTAGGAGATAAGAATACTCCTAGTTTTGCATTGTCAGGTGGATTGTTGTCTGTTAATGGTTTTTCAACCTTACTGTCTGGAAACAGCTGTTTATCTACCAATGTTGTGCTATCAATCCTAATCTTTGACGATATACTTCTGTTCGCACCTAAATCAGGCCACTCTAACGAGTTTTGCTCTATAACGCGATAATACGCTGAGCTAGTAACATTATAGAAGGAAGCTGATGGTACAGTGATGCCTTGATTAGGGTGTTGGGAATCAAAGCTAGATGTCGCTGGGTAGTGGTCATCGAGTGTTTTTTTATTGTCTGTTCCTAATGTCAATCTATACGCTAAAGTATCAAAGCTAGATGTACTTCCGGTAAACACTCCATCTGTATTGCCTTGGAAGCTTGTTGGTGTTAAAGCGTGATTATCGAGTATTGCGTCCTGCAGCTCAGATGTCCAATATCTGAATTCTTGAACACTTCCCGAGAATAAATCCATCGAATGTGAGTCTGCTAAAGCATAGCTTCCTGATCCTGGAATCCATACATTTCCAGTTGTCGTAAAAGAATTGTTGTATGATGAACTGACTCCTCCATCTATTGATAATGATGCTGTTGTTGTAGAAACAACCTTGTTGTATTTCGTCGTTTTGACAATCAGCGTATAAGTTTGATTGTCGGTTATAGTGTCCGTTTGATTCTCTCTTCTCAGCGCAATGTGATGCCATCTTGTATCTTGATCGGTGTAGGGATCCTCTGTATCTGTATCGTAGATTGACGAACTAACACTCGCTGTTGCCCATCCCTGGCTACCGCTTAGGAAAAAGCCTACGTATTTACCGCTTGCACTCTGAAAAGCTCGAACTTTCCACAATCCTGGTGACTCAAATATTGTTTGATCTTTAGTTTGATTGTCAGCCATTCTGACACGAAGCTCTGTTGTTTGCGGAAACAAACCACTCTGTGACACAGCTTGCCAAGGAGCTTTAATCTGCTGTGCTGGTAATCCAGATGTTTGTCCATTATATCCTGCCACAAATGCATAGTAGAATCGATCATAAACAGCATCTGATTTTTTATCAAATCCTCCCTCATGTCCTCCATACTCTTTGATACGTAAGATTGTGTCTGGAATACCGAAGCAGTTGATTAATGCTCGTAAACATCGCTCAGTACCTTTTGTTTTTATAAGGTATGGTAGGTTGGTAATAATGCGCTTCCAGATACCTTTCATTGTATCATCGATGGTAGTGTTGTAAGCTGTATTAGAGCTACCAGTTATGTCGGTTCCTAACGCATAACTCCATAAATCATCTAAAGATGATCCATTCTCAAACTCGAATCCTAAATTCTCACCTATCACATATAGTAAGTCTTTACTTAAACCTTCTGATAGTTTTTGTGTGTGGTTGTATCTGTTAGTGTATTCTTTAATGTATGGAAGGATATCGTCAAAATAATGTCCAGCTACCTGCACTAATGTTGCGTATGTTTCGTTGTCGGTATCCTCTATTATGTGTGATGGTACACTTTTTGTTAGTGCGTCTATGTTATTGTTATCATACAAACTTGCAGATGCAATAGATCCTTCAAACCAAGCCTCAGCTTGCGAAGATGTCCAAGAATATTGTATATAAGGTTGTGTGTTATTTTGCTTTGGCCATGTAGTTGGATAAAATTCTCCAAAAGAGCTTGTTTCGTAGCTTGCGGATGAGTAATACAAATAACGCTCATAAGCATCAAAGCTTCCTATTACACTGCTTTTCTTAGTTCGTGCTGAGTTTATGTTGTTTGTGAATGCAGTACTGCTTGAAGCACTAGAAGATGGTAGTCCATTAAGGTCAGTTGTTAAAGCTCTTATACGACCATCATAACTTTCAATCAGCTTTACCTTATTCAAGAATGCATTTAAACGCTCTGTTGCACTACTATACTTTACAAAGTTTTCAAACTTTCTGAAGTCAGTGTTAATCTCGATACCTTCAACAAGCGAACTACTTACTAACCTATTCTCTATCTGATACTGTACGTTTGAGTCAGTGGTTGTTAGATCATCCTTATCTTTATACTCAGTCGAAAATCCAGTACGAACTTTTGCTAGCACATCAAAGTTAGGTCCAGCAATTTCGAGGGTTTGTGGCTTTAAATCAGGTGGTGTGATTATAAGATCTGGAATTGCATAATCTGCACCTAATTGCTGTGCTATCCATATTTCTGTTCCAACTCTAGCGCTTGCAGGTATTGGTGCAGATAGCTTGAATATAATGCTATAGGGTGCTTCGTTTATTGTAAACTTATCCTGCACATAATCAAACACTGGTGTGAATGTTTGAGCATCTTGGAATAAGAATAAATTACTTAGTACCTCACTTTTTGGTGTCTTGAATAAGCCTTCCTGGAAGTATTGTACAAATTGTGTATTATCTAATACGTCAGACAATATTGGCCTAACCCTTACTTCTAACCCATTTGAACTTATCTCTTGAATTACAAGCTTGTGACCATCTCCTGATCCTAATATGTTTCTGTGAAACTTATAGCTTAGATTGTATTTTCCAGCTACATAACCTAACTGCTGTACATCTCTTTCAGCGTTTAGGTTTATTGTGATATTGCTAGCTGCAGTGTTTTCAATGCTTGATTGACGCTTGTCTGTAAGCTTGTTGGTGGGTTTTATTGTACTCCATCCACTTACCCTATACTCAGTACCTAGGTACAAATTAGCAGCATTGAATAAATCTAATCTTACTACGTCATTTGGATATGCTGTGACTGTTCCCGCTTTTGTGCTAAAACCTGGTACAGGCGTTGCCACCTGTTGCGGGGTTTTTGGTTTAGTGTCAGGTGGCACGATCGCTACCGCATCTACAAAAGTCTGTCTCTGGACAAGCGATACTGCATTACCTTGTCTATCTAAACTTGTACCTTTTATTCGTCGTCTTGCCACGCTGTCTTTTTATATAAATAGTAGTGTTATTAGATTATGGTGATGGAGGTTGTCCATCTTGTAATTCACTATCCGGTGGATTATTAGGATTGTTGTCTGTTTCTCGATCTGCTTCTTCTATGTCAATAGAGTTGTTTGCAAACTCACGGCGATCTTGTAGTTCTTGTAACCTATCCACCTCGCTACCATTAATGAGTCGCGAATCCACATTTGAACCTAACTCAACAGCTTGTCTCAGCTCTTCACGCGAATCTTCTGAGAGTTGTGTTAATAGTGTTGGGTTTGGAGCTGCTGGTATTCCATCAGGCTTATAGAGTGTGTATGTAAATTGAGTCTTTTGTGATGAGTCGTTACCAGGTGATAAGGCTGCCTGCTTTGCTATTCCCAGTGTTGTAAATCTACTTGGCGGTATTGAGTAAGTTGTGTGATTGCTTGATGCAATGTCACGATTTGGTACTAATACCAGTTTCATTTTAGTTATCCCACACCTAGGCGTACCATACTTGTAGTACGCTTTTGGTGCTGTTTCGGGAGTGCCTGACAAATCAAACAATGTGTTATATATTTCTTGGTCTCTCCAAGCTTTATTTTGTGGGTTGCTGTCAACTCGAGCTGGTGAGTTGTTTGTGAATTCTACTCTTACTCGAATTTGAGTTGTTTGTGTTGGAATATTTACATCTCCTCCTACCGCAAAAAAGGCAGCTGCTCCCTTATCCGGATACGCTTTTTCTTGACGATTTACGTTTTGAGCAATGTAGTTTCCAAAATCATTTTGTTCGTTTTTCTCCCAAGTATTTGTTGGATAAGGTTTACGCCAGTCATTATACAAATCTCCATATCTTTTTAGTATGAATTTAGCATTGATATCGGTTACTTGATTTGCTATTTGTTGTATGTTGTCTATGTTTAGGTTACCTTTCCCCTCTGTACTAAGGTTAAACAATGGCGCTAGTGCTTGAGTATTAGTATAAGTTTGACCAAATACTTTTATAGGATTATTACGGTTATTGAAAAACTGGAATATTGGGTATAGTGTTAAAATCCAGTCGGTTTTTTCTTTAATTGCCCATACATCTAATGCAGTCGGTCCTTGGAATGTTTTTGTTTCAATCACATCTCCCAACTCATTTAACATATCCAAATATATCACTGTCGTATCATCTGTGTGTGGTATGATTTCAATTGTCGATCCTTGATCAGGTGTTATTCTTGGAAGACTATCTCCACTCAGAAAGCCTCGTAACTTATCAAGATCGTGAATGTAGTAGTTATATTCAACCTCCTCTTGTCTCTGTATTGTCTTGATAGTGTACCTTGAAATTGCACATCCAATATATGAAAAAAATTGTGCAGTAAGGTATTCTACACCACCTACTTGTCCTTGTGTTAAGCTGCTCAACTCTGTAATATCTATTGTTTGTGTGAATTCTGTGGATGGGTCTGCGTTGAATGTTATGTTTTGACGACCAAAATAATTTAGCGGTCGATTGAATACTTCATCCTGCAATCTTATGTTCTTAGTGCTGTTTCTGTTGTAAGAATCGAGAAACTTGATTCCAGGATAAAATCCTTGAAAACCATCCCCCTTGCCAAAATCCTCATTTGGTATAATATCATTTCGTTGTGCAGTATTTGCAAATTTAATCCATCCTGGTAAGTCAGAAATCTCAGCGTTGGATAAATCTAAGTTGGTTAAATCTTCACCCGCTAACTTGCTCCATACATCGTAGCTGCCATAAAACAGCAATCCTTCTTGTATTTGAGATCGAAAAGCGTACGGCAGACTAGGTCTAAAGTTAGATCCAGTTCCAATTTCTAGCGTTGAGTCGTATGTAGTTATTGAGCTAGGATTCCACGTTTTATTGTAATACGTGTTTATTGATCTAATCTGTCCATCTCCGTTTTGCCATCCATCTAATCCTCCATCAGCATCTCCATTAAGCAATAAATTAATGTACAGCTGATCGTTATTGTCTAGGTCGAGAATTTGTAATGTAAAGGGTGTGCTTGTAGTTGTACCTACTTCATTGCTAACCTCACAAGTATAAGTTCCATCTATCTCCTCTGTACACCGCTCTTCTGTATATTCAATAAACTGAACACCTCTTCCCTCATTCTGCCTATTAAACTCGTATAGTGGTTGTCCATCACGCTTCCATACAAAGGTTAGGTTTGATATGTCGTTTAGATTGTTTACATTTGATGGATCTGTGCAATAAATTCCCCACGTTAATGCTGTGCCCTTTCTTACAGTAAACGTGTCAACAAGGGGTCTGACTGATTGCACCTTTGCTCGCACCTTTCCATCAACTAAAATAGGGTAAGTCCAAGTTAATTGGTGAAAATTCCTTAAAGGATGTGATGTGATTGTTGGTGGTTTATTGATCACTGGAAGCAATGCAAAGTCTCCAACACGTAAAGCGTCGTCGGGAAGTGGGGTCTGTATTTTTATTGATCTTTTATCCATCTAGATATAAATAGACTTAAACTAAAGATCCAGTATTCATTACTGATATCTCTGTTATTGTGTATTCGCGGTCTTGGACTACTCCAGTAAGTGGTGTTCCAACTATTGCATTTCCATCTGTAAGAGCTGGTTGACCAGTGGCTGGTCTCATTCCATATAAAATCACTTTATAGTTGCTGTCTATTTGCGATTCGTATGATGCTTCTGTGTATATTTGTGCTTGTGTAGGCTCGATATTTGATTCACTAAACACAACTTCGTAGTTTTGGTTAGGTAACTCTGCTGTTGCTTGTAAGGATTCATATATCTTATTCAATGCATTACGTCTTCTTCCTAAAACCATCAATACACTATCTTCTGGTATTGCGGTTCTTATTATAGAGGTGTTAGATCCATCTTCATTTTGCACTGTAATAGTGCTTGTCTGGTTTGGATCGTCATATGGTAAATTGTAGTCGAATCTATCAAAAAAAGCTTTTTCTAGGTTGTTTAGGTTGTTATAGTAAGTGTTAATCTGTGTTTGTAGTGCTTCGTTGATTATCTGCAGATTCTCTTCGTATATTTCGGAAGGTACCTCATTTGATGGTGTGTTCTTTGTAAAATCTATTGTTCCATCTACAGCATTAACCACTGGTAACTCACTTCGATTAGTTGGCGGTACTAGTGGAATGTTGAGACCTCCTTGGAAGCGTGGGTTTGTTAATAGTGATGTTGGCAGCTCGATACTCGCAACTAAATCATTATTGCCTGCTATTTCATTGACTTCTGTTCGAATTGGCTCCATCTGCACACTACCATCAAATATATCTGTATATACGTCGGATACACTTGCATCCTCATTCTGTGCTGCTTGTCTAGTAGTGATACCACCAACTGTAGGATCTGCTGTTATATTACTTTTAAGTACTTCTAACTGCTCTTGTGTTGCTTTTTCTATTTCATCAAAACTAGGTAGTGATAACGCTGCGTCACTAGGTTTTTTATGTATTACTGCATCAAAACCATCAAAGTCGATATAGTAACTATCGATAGCATGTAAGCTTTGTAAATCATTTGAATCAAAGTTAGTGTTATGAACTCCTATTGTTATAATAAATCTAGAGTAGTTGTTCCACTGTGTCGTAAAAGGTTGTAGGCTTACATTATCAATATATGTTTCGATAAAGGCCTTTTGATTATCATTCCATGTAGATGCGTAATCTTGCAACATTAATGGTGCATTTGGTGTTGCCCAGTAGCTGTACAACTGCTCAAGCGGTTCATTAGCGTTATCCTTGAGGTTGTTGTACATCAATATTTTATCGTTATTGTCTATTGTGTACCACGTCTTTGTGTATGTTGGTCCTACGACTGAGTTATATGATTCAGAAACTACGGTGACTATATCTCCGGTGTACGGTTCGTTACGAAGCTCTGCATAGTTGAAAGATGAAGAAGGCCATGGATTGATGTAGGGTGGTGCAACTAACGGATTTGATGAAACTATAGTGTAAAGTTTGATATCGATATCATCATTTACATTCATACCTCCCCTTGTCTTAATATTTGGTGTCGATAGCAACGTCTGATCACTACTGAAATCGAAGGGTAGTAATCCACCTCCATATGGTATTTGTTCAATGGTTGTTTGTGGCGATGTTGGAGCTCTTCCTATCATCTGAATGCCTAACGTGTTTGTTGCAACATCCATTACAAATGTAACAGTAACATTTCTTATTCCAGTATCTTCTGGATCAAATGGTAGAGCGTTTGGATTAATTAAGGATGGTACTAATCCTTGCACACGAGTATTGCGTGAATATATCCTGCTCACAGATGATCCATTGTTTTGTGCTGATCCTGTTGGTATTAGTGTTATGTTAAACCCAGACGCAAACGCTCTTGATACAGACTGCTTTGGTATTCTTTGTTCTGCACTATCAGGCCATGGTAGACTGCTTCTGTAATTGTCACGGATTGCGTTGAATGGTTTATCATCCTCCTCACGAGCATTTGCGCTTCTAATAAGTTCTCCCGATTCCCAGCTTCCTGCCCAACTAGGTTGTTCAAAGATTCCATCCGTTATATTATAGCGCTTTATCCCTAATTCATTGAGAACAAACTCCAATCCACTTGTAGCTTTGATTGTATATATTAATCGAATTTTAGTAGTCTTTGGATTAAGCTTATCCAACACTATTCGTTGAAATTCGGCGTATTGTCCGTATGTGTACCTGTCTTGCTGTGTCGGAAATAATTCGTCTGCGACAAATAGATGTGCGTCTGCTTTCCCTCCTCCAGAAGGACCATCTGATATTGTTTTACCTTCTCCACCTTGGTAATAAATCTGATTGCTATACTTTCCTAGTCGAGCATTCCATGGATCTTGTATTGTTATCGGTTTTAATCCTTGACCTACACTCGGTACTCGTGTTTCATTACTATACTCTTCAATTTGAATAGATGCAATTTCCTTTACGAATCCTGGACCCATCTTGACGAAGTTTTCAAGACTTAGTCTTGCTGATCCGTCATAATAGTTTCTATCCCTTGCACGCTCATCTGGTGTTAAGTATTCTCTGGCTGGTTCGTAGTTGTATATAGCGTTTCCTATGTAAAACGATATTAAGGCTGTTACTCCTGATACTCCGTATATGGATCCTCGAACATGCTCACGCAAGTCTGTGATATCAATATCTTGATAAATTTGAGCAAGATTGGTTCCACCATTGATTCCATATTGATATTTATCTCTGGTGATGTAAGTTTTTATTCTCGGTAAAGGATTGCCTTGCAATACCCCACCATCTAGTTGATATGGTCGTGGAAACATCATTTCCTTAGTCCAATGAAACTCTTGATTCATTGGATCTACTGTAATTCGTTTATCTCGATTACCGGTAGTTTTGGGAGACATTTCTTTTGCAATCATAGTCCCAGATAAAGACTCCCATCCATCCAAAGATGGTGTGCCATCTTCTGCTAACCCATTAGGATTGTTTACTAGGTTTGTGTAAAAAAAGGAATCAACGTTAGAGTTATAAACTTCCAAGTTTAAAGAACCTCCATCAGTTCCGCCAATGTCGTTGCTAACTACACAAGTATATACTCCAGCATATCTAGGTATCATGTTAGTTATAGTCAATGTGTTACCACTAACTAATCTTGCTGCTCTAAGTGAATCATCTATATCATCTGATACAATACTTTCTCCGTCAACAAACCACCTATATGTTAATCCTTCTTGTGGATCTTTTATCTCAAGAATACCATTCTCAACATTAAAAACTTTAGGTTGCTCTGCTTCGATGCGTAGCGTTAGATTAATGCCTGCATGTACTTTGGTTGCACCATCAGGAAACAAATACATATAATCACCATCCAATGTTCCAGCTGCTACTGACGGCTTAACTTGTGGTGTAGATGCTTCTGCCATTGATTTGATAATTACCGGTGGACTATTTACAAGTTCCGGTAACAAATCGTATTCAGTTTCATTTTCGTTTAAAGCTGTATTAGGTGATGTTGGTTGTAGTGGTGGTGCTGTGTTTGTTTTACCATTTACTGGTACGATTACAGTGGAGGTTATGCTGTGCTGTTTTCCAGTCATAAGGATGCCCGAAGACATTTTATGAAAAGGCCCAATGTATGGTTGACCATCGAGTGTGACGTACTCACCCTCTTTAGCGTAATATAGGGAATACTTGTGATGATTCATATAACAACTTTTAGTTTCGTTCTATCTTAAAGATCCAGTTTTGATCATAGATATTATAATTTACTCCATCCTCTTGTGGTACTTTAACCAACAATCTATAATACCTTTCTGGTTGAAAGCTATCCAAGTGCAGCTTAACATAGCTACCTTTATTGTCGTGGCTTAGATGCGTGTAATTGCTGAAGTCGATTACACTATCATCTGAGTGTGCATAATACACAGCATATTGTGAACCACTCGGCAATCTGTATTGATCTAGAAAAAGCGATGATGTTTGATATACGGCAGTTGGATATCTATATCGTGGAGCGAAGGTGAGTTTTGGTCTCGCACCTTCCTTATAGCGCTCTCGCAAGTTTGTGCATACAATGTTAAACTCCTCTTCTGTATCAACGATAGACAGCGATCCAGTGATGATGCTATCATCGTATCTAGCTTCAATTACTGGCGAGTATATTGTTTGAGTTTCTTTGCTATAGAATTGGAATTTTTTAAATTTCTGTAGATTTTGCTCAGCGTCTTCGTTTTTCTTTATGATTATTCCATTAAAGTCTATGGAGCCACTTTGGACTTGTCTCACAATAGCAGTGATATCCATATCAACATCAGTAGTAGTGTAGTCAAACGATTGTGATGCTGCGCTAGATGTGTACCAGTTACCTCCTCCAGGATTAACCTGCCAAGATGCTGTTGCTTGAGCAGCGTATGATGATGTCGCCCATATGTTAAATAAATCTATCTTTCCAGCTCTATAATACCAACTCACTCCTTCTGTGTCAGCAGGTGATGCTGCACTCCTACCTACACCCATCTCCCATGATCCAGAGATTGGATAAGCTTCTAAACTATATTCGATAGGAATCTCCTCCGCTTCCGTTGCAAAAAGCTTTATACCAAAATCAAAATCATTTGGATCGTATCCTAAGCTTACAATACTTGCTGATATTGATGTGTAATCGAAGTCAAGTAATATTCTCGAATTGTAGCTTGCAGTTACGGCTCCACTGACAGATCCACTGGCACCTACCTTTATAAGCTCTAATACTTGATCGCGTCCGGTGTTTCTTTCTGGATCGTTTTCGTATATTGTAGCGTCTTTTGTTGGATAAAATCTTAATATCATGCTAGTATGTTGCTATTCGTCCTTTAATATCGTTATCTGGGTACTTTACTTCAAAGATCATTGGATCTAAGCTTGGATATGTAATTCCATTTCTTGTAGCGGTGATCACATCATAGGATATATTGCTGTATCCTAAAGATGCATCATCTAAGCTTTTCAATGCAAGGTTTGTTACTGTCTGCACACCTCTAGTTCCAAGTAATACGCTAATAATGTCTGAGTGGATTATGGGTTGATTGATTTGCCATCTATCTATCTCGAAATGCTTTTTTACTGCTTGTACACATCTCAACAACACTTCGTTTGCGTTTTGATCACGGAATGGTATGATGTCAAAATTAACTTGCAGATTGACAATATACGCGTTTCGTAAATTTACACTATCCGTTAGCATTCTGTATTGGGATAGGTATGTTTTGAGGTTTTCTTTTATAGCGTTATTAGTGTTTACTAATTGCTTATCTGAGTTGTATCCTAACACATACATATTCATAGCGAGTGGGTTAGCTACTACATCCGTATTATCGCTCGTCAGTAGATTATTCTGCTCATCCGGTGTTATAAATACCTTAGACACGCTTCCAAATTTTGGAGGCATAGATAATGCGCGTATCATATAGTCCTCTCTTGTTACTGCTCTGTTTTGTGTTGATAATTGCATGATTGCTTTTTGTCGAATCTCTTCAATTGTTTCTTGAGATCGACCTCCTACAGCTGGTGTAGGATTGTTCACAGCAAGCGAGTTCAATATTGTGGAGTTTAGTGTTCCTATGTTTTGTGGAAAATTAAGTGTATTTGTATCAACAGCTGTTAAGTTTGTAATAGTGTTGCTTGCTACGTTTGATCTAGTACCTCCTCCCACTAAATAAGTCACAGTCAATGTTGTATTTGATGGAGCTATTCCGTAGCTTTTTGTAACACCTGGAGCGTTTGGATCTATCGATTGATCAACATCAATCTTTCCAGTTGGAAGATTTAATCCAATATTCTCAGGAGTTAGTAGTAACTCTTCATCAGCTGAGTTGCTTATGCCGCTACCAAATTGCACCTCTATGCCATCGTCTAAAATACGAGTTACGAATCTCCTTGGTACTTTTTTAAGTTTTAGTAAATATGGTATCTCATCACTATACACAGCTGCATCTGGATCATTGAGTTGTGTGTTCTCGACTGCCTCAAACACAGTATCCTGTGCTAGGTACGGAACTTCTGTCCATACGTTTCCATCTGAATCGATTATGCTATCCACTCCTATGAAGTTTGGTGCTTCGTTTATGTTACGATCATTTGTAAATGGTATCTTAAACTTATAAAACTTTTCAACTGCACCTACAACAACTTCTTGTGTTTGTGGTAATGCGGATACAGCTCTTATCTTCTTTTTTGCCAAATAGTACTCCGGATTACCGTCACCATCAATACTATATACTGTGAATTCTACTGGATCATTTGTAGTATCAACTGAGAAATCTACAGCTTCTTGTATATAAAAATCGACTGTGGTATTTTGTGCACCACTGAGGGTGGCTCTAGTTGTTGAGTATGTATTCTCTATCAATTCAGATAGATTAGCTTGTACTTGCATGCCAGGTTGTATGTATAAGGCATATCGCATATCAGGTGCTGCGTTTTCTCCAGTCCCAGTCGATGGTATTAGTTGAAATAAATCTAGATCTACTGCTGATGGTACGCTTACCGTAGGTTTGTATCCCATAGCGGCTGCAATTGCTAATATATTTCTTCTCTCAGTAGCTTGTAATAGTAGCGATTCTTTAAATTGAGAATCTACGTAATAGTTGAGTGTATCTCCTACATACGAGATAAGCTCTAGGAACATCATACCTGGTGAAGCCTCATTGAAATCATTATATGTGTTTGGATAATAATTCTTAACGAAGTCTACCAACCCCTGCTTTATGGAGTCGAAATCTCTACCTAAATATTTTACGTCCTTTGATGTTGTGTGATCTGGCATAATATTATTGCTCTTGGTTATCTAGTACTACGTCTATCTGTCTTGTATCAAATTCGTTTCCAATCAAGTTTATTGAAAGGGTTATGTTAATTTGATTTGGATTGGTCTGCGACCTTGTAACCATTAAATCGGCAATATTGATGTAAGGCAGCTGCACTTCGAAGTTTGTTCGAATTGTATCTTCTATTGCTTCAACTAACTCATCTGTTGAATTTTCAAATAACACACTACGTAAATTGCACCCCCACGTTGGTCTCATCGGACGCTCCCCATGATTTGTTAGTAGTAGGTTTTTAGCGTTAGCTACTGCTTGGTTTATTGTAGTGTAGTTTAATTGAAATTGAGAACCAGCAAATGATCCCATAGGCAAATCTATGCCAATAGCTACATCATTTTCAAAATCTAATGCTGGTTGTTTTATTTCAATTGCCATTATTTTCTACTATTAATTGATTCTGCTTTTTGTAATACTTGAGAATAATCCTTCATAAATGCTGCTGTTGGATCGTTTGGATTTATTGCAGGTGAAGGTGGTGTAATGTCTTGCGCATTCATCATGTGACCAAACCCTTGAGCTTGATCTGCTGTAAACATTTCTCCCATACTTGGAAACGATTGGTCATCTTCAATCATTGGGGATGTACCATTTCTCATAGCGTTAGCTGTTTCGGCTAGAATGCTATCTAAACCTGTGTTTCCAGTTAGCGCTTTGATTGTTTGTTTTGGTTGAGGCTTAGGCTCAGCCAAGAACATTTCTTGTGCGCTTGTTGGTGTTTTTGATCGTTGTGGAGCTTTTCCCAAAGCTTCGTTTAACTCTTCTCGTATAACCGATCGCACTTCTTTTTTAATAATCTCCTTCAAGATCCTTGCAAAATCTGTTGCTTTCATAATTGTATTGTTTTATATAAATAGGGCTTAATTTTATTTATAGCCCTTGAATGGAAAAGGTGGTATTCCAGTTGCTGGATTTGGTATACATAATCCTTGTACACCATTTAGTTGATTTTCAAGGTTTCTGGCTAATTCGCGGACTGCTGCACCATATCCGTCAATTCGTCCATTGACTTTCAATGGCTTCATTGGCTGTATAAACAGTACCTGAAAGGTTGTACCAACATTGTTTTGCCAGCTAGCTCCAGTCCAGAACAGCTGTGTAGCTATGTTGTATGTTATCGACGTAGCAGCTAGATCAACAAAGTCTTTTCGTCTCAGTATTTGTTGTAATCGTTTCTCGTACTGCTCTTTGTTTTTTTGAATTTCGTCTTTAATACGTTTCTTTAAAACTGTAAGTTGATTGTTTATTTGTTTTTTGATAAACGCTTCAAACTGTTTTAGCAATTCAACTACCTTCGCTACGATAATGCTTATTACAGATCCCTTTCCTTCGTTTATTGCTTCGTACATATCTACTAAGCTTTTATAGAGTTTGTTGTTGTTTATTTTTTCTGCTGCCGCTTGTCTTGACCTTTCAATAGCATCTTTTGTAGCTTGTGCGCTTGTAGCAATAGGTCCAGTTGCTGGAGGGTTTTCTCCTTGAGGTGTGCTTGTAGCTTGCTGTATAAGTTGTTGCTCTTCTTGTGGTGGTAATACTCCTAATATCTTAGTCAATGTTGTCTTTGTCTTGACAAGATATTCTCTTTCGAAGCTTTGCAGTGCCATTACCAATGGCTGTGATTGCAAGGTTTCTGTAAGAAAATCACTCTTACTAATTGTGATTAATTTTCTAGCTTCTGCTATGATTTGGTCAGGCTTTGCTTGACCACTAAAGATTGTCTCCAGACTCTCAAGAAGCTTGTTTATTATTGGTGATACTCCTCTGACGCCTTCTTTACTAAACAAGGTTTGCGATTGGATGGCTGATTGTATTATTCGTTCATACTCTTCCTTTATTGCTGACCCGAATGATGCTGCCTGCTCCTGACCCTGCTCTCTAGTTTGCGTTACTATATCTTTGTAGTTAGATGCATCTTGCGCTATTGTTGTGATGATTGATACATAGGTATCAATCTCTCTCAATGTATCAATCTCTTTTAGTAGGATTCGATTTCGATCTTCTTCTTGTTTGTATTTGGAGCTTTGTGGATTCACTCCTACTGTATTAAACTCTAAGATTGCGTTGGCAACTTTTCGCATAATTGGATCGTTAGTTGCTGCTGATATTTTTCCTTGAGATAAGTTTGTACCAAGTTTAGCTGCGTTAATTGCGAGTAGTGAAACAGCTTTGGCTTTTTTCGTTGTTTGTTCAATCTTTACCTTATATTGCTTAATTACCTCAGCTTTTTCTTTTGCTGCTTGCGCTTTTGTTGCAAAATCCTCCGTCTCTGTTGGAACCGGTAATGCTGCTATAAGCTTGATTTCAAGGTCTCTTTTATACTTATCGAGATTTGTTTGCTGTTTCTTGATGAAGCTGTTGATATCATCTTGAATTTTTTTACGAAACCCGTCTGCATCATTAAGCAAGTCTTGCAGCTCTTTAAGTACGCTTAGTATTGTTTGTTTTGGCTGTTCACGACGATCTCTGCGCGTAGCTTTATCCTCAGATTTATCCTTTGTTTTGCTTATGAAAGTGCCTTTGAGTTCTAATAACAAATCTTTTAAGTCAATCAAATCCTCCTTCAATCCTAACACCTTATTATATAGTTGATCGTATGTTGTGCTAGTTTCTTCAAATAACTTTTTTACGTCTATAAAATTGATATTCGCATCTGTGATTGCTTTGACTAAAGGTGTTTCTGTGATTGCACTCGATCCATGATCTCTTAGATAGGATATTAACTTTTGCTTTGATACTAGATCTGGATTAGGTGTAAATCTTATTTGCTGCAGATCTTCTGCATTTTGTTCTGTGTTTGTTTTTATAGCTTCTATCTTGGATTGTAAATCTGTGACTGTCTTTAACACCTCATCTTTGATCACAAGTCCAGCATTGACGAGTGCAGTTGATTTCTGTATTAGAGCAGTTGCTGTTTTTACGTTTTTAGTTGTTGTTGCTACTGTTGATTTAATTTTATCCTTCAAATCCTCAGCCTTTTCCTTTTTTGCTTTGAATGATTTTTTCTTATCGCCAGATCCAAACAATTTTATCTTACTTTGCTTTTGAACTAATTCTCGTACCTTCTTATCTAACGACTCCTTTATGTTTTCGGTACTTCTTTGTAGTTGCTCTTTAATTCGTTTTTCTTTTGTACGAACTAGCTCTTCAAGTTTTTTAATTTCTGGTTGAACGTAAAATTTTATAAATCCTAGCCTATCACTAGCTACAATTGCTTTTCTTAAAACTCTCTCAGTCTGCTCATCAAACTTTTCACCTTTTTGCTTAAGATCAATAATTAGCTCACCTAAACTTTCTGGAAAAAGTAGTCCGCTACTTATTCGTACCATTTTTGCTACAACTTGCTCGAGTCTCCGTCTAACATAATCCCTCTGCTGCTCTTGGTCAAATTGTTGAAACACCCTTACGCTTGATTGCGTATCTGCTTTTATCTTACCAAAGTATTCACTAGCTTTTTGTATTGTTGTTACTACTTGTCTTGGTTTAGTGAAATCTAAATTGAGTAATGAATCAACGATAGCCGCTTCTGCAGGGAAACGTGTTTTAAACTCCTCTTCAATATTAAAATCATCTCCTAATTCTTGAAGTTCTTCGAATGAAAAATCTAAGATATCCTCTCGAACATTTTTTAGCTGTTGAACAAATACCTCAAACATTTTCTTAATACCTTCAATTGTATTCTTTATTTCTTGAGGTATCAAAGATACTTGTGTTTTGAGTTCACCTACTCTTCTGATAGTTGTTTGTAGTAACTTTGTTTGGTACTCTGCTTTTCGTATAATTCCCTCTAACGCTTGCCTCTTTGCTTCTATATTCTCTTTTGATAATACGATCTCACGAGCTGTGTAGAATTGATCAATCGTGTTTTTAAATCGTACCCTACTCCCTTCATTAAAGGGTTTACCAAATACATCTAATGGACCAGTGCCTACTGGAGCAGGAGCTCCTAATGCTGCGGGTGATGGTAGTGTTGGTGATATTCCTAATGGCATGCCTTTTGAGAGAGCTCGCATGTAATACTTTGTGATACCTTCAACATACGCTTGTACATCTGCATATTCGCCATTTCGCAAATCTTTTAACAGAGGTTGAACAAAGTCTATTTCAAAGTTGACTGGCATTAAGCTGTTAGATTATTTAATCCTAGATCAGCATACCATCCATTATTAACAAGCTTACCTCCCGGTCCAGGTTTTACAATAGCGTAAGGTCCTTGTACTGCTTCATTAGGTCTATACTCAAAGTGCCATTCCTCAGAAGATACTGTTCTCACAAAACCATACTTATGCGCATTATTTGCTAGCCATGTGTAGTTTTGCTCTTTCAGTGGTGAAAAGTTTTTACGTCCTCCAGTATTAAAGTCTGCTGCAATTCCTGAGCCATGATTGGAGTGTCCTGGAGGTGCTGTTGCCGCGTTGTATCCTCCAGATGAAGCGTAGAATATAAATGCTTCCTTCCCTTCTTTGTACCCAAACTTACCCGTTGTTCCAGATTGACGTTTATCTGTACCTGCGGTACCTCCTGGATCAACAAACTGCTTATAATACTTATTTGACTTAACCCATCTACCACTATCACGTCTTAATGATTCTTGTGTAGTGAGTTTTCCTGATTTTCCAGAAACACTTGTCCACGTTATCTTCTGTCCACCATCTACTGCTGGTCTGAATCCAGAAGCTACATATAAGTTTAACCCATCCAACTTAGCTGCTGCTATTAGTTGTAATACCGCAGCTGCGGTTGTAGGAGGTAATAACTGTCCTCCTGGTACATATGCTAGCTGACTGAATGGCTGATTGTCATTATTATATGCTGGAGCTGACAATGTGGCTATATCGAGATCTCCTACAACTGGATCCTTTGCGTTTGCTAATGATGACGCTGATAGGTTTATTTCACCTGCAGGTATTGGTGTTTGTTGAAATTTATTTACAACACTCGCAATACCCGATGATTGAGCTTGTGTTTGCACTTGCTTAAAGCCTATGTAATATAATCCATAATCTTCATATAATGTAAATCCGTATAACAAACAATTATCTATCAACCAGTCTTTTTGGCTTTTAGTGAAAGGCTCAAATTGCAATACTCGTCCGAATCTTCTCGGATCTAATTCGGTAGTTTGTGGTATGGGATACACAGTAGTACCTTGTGCTGAAAAAGGTTCACCGATGGGTGGATCAAATGCTCCTTTAACATTTGTTGCTAGGTCGTTGAGAAATGATTCTAGCTTATTGTAATTGGACTCGCTTTCGTTGACAATATCGATGATAGGAATTGATGTATCTAGCAACGGCTTTACGATCTCAAAATCTTCATCCGATATGGATGCTCCTTCTGGTTTTTGTGTTCTAAAATCTTCACGTAGTAGATTACGAAGATCCTCAACTACCTCGTATCTTGATAGGTAGCTCTTTTTTACTTCTAACTTGCCTCCAATCGCTTCATTTAGCTTTGTATTCAAAGCAGTAAAGTACTGATTGGCTTGTGTGTATATTACTACATCACCGAATTGCGATAACTTGTCCTTTAAATCTGCCATAATGTGTTACTATACAATTTTTCCAACAAAAATGCTATTATTATAGTGTGTTTGTGTCGCCATAAGGATCAGTGCTAGGTGTCTCGAAATATCCAGGTAACTCAGCGTATGGTGATGTAACTGGATTTGGTGGTGGGCCTGCAGATCCTCCTCCTGGAACGCCGGTAGCAGTTCCGCTGAATGTACCAGTCAATGTTCTTGGAGGTACAAAGTCTTTTGCTTTTTCTCGAGCAGCTTTAACTGTATTCAAACGCTCCTCGTCTATTTGTTCATGCGTCAATCCATCAAGATATGCATACGAACTTAATATCTCAGGAAGTCTAACTTTTAGTAGTTCGAATTCTGCTAAAGTTGATGGTTGGAATACTCCGTTTCCAGTTGGACCTGCAATCTCTGCATTTTCAATAGTAACAATCAAATCTTCTATTAAATTGATTAGCTTAAGCCCTAACACCATTGGCTCATACAACTCGTCTGGAGTTCCATCTCCTACAGATTTAGGTATAGGTTTGTTTATTGTTGATTTTTTATCATACTCTTCTCCTTTGTTAGGTAATCCTAAGAATACGTTTTGATGACCAAATAATGTAATCGTATTACCACTATCTATATTGACCTTTTGTGGTGAACCTATTGCTACACCCTTCTGTCCAAACAGCATAGCAAAATCGCTCTTAGCATTTATCATTACACGATCGCTATTAAGAAACATACTTCCTCCAGTTGTAGGGGTGTAAATGTTATTCTTGTTATTATCGATTCCAGTAAGTTGAGCAGCATCATTGTTTTTCACATTGACATCCAAATCAAATGTCTGGTCTGTTTCTTCTTCAAAATTTAATGCTAGAACCTCATCTTGAAGCGCACCTAAATCTATAGTAAATGTACCAGAGATTCCGAAGGTTTGTGGAGTAGTTGTTGTTGTTCCTGCACCTTGATCGCCTAGCCCGCCATTTGCTGCTACTATCTGCTTTAACGATTCGTAATTATATTCTGCCATCTAGTCTCCAATATTTATCTTGAACGCACTCTGGTACGCAAGACCTATTTTATTTAACTTCTCACGACACGGTTGTGAATGTGTAAACTGCTTACTAGGATCAAGGTTCACCTTCTCGTTTATTATAATAACCATGTTGATTAATGATTTTGGTGTCGTAAAGAATCTATTAAACCATTCGGTATAATATTGTTTAGTGCTATCGTTTGTCTTTTGCTTTTGCAACCAAGCATATTGTGCTTGCACAGCTGCATTTGTTGTATTAACCAATCCTCCTAAAGCTTTTTCTGGATTATCTTGTTGTATTGTTGCTCCTAATTCAGTTAAATCTATACCGTCTTGCACATAGAAGTTTGGTATGAAGTTTTCTACAGCAGCTTTTACTCCGTGTGTTGCAATACCTTTATCTCCCGACTGCCAACCTAACGTCCAATTAAAATACGATAGGTATGGATTGTACCATCTTAATGTGTTTATAGGCTTTCCTAAGGAGGACTTAGCACCAAAATATATCCAATACAGCTTTGCTGCATTTTCTGTTTGGAATAAAAGAGATAGCGCTTCTTTTTGATCTGCTTCACTTAATGATGAATTGTATGCTATCAATTGGTCAAGAGCATCAGATAAAGCAGCAGCTGCTTGACGAATCGGATTCGTATTAACACTTCCACCACTAACTCCAGGAAGTAACTTAGAAAAAAACACACCTTTCTCAATCTGACCTCCCTTAGAAGTGAATACCCAACTAATAGGAATGCCTCGCATTGAGTTTAGGCTACCATCGCTCGGATGATCGACCATAGCAGCATCTTGTGTAACAATGGTAGGCCAAAATACTCCGTTGATTATATCGAAAGCGGTGATAGGATCCATGTGAGCATGTTTTTTATCAGCATACTCTTTTCTAACTTCTGTAAATAGTTTTGTAACTTCTTCTGCGTTTCCTGCTATCTCAAGGTACTTGCCAGCAAGCTTTCGGTCTGTGTAGTAGAATGTAAGCCAGCGTGCTACATCATCGCCTACCGAACTTATAACAGTTGACCATGTATTAAATAATTCTTTTTCTGTACTGCTTAATGCCATGATATGTTAATTATTTACCTCTACCTTCTGTAGCTTCTTCAAAACCACTCTGACCAGTTACTGGATTGTATCCTTGTGCCTGATCTAATTCATCTTGAGACTCATCTGGTATTATTGAGTTATCTGTAGTAGACTTCGTTGTAAGATCATTGATCTGACTACCTTTGTCACCTTGCTTTGGAGCTATTTGATCGTCACCCGTACGAGCACCTTCTCCATCTTTAGCGCCAGAAGCTTTCTTTGATGCATCTGACTCAAATCCTGTAATACCTATATCGTATGCCCACGTTGCTAAAGGGTGTGCCTTTGTTCCTTTTTCGGGCAAAGCTAATTCAACTTGTATCTGTTGAGTTGTTGTTAAATATATTGAAGCTGGATCGTTTGCTAAATCCTCTACTTCATATAATGTGTTTTCTAAATCATCAAAGCTACCTCGTGCACCATTAACACGCATCAGCATGATTGGATCACCAGGCAATCCTTTATCGCCTGCCGCCCATCCTTGACCTCTTTGTTGACTTGATATAGGAGTTCCAGCAAATCGAATACTTCCTCCGAAGCGTCCTTGAAGTATGAAGTCTCCTTCGTTAAGTTGTAATTGTTTATGTACGATTGGCTTCTTTCCTTCTTTAAAGGAAGCAAGGTTTTTGATTTTCTTATCAAACCTCTTAGCTAACTGATTAACAGTAAACTGGCCAGGTAGGAATGGATTGAGTAAGTCTGGATCAAGACCTACAAAAGGTGAGGAGTTTATAGTGGTGTTTGAAGTCATTCCAACTACAGCTCCGTAATAATATTGAGATGATAGAAATACATCCGGTCCATAAAGCCTACTAGCTTTGGCTCGATATACAAGAACCTGCTCGCCTGGAAGCGGTAGCTTCATATTGCTACGATCAAGAGGGTTTGCATGCTTACCATCTCTCGTTTCATCAAAGATCGCCTGACTTGTGCCATATGTACTCAGTGCATCTCGCCAAAAGATTGTTCCTACAACTTGATTCTTCTCTGGATCGTATTGTGGATGATTAGTGTCTAGTATGACATCAACAACATGCCCAATACCTTGTAAGTTATAAGGTACAAAAGGAGTTGCCGGTGCTGTCTGCGGTAAGTTACTCCATAAGCCGGTTAATCCATTAAATAATCCCATCTATTTACTGCTATCTAATAAACCCTGAGCAGCATCTAGTAATTGCGCTTTTTCTTCTTCTGAAAGCATGCCATCATCACCGCTATTTGCTTTTGCGCTTGAAACGAGTAATCGTTGTACAATTGCTGTAAGCTTTACAAGGTTGTCATCATTCCTCACAGATACTTCTAAGTATTCTTTAATCAAAGGTACCATCATAGAAGCATCAGTCATATTTCGTATCATTGGTTTGAGCTGTTCAATCAATCCAGTGATTTGTGTTTCTTTCTTTTTTGTGTTTGCGTATATATCTCTCAATAAATCTGAGAAAGACTTATCATCAAACAACAATGCATCCTTATCCATGTGTATCTGTTTTTAATAAATAGGTGTGAAGAATACTTTTTAGAATGGCTCGCGATCCTTTATCTCTTCAATGTATTCCCATATTTTCTTGATACGTATGCCAGCCACCCAAGCCTCCCTATTATCATAAAAGCCGAGTCTTTCCAACTCAGCTTTATCGACGTTTTCCGGATCAAATTCAAACGCGTTTAAGTTTGGTCCTCCACCAACTTTTTCCCACGCCTTGACTTCATCTAATAAGAATCCGATCAATCCTTCCTTTGACACTCGAATTAACATAACTACTTACGTCCTTTAATGTCATAGATTTTATCTTTAGGAATAAAACCTTCCTCCAAGAAATCACTATACATCATCTTCCATCGCAACTTCATCTCTTTAACAATCTTAGTAATTTGTTGAGTGCTAGCATCTGTCATTTCACGTATGTAAATATAAAGTGCCTTCTTATTAAAAACCTCGATTCGATCACGCTTACGGAATAATTCAAGTACAGCTTCTGCTAATCGCTGATCTCGTTCCTTTTTGTAATACAACGGAACCTTGTCATCCCAATATGCTAGGTATTTTTCAAAAAACAATTCAAGCTGACTTTCCACTTCTGCTCGCTCTTCTGCTGGAATATCAACAGATGCGTCGATATCGATACGTTTATGTTGAAGAAGCTTTTTATAGTTTTTCTTGTTTTTTAAGATGCAGTAATTTTTAGCAATCATGTTGAAATAACTGAAAGCCTTGCTTCCTTTTGTTTCATCAAACTTATGTAAGCGCTCAACTAAAAATGTAACAACCTCATGCTGGTACTGCTCTAATGGCACGTTATCTGTGTAATAAAACTTCCAAGTATGTACTACATTTTCTACTAATTTTTCGAATGGGTATTGCAGCTCATCACGATATATCCTACTCTTTATTGCTGGATCAGCTTCTTTGTTATACTTTAGAATGCTTTGATCGACCTCAGGTCCAAAGTATTGCTTTTTATTTTTTCTCTTTCTCTTTGGAGCCATCTTCGTCGTCATTGTTTATGTATCGTTTAATAAATTCGTTTAATTCCGTCGTTGCTTCTTTTACTTCATTAAAAATCATACCCGTTTCATCATCTGCTTCAAATGAACCTAAGCGATCAACCTCTTTCATTCTTTTATGAGCTCTATCAACCTTCACAGCTGTTACAAGCATCATTCGCGTATAAAGCTCTAAGTATGCTGTAAGCTTTATCACTTTACGTACTTGTACGTAAGCTAGCCATCCAGTTATACTGAGCATTATTGATAGTATTACTGTTGTTATCATCTTACTTAAATAATTGATCAAACGTGTTTTTCAAAGACTCTTTATCCGCTTCTTTGAATGCTGTATTCTTTTTTGATTTAGGTGCTGGAGTACTCGTTTTATCAGCTGAGTAGTTTGTTTCTTTTTCAATTCTCGAAGCCATCATATCAGCTTGATGTAGTACATATGGAATGTTAGTGCGTAAAGCGCTGTCAGGATTCCAACTTACGTAATAAGGCTTATTAGCTTCTTCATACATACCATCATGTAGCTTAATACCAAACCATTCATTCTCTGAGACCTTGATACCTCGATCAGCTAATAATTTTAAGCTTCGATCAGGGACAGTCATAAACGAGTTTACTGGATTATTAATGTAAAGCTTGCCTTGATTTTTTCTATGCCAATCTGATGGATTATGCACGTACTGCTCAGCCTCTTCTGATCCTATCTTTCCAAGATCGTGATTAAGAGCTGCAAACACTAACTCCTCATCTGTATAATTAATCACAGCACCTTCAGCCTCCCACAAAGCCTTAACCTGCAAAGCACACCTTATTACACGTAGTACGTGATCTACATAACCTCCAGTAAAGCAGTTATGGTAATGTGCAGTTCCTGATGCAGGCATCATCATTATACGCTCCTCGTGATCAGTATACAATTGAATAAGCTTCTCTTTTCTTTCTCCATCGAAATATTTTTCGATAACCCCTATCAATTCTTGATAGTTGGCTTGTAATTGTTCGGGTGTAAAATTCATAACTGTTTAGTTAACTTTTTAAGTTGTGATTCTAATTTACGTCTGTATGTAACGCGTTTTTCTTTTTTAATATCTTTCTTGAGTTTAGCAATCTTTACAAGAAGTGATTGACGATCTCTCGCTTTCTGAGCTTTTGTGCGAGTATCTTTTTTCATTTCTTTTTTAGGAGTAGCTGGCAATGTACCTTTGAGATCTGGTTGCTCTACTCCTTTATGATACACCGTACCATTCTCATGAACAAACACCTTCATAAACTTCCATCCTCTGTGAAATCCCGAAGGTCTTTTGGGTTTTGGTAATCCTGATCCATCCCACATATCTATTACACATTCCCAACAAGTGTAAGCTATAACTTCAATATTTCTTTCAGATGAAGTTCCACAAACCTTGCATTCTAGCATATGCGTCTCTCTACTTCGAGGTAATCTTGCTTTTGTTTTGGTTGTTTTTTTCTTTGCCATACTTTTGTGATTTATTTACTAAGTATAAGCCTTTTTTTCCAAAAATGCTAATTATAGTGAGGAATGCTGAAAGGGATGATAAGCCAGGCGAGACAGAACCAGATTGTTCTGCCATTCACCTTTCGCTTAGTAAAATAGTAGGGCATGATGCCTTCTTGTTGATATTGATCCAAAGCCGTTGTGTGTACAATATTCTTCTTCGTACCACATAGTATTAGGAAGTCGGGTGAATTCATAAAGATCACATCGGTATCTTCAAGCCCTTCTTCGTACGCATCTTCTACGTATCCGGAGATATCCAAAGCATTATACAACTCACCAAAGTCTAACGCTTTTTCTTTTTGATCGAAATACCACACAAACTCTTCGTCCATATCTACATTATAATCATCTTTTAAAAGCGAGTTTGCTTGTGTTAACTGTTTTTTCGCTCTCGAAAGAAATCCGCTCTGAACTAACGCTGTGTAATGGTTCTTCATCAATTACTTATTGTCGCTTTGATTTGAGTTATTAGATCGCTTTGGTGATCTTCTAGTTTTTTTGTAGGGCTTTTTAGCTTGCCTCTTACTACTCGCCTTGCTCTGCTCTAAAACGCGTTTAGATAAAGTATCAGCAAAATCAGTTGTGATTTTGAGTTTAACTTGTAATTCTTTGTATTTCTTGTTTAATACAAATAAGTAACGACTTAGTATAATTGTTATAAGTGTAACAATTCCTAAGGAAATAAAGGATAATAACATAGTTTTTGTTTTTTTATTGTGTTATTGTATAACTACCAATATCCGGAAAATAATCCAGAAAGTCAACAGTTTTAAGATTTTTTATACAAAGATATAATCACTACCATCCTGCACTACACCCTCCATAGCCCAAGTTGCTCCCAAATTAGTCACACTCACACGATCACCTCTACTACCAGTTGTAGTTAATCTAAAATTGCCAGTAGTTGTTTGCGCATTTGACACAGCTAATAACGATCCTTCGAAGGTTTCGCTTGTTTCTAACCTAAAAAAGCTTATCTCAGAAGCTGCAGCGTCTGTTATATAAAACTCAAATCTGGTTCCGATTGGATACTCAGCTGCTGGCGATAGATTGAGTCTGATTGTGTTTACTCCTGATTGTGATAAATCGATAAAAGTAATCATACCAGGATAGATATCACTTCCCGATACATTACCTGCTACATTTGAGGTATTATCTATAGAAACTGCATCCTTATTAAGCCTTCCACTAACACTTCCACTAACCTCTAAGCTTCCAGAAATAATAGCACTACCAGTATATGGAAAAATATCTACAGTCAACCCAGAACCATCTCCTTCAAACGATCCACTAAATGATCCGCTAAATGATCCGCTAAACGACGCGGCTGTTACATTATCGGTAACTGTAAATGAGCCTGAGTGGTTAAAGGATGCTGTCGTTGTTAAAGTATCAGGGTTTAACTTGATTATTCCAGCTCCTCCTATCTGCAAAGTATTACTTCCCAGTGTGTGAGTGTGATCACCGTCGAGAGTTAGATCTGCTGTAGCTATGTTTTCTGCTCTAGAAGCACTAGCTGCTAACGAAGAAGATATAGAATAACTTGAACTTACTGCGTACGAAGATGTAACAGCATATGAAGATGTAACAGCATATGAAGATGATATTACTCCAGTAATATCAGCACCACTCCCATTAAACGCAGAAGCCGTTACATCACCAGTTACATCCAACGAACCGGTTATACTTGCATCACCAACATGAGTACCATCCCACTCAGCCGTTACTCCTGTAATGTTTGTTCCATCACCACTAAACAACCCCTCAAAAGATCCACTAAACGAACCACTAGATACCCCAGTAAAAGATCCGCTAAAAGATCCAGTAGCATCTATATCATAGCTACCAGTTCCATCTAATGCTTCAATAATGTTTGTGATATGCGATGCTTGTATAGTTTGAGCATTCGCTATGCCGGATTTAGGAATTTTTGCCATTTATATGCTTTTTTAATAAATAGCTTGCAATACAATTAAACCTGATAAATAGAGTCGCTTAATCTACCTAATCCGTCTGGGTGATCCATTCCATACCCAAATACCCATTCATCACCTAAATCAAATCCACTAAAATCTAACTCAAGTGGACACGTTTTACGTCTAAGTAGTGCTGCTTTGTAAACGTGGTTAGCACCCTTTTCATAAGCTAGCTTTTCAAGGTATGCGAGAGTGTTTCCACTATCAGCAATATCATCGATGAGCCAAACATCTTTATCTATTAAATTTATATTCCAAGGCTTCCACAAATCAAAGTCACCTTGTGTCTTACCATTATAAGAAGATACTCCTACACAGTCAACGTAAGCATCACATAGCAAAAACTTGGCTACATCTTGAAAGAAGGTAATACCTCCTTGCAGAATAGGTGTTAGTACTGGATATTCGTTTGGATCGGTGCGTTGGCCTGGAGGATACTTTGAATTAATTATATCTGCTAACTCTGTGACCTTATCCTCTATTGCCAGAGGGCTAAATAATATTTTTTCCATAACCAACTATACAAAATTTATATCAAACAGTCAACTTTTTATTGCTTGTTTGGAAGTTTTGTTTACGCATCACAGTCTTGCTGATCAGTTCTAGTTTTTTGGTTGATGGATTGTATTCAAGTACGAAGGGGACGTTGATATTAGACTCCATATCAACAATTACAGCTTCTGCATTGGAACCTAGCTTTGTAATCTCTTGCCCATAATCCTCATAAGTCTTAGCAAACAAATCCTCAAGTTCTTCTGGCTCTATTTGCTTACGATTACGAACATCATTAACTCGATCTAAAAAGTGACGTGTAAACTCTACATCAATTCCAATAGCTGCAAACAGCTTATCAAGATAACTTTCAATTGAATCTAACTCGCTTTGTGAGATGATCTCATTCAGTACATCTTTAAGTTTAATCATCTGTGCGATCTTTTGTATCAATAGCTCCACCATGAACCCATGCTGCACAACTACGAGAGCCAGCACATTTAAAGTGCAAAAAGTTACAATAACCTATATCAGCTTTCTCAACACTAGCCATTGCATCCACACTATCTTCATCACCCTGTATTCCCTTCTCTATACAACTCCACATCTGATCAGATACATCAAATGCCGCACAATTTGCACATTTCATTGTTTTAGCAGTTTCCTCACTAACCTTCCACTTATCTGCAGCTTTTTGCCAGTAATCGCCAGGCTCATCTGGATTGGCTGGTCCGTAATGGTATTTATTGATTGCTTTTTGTCTATTTGCTAAATTCACATTAATATCCTGAGTTGCAGCAGGACACCCAGTTTCAACTTCTATTAAAATATGCTTTAATTTAATCATCTGTTGTTGTGTTTATGATTACTTGAATTTTAGGTTCATAGTTGCGCGGTAGCTTGTTGACAAATCCACGAAAAGTAGAGTTACCTGCATCGTGTCTGAATTCAAATCTCAGTCCAGTAAGGTCCATCATAATCTGTGAAGATGTAGTAAAGTTATAGCTATTATCTCTGCGGTAAGGGTTCATAAACTTATCCGATGTATGCTGCTTAGACATTGCATCTAATATCTCCTCTTGTGAAGAGATGTCGCTTAATCGATCAAAAGCAATCTGCTGTCTTGATGTAGAAGAATCTCGTTTTATGCCACCAGTATAACCTGCATTAGGATATACCATTCCATGGTTGGTTCGAGTGATCAACTCTTGCTCACCAACACGCTTAATAGATGGAAGATGTTTAGATGTCATCTCAATAACAAAGCTGTGATTAGCGCTGGATACTATTGTAATACCTTTCACCCCAACATCCTTCTCATCTTCACCTCGATAACTGATCACTGATCGGATAGCTTCAGAAAGCTTGGGTTTGGATAAAGCCGTTCGAATCTTTTGTCCATCGTAGGATGGTTTTCCTGACTTACCTTTTCTAGCTTTATCTTTTGCTAACTCTCCCTCCTTCTCATCAAAGTTAACTGCGAGCGATGCATTAACAACACCCACTCCATTAGCATTCATTCCTTCACTCCAATCTGTAAGCACATCGCGCATATATACAACCTCAACACCATCAACTATCTCATGTATCACTTCCAAATCTGGAGCATACATGCGATCGCGATTCTTAGCTAAAATAACATTACCACCTACATTCATACGCGCAATCACACACTCATCGATAGGAGATTTTAGTAATTGTGATAGTTTGATCATCGTAGTTGTGTTTTATATAAATAGGGTGTAAATGGTTTATGATTCCGAATCTGACTTGGAATTGGATGCATATTTTACACCCATAATTGTACCAATAATACTAAATGCGTTTGTTAGTAGTATGCCAAACATGTTACTCCAAGCTGTACCAATAAGCTGCGTATCTTTGTTTGTAAACATGGAAACTACGTATAGAATTGTCGTTAACACACCGACACCGATTACTAATCCTAACGCAACTTTAACTATTGTTTGTACGAGTTGAAACTGAGTTCGCTTTTGTAGTACATCAAGTTCATTCAACGCTTCACATTTCGCATTATCAGTTTCCTCGAGTGCAACCCTCAACTCTTCCGTAATACGCTCATTCTCATCTTGAGCGTTAAGTAATTGTTTGTTTTGGTTTTGAATCTTTTTCGTGATATCTAAGCGTCTTTTCTGCTTAGACTTATCATCTGCAATAGCCTGCTTTATATAAGCTGCAAACTCTTTATGATCTCCTGGATCTATTATCTTGAGAATATTACCCTCTAAGGAAACTCGCTTGGCTTTTCTCAACTCTAATAAAGCTTCAATTGTCTCTTTACGTAACTGTATTTTTTCCATTACTTATACACTTTAAACGGTGCTGTTTTGTTTTTGTAGCTTTCGTAATCCTCAAGAAAAGATTCTAGTCGAGGTTCAATTTCATCGCTCTTTACGATCCAAAACTGAGCTCCAGCTTGTACTGCCTTACTCTGCTCTGACACCTCATTACTAGATGATATAATGCCAATAACGACATTATCACCATACTCAAAGTTAATTCGTCTAACGAGCTCAATACCATCAAATGATGATCCAATAATATTTAGATCAACAAACACGCACTCAGGACGCTCCTCTATTGGTCCGTTGTCAAACCAATTTTTAAACATTTTAGCTGCTTCATCCGAACTACTAACAGCTTCTAACGATAGCGTGATATCTAACAAGCTACACGCATCTTCAAATACTAGATGAAACAAATCTTCATCATCTACAAGCATAATCGATTCAATCATGACATTTCAATTTTTAATTTTGTACCAGTTTTTACTTTCTCGCTATTAACCTTAAAACCATGCTCAGTCATAATCGCAACACATATATTCAATCCAAGTCCTGAACCAGACTCTTTATTATTTTCACCTCTCGTATAAGGCTTACTAAACTCATCAAACTGCTCCTGACTCATGCCACGACCATTATCTTCCACAACTAATACACCTTCCTCCCTATACAATTTAACAAGTTTTGTATCACTGTCATTGTAACGTAAGCCATTCCTTATAAGGTTATCAACAGCTGTACAGAATAGTGACTCATTAACCTCTTCTGTACCCAAATCCTCTACTACCACACTACTCTTATACGATGTGCCCTTTAGATAGTTCATAAGAATCTGTTGTAAGTCGTGAGGCTGTCTATCCATTACTGCATCCTTCTTGACGAGGTTTGTAAATTCCTTAACACCATTATATACTTTCTGTGCATGAGCCAAACCTTCTTTCAACATCTTCATCGGAGACTCTATATTCTTTTGACCTTTATCGCACACCAATTTTTCTAATCGTCTTTCTAACGACTTTATACCGCGTGGTAGATAGGTGTTGATTCCAGAATGCATGTCATGCCTTAGTATCTTGGCTGCATGCTCTAGGTATGCGTTTTTTCTATCAACCTCTCTTAAAGAATTCATTAACTCAGTAATGTCTTGTCTCACGGATAAGAAACCGCTATGCTTGCCATCAGACTCAAAGGTAGCCATTATATATGTATCTACAATATACAGACCTCCACCTTTGCTTCTATTCGTTACAATATCATGCCAAATGGTTTTATATTTTATAGTAGCCTCATACATATCCATCCACATACTTCGAGGATGTGTTCCAGAATTTAAAACCCTATGATCTTTACCTAACAACTCTTGTCGCTTATAGCCTGACACTTCACAGAATTTGTTATTAACATCAATAATACGCCCCTGCCTATCTGTTTGCGATACTAAGCATGATTCATCTAAAATAGCTTGTAACGCTTTTCTACGTAGAATGCTCTGACCTCGATTGGTCAACAACTCACTACCTGCTGTGAAGAATGGAGGCATGAATAAGATCACAGATAAATACTCATACCATTGTGTGTATTCATTGCATGGCAGCCATCCAACCATTACCAACGTCTTCACTATGAAAAACGATAGCATAATTAATACAGCTACCCCTGTGCATAAAAAGAACCGTTTAGATAATCCTAACATCGATTAATCCTCTTTACGCTTAAACATCTTAGTCACTCCATCTATACCAAAGCTTCCTAAGGTGATCCATAGGAAAGAGTTATATATGAATTCGTTTACGTGTAGAGGTTTTCCAAGCCAACCAGTTACAATATCTGCAACTGCAAATAACGTCATCACTGCGAAGGATGCGAACCCGACAACACTCTTTTCGTTAATCGCATTGTCATCTTTAAAAATGTCTCCAAAAGCCATAATCTTATTCTTTATGTAAAGCAATAACTTGTTCATAAAACGTAACTTTTGGTTTATAATGTGATCAACATATCCATCAACTCTTGTTGTGGAAACATATCGACCTTATCTTTGCGTGTATTGGTGTGAGTCCACATTCCCTTTATTTTGCCGTAATATGCACTCTCATTGAATTCGAAGCCCTTTGCTCCATATTTTTTAACTTGTTCTACTAACCCCTTTCTTACATCGATATTATCTCTGTCTGCAATAAAGAGTATCCATTCACGAAGAACTTCGATCTGCTTGTCAGAATAACGATGCCAAGTTTTGTGTCCTCTAAAGGATTCTGATAGCGTTACAATTTGTGACTCATGCACTTTAGTCCCTGCATATGTCTTGCCATCAACAACATAACCAAAGTTATTAACTTCAATACCTACTGAATGGGTATGCATGTGTTGAGATCCGTTTTTACCCAAGTGCCAACCATATCCACCTTCGGGAATGCATTGCAGCAATTTACCATCATATGTATCATCATCTCCTTTTACAGATTGTCCGCCTAATACGAATTCTGTAGCTACTGCTCCTCTACTGTCACGTGCCCAAGAATCTACTACTCGATAAGGGTTATGCCAACCAGCTGTGTGGTGTAAGAATACGTACTCTTTGTTGGTTGGTCCTTCTTTATACTCACCCTTAGGCAAGAAGTAACGCTCTATCTGTAAGCCGTTATTTGTGTTTGAAAATTGCTCAGAATTGTCGGTTGTTGCTAGACCCATAGCATCCCAGGTCTTAGGCCCAACAATACCATCTGGTGTTAGTTTGTTATCGGATTGCCACGACTTCACTGCTGCTTCAGTTCCACTGCCAAAAATGCCGTCAGCACCTATATTTAGAAACTCTTGTAAAATCTTAACATCCGATCCCCTACTTCCTTTTTTCAAAAACATATCACATCTTTTGTATATGCTTATAAATAGCGATGCAAAAAAGGAATGCGGGTTTTTACCCGCATATTCCTAGTATATTTTCGTTATTTCACGAGATTTACAAAACAATCTCATCTATACCCATTAAGCTCTTTGTGTTTTCAACTTCTCGTATAAATGCTTTGCGATTTTCCTGTAAAATCTGTGGTAAAATGTGGCGAATTTGTGTAGTTACAGTTTTGAATTGCTTATCGCTTGACCCAGTGTATCCGTGGTTATTTGCGATTTCATACACGATCGCTGAGACTTCCGATCCAACTGCATTTTCAACGAATTCATACAGCTTTTCTTCGGTTTTTTGTGGCGTAAGAAAGCTCTCAACCTCCTCTTTCACAATGCTCTCTAAACGCGTTCTACTAACTGTGAAGCCGCGCATCTCTTTCAAGTCTTGTTTATTGAGTTTATACCCTTGAACAACGGTTCTTGGATTAGCCATATCACCCATCTTACGTAAAAACGTCAAACGCTCATCTAATACGTTTTTAAGCAGTTGAAGAGTCTCCGAATCAAACTCATCATTAACATAATCTACAAAGTCTTTAGCTGTGAATTTTGCCATGTGTATTATTTTTATCTTTCCATTTCTTGAGCAAACGTAATAGCCCATCCGAGAGCTTGTTGCAATAGATGTTTCTGACTATTCTTCTGTACGCGTGGATCCTTATTCATCACATCACTCAACTGCTTGTGATTGCTGATTTTGTTGGCCCAATCAAATATGTCGATGTTTTTTATATACTCGCCATAAAGCTTTCGAGTATCGGGATTCATTTGATCTGTAAAGCTGGCCTCTTTTAAAGCTACTTTAACCTCTTCTTTAATGATTTGTTTTAGTTGTGAACGTTTCATTTTTATCCTTATTTTATAAACGTGATTCTCACCTTTTGATTTCCAGGAAGACCTGCCAATAATTTAGCACCCTCACGAGCACTTACCACTTTAACAGCTTCCATAGCCTTAGCCTTAGATTCGGCTTGACCTTTAGAAAGCTTTGTAGTATTGCGCATCCAATCATCTACCCATTCCTGAGCTCGAGATCCACCCCAGCCACCTAGATCAAAGGTACCCGTTTCTTTGTACGAACTAATAGGAGGTGTTCTTACAATCCAATCGTTTTTGATAGCATCCCAAAAACTCATTCTCTGACCTGCAGGCGTATCTTCAATTTTATAGATGCCACCCTTACTAAAAGACATACGCCACGCTCCTGCTCCAACTTGGAATCGATTGTTAACTTCCCAATAAGACGGCTTACCATTATCGGTAGGCCACTTAGCTTCTGTGAGTGCCTTTTTAACTTCTTCGTTAATAATATCAGTTAGTTTTCTTTTCTTCATAATTATAATATTGCTCCTAACACACTTTTATCTATAAGCTCTTGCACTTGACGATATATGTTAGCTTCGTTAATTGCAATTTTGGCCAAAGCCGAGTAACGAGGTGTAGCTTGAATCTCTTTAGCAGCCTTTTCAAGATCATTGATTAAGTTAGGCAAGTTATCAGTCAATCCATAATAACCATCTTCAATAGCTTGTACAGTGTTTTGATCAACCATACCAAACGCTTTCTTAGCAGCCTCTTTTTCCGGAGTCGAAATAAATTCACTCAAAGCCGTGGCGCGATCTTCCCCCTTACCTACAAACGGATTGTTTATAGCCGCTAATTCTTGTAATCTTTGTTTGCTTGTTTTCATATTTTTATAGTATCTCTTTATCTCTTCCTCGACCTTCTCACAAATTATTATATGACGTATTCTCGGCAGGCAACATACCATCTATGTAATCAACAATATCTTGTTTTGTGTATCCTGCTGCATACCATATGTCTGTCAACTGATCCATTATATCAATAAACTCTCTGTACATACTTTTGTCCTTAATTGCTGCTCCGAGGTCATTACCTTGCGCTTCGTCCAACGACTGTCCTTTCATAGCTGCATATCGAGCTGTAGTATCTGCGAGGGTCGGCGCCGATCCGTCCTCGTTACGATCCCATATGTTTCCTTCGTTTAGTGGTTTCTTGATTCCCGCTAACTCTTGTAGTCTAGTCTTTTTCATATTAATACTTTATGTACTGTTTGTACATTTCCGAATTTCTTACATCTTCATAGTTATTCTCCGGTTGTACTAATCCCTCTTGGTCAACCTCATACCAAGCATCTTCTATTTGAAGCATGTCTTCATGATCCAATCCATACTTTGGACCACCTATTTTATCTTTAATGCGATCATGTAAGGCCTCATAAAATTCTTCTGGGTTTAATTTACTGCCGATTATCTTAGCAACCTTGCGACCTATAAGATCTAGCACAACTATTGGGCGACCTTCGTTTAATGATTTGTTGATTCCGGCCAACTCCATTAACCTAATTCTACTCATTTTCATACTGTTATTTTTTTGTAATTTTTTTTGACCAGACCTCCCGTGAGGAAGGGTGGTCCTTGTTATATATAAGTAGTCGCTCTTTTCTTATTACACACAACAATACGAAGTATTGGTGATGTGTCTGGTTTCCTATAGCAAAAAAAATAGCCTCAAAATGTGTGTACGTTAAAATCCACAATATATGGGGAATATCCACCCGTTTTCACGTTATTATAACACCCTAAATCCCGTGTTTTTTGCGGTAAAAACAGGGGGGGATCCCCCTGCTATACTGCGGTTTTACCATGGGGTATCCCCTATATATCACGCGTTTAAACCAGGGGGGGTCCCCTATGCTTTTGCTAGTAACCCCTCCGGTTCATAACTTTTCACAACTTTTATTTTGACATTAACTCTCTGTTCATGTGCTGTGCAATCTGTGTTGCGTTGTTGGCATCTGGAAGTGCTTTACTCTGAGAGGCTCCGTACATTTGCTTGAATCTGTCAAAGCTACCATAGTTATCCTGTCCGAAGAAGAACCCTACGTGCTTTATCCCTAGCTCGTTGTTAATGCGCTTTACTTGGTTCTTAGTGTGATTGATTGCTGCTGTTCCTCCGTAGTACCCTGCTCCTGGTGCTCCATCACAAAGGTTGATCAAGTAGCTATCCATCTCTGCGTTACTAGGCACTAGCATCTTTTTCTTAAGCATTGCTTCCAAACATAATCCCTCTGGTGTCATTGAGTTACAATTGTATACCTCTAATAGCATTTTCAAGTGGTTAAGTTTGTTTGTTCTGCTATCGTAGATCATTGAGATTACTGGGTTGGTGTTGTCTGTTTCTCTCATACTCACTTGGATGTTTAATCCATCTATCATGTCAACTGCCTTTCCTAGAGCCATTGCCATCTTGATTGAATTTTTCCATCTCTCTCCTCCCATACTTCCACTAGCATCTATTGTTAAGTGGATGTTAGCGTTCTTGTACTTGTCAATGTGGATCTGGTTGAAGATGTTCTCGATTCCGTATCCTGCATGTGCAATTCTCTTTGCATCTATCTTTCCAGTTCTTAGTCGGTTAGCAACTAACTCTCGACTCTCTCTACGAGTCTGTAACTTTCTTCCTAGAAGAGCTCCAACTTGTAATCCTTCTGCGACTTGCTTTGCGTATTCTATAGTGCCGTAACCAGTAAGTCCAACTGGCAGTGTTTTAGCAATAGCTTTAAGACCTTCACACTGCTCATTTATTAGTTTGTTTCTCTCTAGGTAATCAATCTCACCTTTATGATATCTCTCTTGGATCTCACTTCGGACTTTAATCATTCCGTAGTACTGAGCGACTTTATTAGTCTCTTTGTCTAGTCGGTAAATAATACAATCGTTCTTATACTTCCCTTCTCCAACTGCAGCAAAGTCTGTCTCTGTATTCTGTAACTCTGCAATCTTCTTACTAACACTCTTGTTAGCTTGTTTCTTAGTTACCTTACCATTAAGCAACTCTTTCTGCTCTTGTAGGGCTTTTTCAATCTTATTCATCTCAGCCTGAGAAAGTTCTTCAGCACCATCCTCTTCAATACCACCCTCTTCAATATCGTTCTCTTCAGTATCATTCTCTTCGGTATCATTCTCTTCGGTATCACTCTCTTGTTCCTCTTGTGATACATTAACTTCCTCTTCTCCTTCACCAGTACCTTCTACACCAGTTCCTTCCTCTCGATCCTCTTCTCCTTGTTGATTCCCTTGAGGCTGTTGTTGTTGATTCTGCTGTTGTTGATTCTCTTGCTCTGCAACCTTCTCGAGATTCTCTTCGATTAATGTTACTACTGCCTCTGCAACTTCTAATGCCTCAGCAGTATTGTTGAGTCGTGAGATATTGTTAACATCGATTAGTGCAACCACTTGTGGAAGCACTTGTAACGCGTTACGGTCAAACTCAGTGTTCATCATGTTGATGATGTGAGCTTCGTAGTTGTCATAAGTCTCAGTACGGAATTGTTTTCCTTTGAGCATCTTAGCGATGTCTTTAGTTCTGAAGTAGTGGTCATACAACTTGTGATAGTAGGCCTTGTAACCTGGACAAGAGTTAAACACTAGTGTGTCAATCCTACGATCCTCAATCCAGTTAAGCATGTTCTTAACACGCATCTGATGTTGGCTTGGCCAAGCAGTATCACCCATATAATCTTTCAACACTTGGAAGTCAGTGTACTTAATGTGACTAGCTTCGTGAAGGGCTAATCCTGCAGTAATGTCAAAGTTCTTATCACTCACATTACCAGCGATAACTACCTTAGTCTCACCGTCTGTGTAACTATCTGTACCTGAGACGATTACCGGAATATCCTTCTGTGCAAGGATCTTAACAAAGTTGCCAATCGCTCTCTGATAGTTTCTAAGCTTTAGAGCTTTTACAACAGAACTAGCAGCTGTCCTACCCTCATACTCAAAGTTACTAGCTGCATTTCCCAGCCAGAACCCACCGTAGTTGTGGTTGTGATCAACCTTACTTCTCTGTTTGTTCTTTTTAAATATAATTGCCATATCTCTTAATTATTATCTTTCTTTACATAGTAAAGATCACGATTAGTTTCCATATATGCAACAGTTTCTAGAAAAAAATTTTACCAGTTACTGCGATCTTTCTTGCTCATCTTGTTGTAGATCTTGCTATCATCAAACGCATTGTTACTCTTGCGTATCATGTTAGAGAACCAGTTAGTGTACTTCGCATACTCCCACGCCTTCCTTACTGTCTTGGCTGGAGGTAGCATAAGCTCTGGATTTACTATACTGATACCATTAATATCTACTACAGCATACGATCCATCTGTTCTCTGTATTGTGTAAGCTCCAGGGAAACGCTTCTGAATGAAGCGCTTCACCTTTAGGAACTCTCTTTGTTCGGGGGTTACTTTATTCTTACTCATCACACAATCCCCCTTAGAATGAATTATTATCTTCGTTCTCAGTGTCCTCGTTGAACAAGTTGTCATCTGTACCATCATTGATGAACTTCTGAACAATCTGTCTTACGAATGTTCTCTCTGATTGCAGACCTCCTTCTTCAGAGTACATTGGGTAGATACCTACTTGAGCTACCTCTGCAAGTGAGAATCCATCGACCATCAAACCAGCCATCTCAATCACTGATCGTGTAGAGATCATTGTGCTAATCTGAGGAGCTTCTGTGGCTAACTCTTGTCGTGTCAAAGCTGCAATCTCTGCGAGGTTTGAAGCATGACTGTTATCGATTCCTGGATAGACTTTCTCAATCAAACTAGTCTCTTGTTCCTGAGTCAGGTAAGGAATCTCTGCGATAGTGAATCGGTCAAGCAATGCTCGGTCCATCACTCTTACTGCAGTATATTCAGCACCTAAGTTCGCAGTACCTACAAACGATACTCCTTCTGCAACCTTGATCGTTGGTGATCCAACAGCCTCATCTAATCGGATGTATCTCTGACCTGGATCAAGTACTGTCATCAAGATGTTCCAAGCTTCTGGATGTGCACGTGAAACCTCATCTAATAGTATCACTGTGTTAGGAGTCTTGATCGCTTTAACAAAGGCAGACTCATTAAAGTAAGTACCAGCCTCTTTAGAGAAGTGAGTGTTACCAATCAAAGTACCTCGTGGATCCTGAGTGGCTCCTAAGTTAACATAGAACAACTCACGTCCTAGTGCCTTTGCAACTGCAATAGCAGTCTGAGACTTACCAGTTCCCGTAGGACCAGTTAGTAGCATGTTACGTCCTCGGTACACATTACGACAGATAAACTTCCAGTTGAGATCCTCCATAAATAAGGTCTCTGGGCGTTTCTCTACACAAGTGGAAAGGAAAGCCATACACTCATTAGCAGGAGTTTCTACCGGTGCTTCCTCTGGAAGGGTAGAGCTACTATCTACTTGAGTCCAAGCAGCATTCTCATTCTCCTTGTACAAATACATTCCTTTGTCCAATGCATTCTTTAAAGTAGCATAGACAATGTCTCTAGTGATGTCCTCACCAGTTCTCGCATCAAACGCTCTGTTTGACATCTTTCCCCCTTTACCTGGGGCTCTCTTAACTTGGGCTAAAATTGGATATTTCATATTGTGTGATTT